>Ga0163150_10000249_pt1 | contig 101249 bp, 89 predicted proteins | sample OliLakLV19P2IB_FD_148628 | JGI IMG/M metagenome (GOLD analysis project Ga0163150, IMG submission 148628) | Freshwater microbial mat bacterial communities from Lake Vanda, McMurdo Dry Valleys, Antarctica - Oligotrophic Lake LV.19.P2.IB | ecosystem: Environmental > Aquatic > Freshwater > Lake >...
TCGGTGCGCAGGCGGCGCTGGACCAAATCTGCCTCACCGCTGCGATCTAGTTTTGCTCGGGGTCTTGCCATGCACAGAGTCTATTCAGCAACGCTTGCTTATACCAGACTATTTACGTAGTTGGTATCAGAGCGTCCGTAGTAGCGACGAAGCGGGTAATGACCGTGGAGCGAAGGGGCGCAGGAAAGTGGATGGCCGATGGACCGGAACAACGAACAAATCAAAAGGACCCCGGCGTCAGTGGCGGTAACGCCTCAACCAGCCGGAGAAGCCCCCGCGCGGCGTGACCCGTGGTGGTGGGTGGAACGTTGCGTCTGGACACAAGCCATGTGGTCACGGCTCACCGCAAGTGAGTCAGCAAGCCAGGTCTGGTTCCGGCTGTGGGACAAGACCTACGCGCCCGCCAATCTGCAACGCGCCTATGAAAAGGTGCGGCGCAATGGCGGGAGCGCCGGAGCGGACGCACAAACCCTCGCGCACTTCGAGCGGCACGCGGAGCAAGAACTCCACAAGCTGCACGAAGAACTGCACGGGGGCACGTATCGACCGCAACCGGTCCGCCGGGTGTGGATACCCAAACCCGGTAGCACCGAGAAGCGACCGCTGGGGATACCAGCGGTGCGCGGGCCGCATCGTGCAAGGCGCGTTGCGGCACGTCCTGGAACCGATCTTCGAGACGAGCATGGCTGCACACAGCTACGGCTTCCGACCGGGGCGCGGGGCCAAGGACGCGCTGCGCCGCGTGGACATGCTGCTCAAGGCGGGCCACGTCCATGTGGTCGATGCCGACCTCAAGAGCTACTTCGACACCATCCCGCACGAGCGACTCATGACGCTGGTCAAACAGCGCGTGGCCGACGGACGGGTGCTGGCGCTGGTGGAAAGTTTCCTTGGCGCTGGCGTGTTGGAGGAGACGCGAGACTGGCAACCCACGGAACGCGGCACGCCCCAAGGCGGCGTCATCAGCCCGCTGCTGGCGAACATCTATCTCAATGCCCTCGACCACCAGATGGCGGCGGCGGGCTGGGAGATGGTGCGCTACGCGGACGACTTCGTCATCCTCTGCCACAGCCGAGCCGAAGCCGAAGCGGCCTTGGACACGGTCAAGGCATGGGTGAACGAAGCCGGACTCCAACTCCACCCCGACAAGACCCGCATTACTGATGCGAGTGTGAAGGGAGGAGGCTTTGACTTCTTGGGCTACCACTTCGAGCGAGGCCATCGGTGGCCGCGGGAGAAGAGCCTGAAGAAAATCAGAGACACCTTGCGCGGCCACACGCAGCGCAACCAAGGACGGAACTGGGAGGAAATCGTCGGCGGAATCAACCGGAGCCTGCGGGGCTGGTATGAGTACTACCAGCACAGCGTGAGCAACGTGTTTGCGCCGCTGGACGGTTTTGTGAGGCGGCGGCTGCGCAGCCTGCTGGAAAAGCGACGCGGACGAACGGTGCCTGGGACCGGGGCCGTCCATCAACGGTGGCCTAATGAATGGCTGGCCCGGCATGGACTCCAAAGCCTGAAGGAGCTCCATGACTGGAAGCGGACAATCATACGATTACGAACCCACTGACTGGAGAGCCGGATGCGGGAGATCCGCCCGTCCGGTTCGGAGGGAGGGGCAAGGTTCAATCCCTTGCTCCTACCCTATCCTTTTGCCGCGTCGGCCGTGCGGCGGGTTCTGATTGCCAAACCTCGGCCCGCCCCACTTGAATCCGCCCGTGCCGTTCAAGTTCCTGATGCGCCTGCGCCGCCCGCCGTCCGTGGCGGGTCGCGTCGTCGTGGACGGCCAGAGCGTCCCCTTGCTGTTCGTCCGCAACCTTCGCGCCCGGCGTTACGTGCTCCGCCTGCGGCCGGACGGCACCGCGCGCGTCACGGTGCCGCGTGGTGGCTCGGAGGTGATGGCCCAGCAGTTCGCGGAAAAGAACGCGGACTGGCTGCGGCAACAGATGCAACGCGTGGCCTCGCGACCTACTGGAAAAGCCGCGTGGCCCGTCGGCGCGGAAATTTTTTACCGGGGCGAGGTGGTGATGATTTCCGAAAGCGAACACGGACTCTCCTTCGCCGATCAGTCTCTTCCACTCACGTCCGCCACACCGGACTGCCGCCCCGCGATTGAGCGCCACTTGCGCCAGCTCGCCACGGTGGAATTGGCACCGCGCGTTTTCCACTTTGCCCAACAGCACGGCCTGAGCGTGCAACGCGTCACGGTGCGCGATCAAAAATCACGCTGGGGTTCGTGCTCGCGCCGGGGAACGATCTCGCTGAACTGGCGCTTGGTTCAGACGCCTGCCTTCGTCACCGACTACATCATCCTCCACGAGCTGATGCACCTCCGGCAGATGAATCACTCGCGAAAATTCTGGCAGGAGGTCGAGCAGGTCTGCCCCGAGTTTCGCGCCGCCGAAAAGTGGTTGAAGACACACGGACGCTCGCTGCGTTAAACATCCAACACCCGCCCACATGAGCGACTTCAACAATCCCTTCGCCAGCTTGAACAGCGCCGGACTTCCGCCCGGCCAGTCGCACGATGCGCCCGAAGTCAAAGCGCCGCGCAAAAGCCGGGGCCGGGTGGACATCCTCCGCATGACCGCCGGACGCGGCGGCAAGACGGTGACAGTGGTGAAAAATTTCGTCGGCATCGGGCTGCCCGAGAAAGAAAAGCTCGCCAAGGAAATGCAGAAGACCTGCGGCACCGGCGGCACGGTGAAAGACGGACGCATCGAAATCCAAGGTGACAAACGGGAGGAGGTGGCGCGCATCCTGACCAAAGCGGGATTCAGTCCGGTGTTCGCGGGCGGGTGAGGTGTGGGACCGGCGCCCTCGCCGGTCATTGGTCCGACAGGCACCGCCCGCCTGTCGAACTGCGGGCGAGGGCGCCCGCGAGACTACTGACAGCCGAGGGCTGTCCCACTACGCAGTGACAGCGGCGAGGCGCACCCAATCTGTCAGCGCATGAACGCCGCCACCGCCTCCGCGCGCGGCGAGAACAGCTTGCGCAACGGATTCGCCGGCAGCGCCTTCAACCCCGACACCACGCACTCCGCGTTCAACTCCGCGCCCGCCGGATTCGTGTGCGTGTGGTCGTCGCCGAACAGTTCGTTGACCTGGTTCGCGCCGAGCGCGTCGTAGCGGCGCGCGATGATTTCGCGCAAGTCCACGAAGGCGGCGTCCTCCGTGCGCGCCACCTCCTCGGCCCACTTCGCGTAATTGTCACCGCGCGCGATCTTGCCGTCCTTCCAGATTTTTCTCGGCACCAAGGAGCACACGATGGGCGTCGCGCCTTTCGTCTTCGCGTCAACGACGTATTTCCGCAGATACCAGCCGAAGGTGTGACCATTGACCGAACCCTTCACGCAAGCATCCGCCGCGACATGTCCAAACAGAGCCGGGGAAGAATCAGAAAAACTTGGCGGCAATTTCGCGCGGCGTGGCAATGACCGGCATCTCCACATCGAACGCTTCCAGTTCTCGTGCCGCGCGCGGGAAGTCCATGCTGCGCAAGTGCGCATCGGTGGTCAGCAGCATGGCGCAGCCCAGCAACGCCGCTTCCGCCAGAATCAGGCCATCGTTGTATTCCTCGGCTGGCAGGAGCCGCGCTTCCTGCAACTGATCCGCGATTCGCTCCACAATGCCGTGCCCGACCGGCACCAGATTCACCACGTCCAAACCCCACCCGGCCAGGCCGCGCAACGCTCGCGTGGCCTGCTCACGCCCGTCCGGCGTGTCACCTTTCTCCGCGAGATAAACGAGCTCCTGAAAAACAGTGGGTGTCACCAGCAGGCGTCCCGGCTTGATCCGGCGTCGGATGACCTCCAGCGCGTCGAGCGCGTGTTCCCGGCCGTCGGCCAGATCGAGCGGCACGTTCGTGTCAACCGCGACGAGGGGATTTTTCGGCAGGCGCGTCGCCATAGATGATTTGCAAACCGCGCGCCATCAACCGCTGGCGTTCGGCGTCGGTCAACCGGCTCATCCGGGGGCGATGCTTTTCCACCAGCTTCGTTCCTGAAGACTTCGGCTCCGCTTCGGACATCGCAGGCTTCGTTGTTTTCACGCCGCAAATGTGGCGTTGGAGAGTGGCAGCGTCAATGTTTCCAACCTCACTCTCCCCACGTCCGCAAGCTCGCCGCGCACTTTACGAACCAAGCCTCCAGAAGAATAGGCCAGTGCCATGGCCCCCTCAGAAGAGCCGTCAGCCAGAGGCCGTTCGTGAGAGTTCAGCTCAAGGAGTCGGATAACTCTCCGGCGGTTCCAAAAGACGCCTCTCCAGGTCGCGGGAACCATGCATGACCCGCTCAATGCTTACGGAACGGCCCGTGGCGCGGTAGAAAACAAGATGATCGGCAAAGCTTCCCCCCATGGACAGCGAGCGAACACCCTGAAGCTCCGGCGCGCGGAACCTTCGGGCCTGGCCAATCTCAGGGAACTCCGCCAGCCGATCGGTTCTGGCATCGAAGGTCTTCAGGAATCGCTCGCCCACATCAACCGTGGCGTTGTCCAAATACCACCGATACTGGTTCGTGAGGTCGGTTTCGGCGCGGCCCGAGAGGGAGACGGAGTGCTTCACTTCGTCGCGCGCGCGTTCTTGCGGATTCGATCCAGCGTGGCCTTGCTGTAGGGCCGATGCGGACTGCGGACGCCTTCGAGCAAGGCCGCTTCCAGCGCGGGCGATTCCCAACCGTCCCTCTGCTCCTGATCGCGGAGCGCCTCGCGCACCACTTCGCTTTCGTCCGCGTAACGCCCGCTTCGCACCTTGGCCTTGACGTAGTGCTCCAGCTCTTTCGTGAGGACAATTTCCATTTTCATGCGCTCTTCAGCGCGCGGAATTTAAGCCGCCCACTCGCCCGACACAAGCGCCGCCGCCGCGCCGCTAACGCTTCGCTTGCAAATAGCTGATGCCCGTCATGGTCAGCAGGGGAAGCACATGCGGCAGGTCATCGTTGCCGACCACGATGACGGTCGTGCGACCCAGCGCGATCTTGTATTGGTCCGACACTTCGTATTTCTCGCCATCCGCCATCTTGATCAGAAAAGGGATGCCTTCCCGAATCGCCGTCTGAATCTTGGCTCTGGTCATGGCGGAGACTCTGCCCGGTTCTGCGCCGTCATCGCAATTCTGACCTCGCTCCAGCGCGAGGCGGGCGTATCTAGTCACTGTGCACCAGTCGAAGCCAGCCGGTGGGGTGAGACTCTGTCGAACCCCATTTCGAGCGAAGCGAGGCGAGCATCTTCCCCGGCCCGGAGATGCTCGCTACGCTCGCGCCTCCTTCGTCGGCAATCACGGCTCGACGGAGTCTTGCCCCACCTCGTGGGCGCAACGGGCGGAGCGTGCCGCCACCATCTCGGCGCGATGATTCGGCGCGGCGACCGCCACCTCACTCTCGCCCACGCCCGCAAGCTCGCCGCGCCCTCACCCCACCTTCACCACCATCAGCTTCAAATCCGGGATGTCTTGGAAATCCTTCGCGTTGGCGGTGAGCAGCGTGAATTTGCGCTGCACCGCCTGCGCGGCCAGCCAAAGGTCTTGCACGCGAAAATCCGACCCGCGCCCGTCCGCAGCAGCTTCGCCGAGAGCAGGCCGAAGACTTCCGCCGTCTCGCGGGTGATGCGCAGCAACGGTTTGCGCCTGATGCGACGTAGCATCGCGAGAGCCTGCTGCTTTTGCTTCTGGTCCTCCACCAATTCGATGCCGGTGCAAATTTCCGCGACATTGATCGGCGAGAGGAAGACCGGATGCTGCTTCGTGATGGCGTGTATGTCTGCGACGCTCAATTTGCGTCGTTCGATGGCGATCCAGAGGTCCGTATCGATCAGGAAGCCCACGGATTTTTCCAGGAATTCAGCTTGGCACCTTTGACGTTGCGTGAGGCGCGGATGCCTTTGGCCAGCGCGTCCGCCGTGGCCTCGTCGAGCGTGCCAGACAAATCGCCGAAAACCTGGAGCGCATTCTGGCCGCGCGGCTCCGGCACCAAGCGCGCGACGTGCCGATGGTTGCGGACGAGCACGATTTCTTCCTGCTCGCGCTCCAGTTCATCCAGCACGCTGCTCAAACTGCGGGACACCTCGGTGACGGTCAGCGTCTTCATGGCGCGACCCTATCTGCTGCCATCGGATTTGGCAAAGGCTGCTTTGCCGCAGCGTTCGGGAACGACGACGAGTGGATGCAGGTCGCCGCCGAAGGTGCCCGCGCGCTCGACCAGCGTGCCGCCAGCTCGGCGCGATGATGCTGCGCGGCGACCGCCACCTCACTCTCGCCCACGTCCGCAAGCGCGCCGCGCACTTTACGAACCAAGCCTCCAGAAGAATAGGCCAGTGCCATTGACTGATCCCTCCACAACTGAAGGCCCGGCTAATCCAGTTCAAGAGCTGCGGCGTCCCCTTCGCAATTCACGGTGAAAAGCCCTGCATCATCAAACACGAATGAGCAGATTCCTTGGCAGTGTGAGTCGTCGAGCGACGGCAACGCTGTGAACACGGCGCGCAGCGCAAGTAGTGCATCCGCAGAATCTGTCGTCAACGTGAGTGGCACATCTCTGGTTGGCAACGCCGAGGGGACACATGACCGGCTTGTGACCAAAGTCTGAGCCGCATGTTCGGCGATGTGCCGCAAGCCTTCGACTCGCGGCAAACCTGATTTGACATACGCCGTGACAACAGCGGTTGCCGCTCGGTTTGGGCTTAGATGCTCCCACGAATTTGGTGAGTAGCCATTGGCCGAGCCGTGGTGACTTGCTTTGACGACGACTGACGCCAGCCTTGCCTGTGCGCCATAAAAATTTACGGCATCAATCCATCCGTCGGTTTCCATGTCTCCGCCGAGCGCGATGCGCGTCGTTCCGAATTCAACGATGAACGCTCCCGAGGCTGCGTTCTGATTCACCTTGGGCAATTTTTCCCGGAGCAGCACTCGCGAATCCTTGCCCTCGAAGCAGCGCTGGAGTGATTCGTGATACGCAATTGTTGAGCGACCGGACGGGCCAATGGCGGTAAGTGACAAAGCCCCCGGGCCGTTGCCATCAACGAGCCGAGTGTTCAAAGAATAGGTCATCAAACGGATGGTGCGAGCCTGCGCGCGAGTGTGAATTTCATCGAGGATGCGGACGAATTCGTCCACATCCTCAGCGGCGTCAGGGGGCGGGTGATTCAGAGCCTCGACACGACCTTGCAGCAATTGGGCGAGGCTTCCCCAAAGCTCCCGTGTCGAGAGCGCACCGAACATCCAGAATTCCTCGACGGAGAATTGTTCCAGCAGCACCGACATTCCGCGGTAGTGATCACGATGCGCGTGGGTAAGAGCGAGAAAGCGAAGGTGAGTCACGCCTCTCTTTTGTAACAGCGCGATGGTTGGATTGGCATTGTGATTGGAGAGCGCGGGGGCGAAGCAATCTATGACTCCCCATTCTCCATCAGGCAGCTTGAGAACGATGCTCTCCCCCTCCTTGCCGCCGATGACGTGAAGTTCGATTTCCGCCATCGGTGCTCACGATTCCCAGCGCCCCGCGAAACGCTGCCTGATTTCCTCCGCCTTTTCTTCCGAGATTTTGCGGGGCGCAAGTTTTGCGAACCGGACTTTCGTCTCTCCGTTCTCGCGAACAACCTCGCAGGTGAACTCCTCGCCGCTTCCGATTTCCTTCTCGCTCAACACCTCGCTATCGCACGCCGCTTCCGACCAGTCGCCCCCGGATTGGTTTCGCAATTTGACGATGGCCTTGGCGCCATCAATCGCCTCGACGCGGCCGACAAACGACTCCAGCACATGAGGCAGGCTGACCGTCGTTTTGAGTTTTTTGAGAGCTTGCGACACGGCTTCTCCATTCAACATGAGTCCATCGACATTGCCGGTGAGAGCCGTCGCATGTCCCACCAAGTAGTCTTTCCAATCACTTTGGCGGCGTTCGCTCTTAAGTCCTCTCTGGCTCTGGGTATGCTCGAAAAGGTTGATTGTGGGTGGGGAAGAAGCCGGAGGTGTCGCTAAGAAATCGACCAGGCTTGCAGCAGCATGCAAATGTTGCAGCCCTGAAAAGTCGTCACGGTCAGCGTGGGAAACTACGATGCGAAATGACTTAATCGCATCAAGGGATTGCGAACCCCTTCGACCAACCTGAACGCCGGCCACCGCGCTAATTTGAGACCCGCTGGCCGGAAATCGAAACCGCGCCGAATCTAAATCGGAACTGTCATCGGCGAATGGCAACGACGAATTCATGCCCATACAATCGACAATTTGCAGGTCTCAGCAAGCTCCTTGAATCGGGCTTCGATCTTTGGAAAAAGCTCCAGTTGAACTTTTTCCGAGGTGAACGCGGTGAATGAGACGAACACGGCGCTTTCGATTGCGGCTGATTTTTCGGTGATTAAATGAGCCTTGCCCGCAAACACTCGTCCGTCGCCGAAGACTGACTTGCCGCCGGCTTCAATCCCTTTGTCCGCGTCGGCGTAAGCCTTCATATAGTCGCCATACGCGACGGCGTCTTGGAAGGTCGCGTGCAATGCAAATATCAGGTCGCTGGCCGCTGCATTGTCGGGACAAAACAGTTCAGAGATGCCGACCATGACCTGCGCGGCGGCCTGCAACGCCTCTTTCGATTTCAAGCGGGCGCAATGCAAATCTACTGTGGCCGCGTTGACGTTTAGCCGAACATCGCCGCCGAACATTTGCACCTGGAGCGAGTATTCGAACAGTTCGTCGTTCACGCTCAGGGAAATATCGCGATGCGTGACGTAACTTGGAAATGCTTCAAGCAGACGCATACACTTGTCTTCCAACTGTGCGGAAGATTTTGGAATCGGCTTCCGCAACGTCGTCCGCATCACGGCGGACAAATCCTTAACAGTAGCGTTCCACATTCTTTGGAACCGTAGCCATTACCCTCGGAACGAGCAAGGTTTTGTGGGCAATCACACCAGCCCTTGAACGAATGTGCTGGGCAGCGGACGGATTGAGATCACGCCCGGCGGGCCGGTGCCTTACGGGAGCACGGTGGAACTGCGGGCCGTGCCCAATCCCGGTCAGAATTTCGTGGCATGGGGCATCGCCGTGTCAGGGACGAACAACCCGCGCCTGTTCACCATCACCCAGCCGGAGCCAACGGTGGCGGCGTTGTTCGCGGCGGGACCGGCGGGTTTTCCAGTGGTCACGAATCAGCCGTCGCCTCGCGTGGTGTCGGCGGGCGGGAGTTTCACTTTGAGCGTGGGCGTGAGCGGCACCGGGCCGTTGCAGTACCAATGGCGGCGGAATGGCGCGGCGCTGGCGGGCGCGACCAACGCCACGCTGGAAATCAGCGGCGCGTCGGTGGCACAGGCGGGCAGGTATGATGTGGTGGTGACGGGGCCGGACAGCACCGTGGTGAGCGCGCAGGCGTCCGTGCTGGTGACGGTGTTCGACGTGCGTCCGGTGGTGTCGTTACTGGGCGCGGCCGGCACAGGCTTCCGGGTGGATTACACCGATGATTTCGACGGCGGGCCGTGGCTGCCGCTGACGAACGGCGTGCTTTCCACTGAGCGGCAGGAGGTCATTGATTTCTCCAGCACGAATCGGGCACGGAGGTTTTACCGGACGGTCGTGGTGCCGTAGCCGTCGCGGTGCAGCGGCGGCCAAGTTCAACTTCAGGACAATTCCCCGAGAAATTTTCCCAGCATTTCGGTGGCGCGATGCAGGGAGCGCCGGGAAATCCATTCGTCCGCCGTGTGGGCCTGCGCGATGTCGCCGGGGCCAAAGAGCACGGCGGGCGTGCCGCCGTTCGCGAACACGGCCGCGTCGCTGAAAAAATGCGCGCCCAGCGGTGTGCGTTGCTGCGCGAGCCGGAGCAGCGACTGCACGAGCGGCTGGCGCGCGTCGGTCTCCATCGGGCGGCAGGGCGCGGCGGATTTGTCGTCTGTCACTTCCACCTTGAGGCCGCGCGCACGGAGGCGGGTGCGCAGGTCGCGCAGGATCGCGGCGTTCGTTTCGCCGGGAATGGTGCGACGATCCACGAGGATTTCACACGCGTCCGGCACGATGTTCGGCTGCGTGCCGCCGCGAATGGCCCCGACGTTGACGGTGGCCGGGCCGAGCAGCGGATGGGCCTTCTTCTTCAGGCCGCGCGCGTAATCCGTTTCCAGCCAGTCCACGACGCGGGCCATTTCGTGAACGGCGTTGCGCCCGAGTTCAGGCCGCGAGCCGTGCGCTGCGAGTCCGCGCGTGCGGAGCGTGAGCCAGAGGTCGCCCTTGTGCGCGGTGATGACGCGGAGGCACGTCGGCTCGCCCACGATGGCGAGGTCCGCGCGGAAGCCGCTGGCGACGAGCGCGCGCGAGCCGCTTTGATTGCTCTCTTCATCCACCAGCGCGGCGAAAATGATTTCGGTTTCCTGCGGACGCGACTGAGAATTCGCCACCTGCAACAACGCGGTCAGCATGGCGGCGATGGAACCTTTGGTGTCGCACGCGCCGCGTCCGAAAAGTTTGTCGCCGCGTTGCCCGGGCGTGAACAGCGCGTCATCCATCTGCGCGTGGCCCACGGTGTCCATGTGCGGCGCGAGCACGACACGGCGCTTGGCGCGCGGCGGAGTGAGTCTGGCCAGAAGATTCGCGCGACCCGGCGACACCGGATGAAACGCCACGTCGAGTCCGCCGGTGGCGGCGGTGGCGGCGAGGAAATCCGCGACGCGCTGCTCGCCCGCGCGCGGATCGTGCGCGGGCAGGAAAGCGGGGTTCACGCTGGGCAGCGCGATGAGTTCACGCAGGAGTTTTTCCGCCGGAGTCATCTTCGTCACGACGGCGTGCAGCGTACGAACGGGATGCGCGGGTGTGAAGGAATTTCATCCGGGCCGCCCAGAGCATTCAAGTTTTCCCACGGATTCAGGAATGCCACCGATGGAAGACTGAGCGATGGCCCAAAAATGGTTTCCGTTTGGGTGGCGGAAGGCGTCCGCATTCGGAAACTACTTTTGGCAAACGGTCTAATCCGTGGCCTCCCTGAATCTGCGGGAGAACCATCCGGGGCGGATCGAGAACAGTGTGCGGATGCACCCATTCATCCGCGACGGAAACTCCCGCTTGCCTCGCCCGCGTTCTTCTGAAAATTTCCAGCCCTTATGGCGCACGTAAAATTACACATCCCCGGCCCGGTCGAAGTGAGCGACAAAACATTCCAAGCGTTCCGCTCGCCGATGATCGGCCATCGCGGCCAGGGCTTCAAAGATCTCTACGCGAAGATGCGGCCGCAGTTGCAGGCGCTGCTCGACACGAAACAGCTCGTGTATCTCAGCACGTCTTCGGCGTGGGGCGTGATGGAGGGCGCGATCCGGAATCTCGTGGCGAAGAAGGTTTTGAACTGCATGTGCGGCGCGTTCTCGGACAAGTGGCTCGACGTGTCGAAGCGTTGCGGCAAGGACGCCGAGGGCTTGCAGGTGGAATGGGGTTCGCCCATTCGCGCCGAGGCGATTGACAAGAAACTGGCCACCGGCCAGTTCGACGCGCTGACGCTGATTCACAACGAGACTTCGACCGGCGTGATGAGTCCGCTCTCGGAAATCGCCGCGCTGAAAGCGAAATATCCCGACGTGATGTTCATCGTGGACGCGGTCAGCTCGCTGACGGCCACGAAGATCGAGCTGGACGCTCTGCAAATCGACGTGCTGCTCGCGGGCACGCAGAAAGCCTTCGCGCTGCCGCCCGGACTCAGCGTGTTCGCCTGCTCACCCGCCGCGCTGGCCAAGGCGGCGACGATGAAAGATCGCGGGTACTACTTCGACTTCGTGGAGTTCCAGAAGAACGCCGAACAGGACATGACGCCCAGCACGCCGAGCATCGGCCATGTTTTCGCGCTGTCGTCGAAGCTCGACGACTTTTTCGCGGAGGGACTAGACGCACGTTTCGCGCGGCACAAGAAACTGGCCGAGGCGACGCGCTCGTGGGCGGCGAAGCATGGCTTCAATCTTTACCCCGAGCCGGGCTTTGAATCCGTGACGCTGACCTGTGTGAGCAACGGAGCGCGGCCCGGCGGACGCGTGATCGACGTGGCGAAATTCCAGAAGCTCGTGAAGGAGCAAGGCTTCCTGATCGACGGCGGCTACGGAAAGATCAAAGGCACCACGTTCCGCCTCTCGAACATGGGCGACGAAACGGAAGCGGCGATGCAGGCGCTTTACGGCGCGATGGATCAGGCGTTGGCGAAGCTGTAGTCCGCGCGCTCCAGCAGCCGGTGGCACGAGTCTCAGTACTTCACGCCGTCGCCGCGTGCGTGTAGGCCAAGTCACGATCCGGGTCGATGCCCCAGCGCTGGCCCACGGCTTCGAGGTCGGGGGCGAGGCTCCACTTGTCCGCTTCCGGCGGCGTGGTGTGCGCGCGGTTCGCGCCCTTGAGCGCCATGCAGCCTTTGTTATTGCCGAGGTGCGCGATGCGTTCCACGTCTTCCTGCGAGAGCTTCACGTCGGGCAGCGCGGCGAGTTCATCAATCTTCGTCTCGATGGTTTTCTTGGTTTCGAGTTCCTGAATGAGCGTGGGGATGACGCTTTGCACCGGCTCCTGCGAGAGGTTCCACAGGCAGGCGAGTTGCAGCATGGTCACGCCGTATTTTTCACAGAAGGGACGGAGCTGATCGAGCTTGGCGGTGGCCGCCTCGACCCAGCCCGCCGGCCGGAACGCGCGGTGATCCTGCGGCGCAAAAGTGTGTCCCGGCTTCACGTCGTCGTGGAAAATGCCGCCGAAATCGACGACGCGCGTGATGAGCTTGATGTGGTGCTGCCGCGCGGCGGGCAACGCCAGCGAACCGGGCCACGGCTCGAAGGGATTGAGAATGATCATCGCCCAGTCGAGGAGCGGGCCGAAGCGCTCGAAGTTCAAAATCATATCGAGCGTGAAACCGTTCGCCGGCCCCGGCGCGATGCCGATGCGGTCGGTGAGTTTCGCCTCGATGAGCGAGTCCATCGCCGTCCACACCGCGTCGCTGGTGTAGCCGATGGAGTCGGGATTGTGCAGGAGCAGGCAATCAAATTTTTCGGCGCGGCAGCGGGCGAGGGATTTTTCCGTGGCCATGCGGAGGTAGTCGCGGAATTCGCGCGGCGAACGCAACGCGGGATCGGTGAAGCGTGGGAAGCCCTTCGCGCCCGCGCGCTGGCCTTTGTAGAAGTCGTGACCGACCGCGCCCACGAGGCAGTAGCTGTCGCGCGGCAGGCCGGCGAGGGCGTTGCCGAGCAGTTCATCTGCCGCACCCGCGCCATAGACATCCGCCGTCATGAAGGTGCGGACGCCATTGCGATAGGCGTGCTGCGCGGTCTGAATCCAGCGGTCGTCCGCGAGGGCCGCGCCGTAGTTCATGAACCGTCCGCCGTTCCAGGCGCCGTACGCTGTGCGAGTGATGTCCATTGCCCGGTGTAAATACCAAAATCCAAAGCTCAAATCCCAAACAAATTCCAACCGACCAAATTTCAATCCGCATCGCGAGTTGGATTTTGTCGATTGAGATTTGGAGCTTGTTTGGATTTTGGGATTTGGATTTTGGAATTTCCCCTCCGTCAGTGTTTCATCAGCCGCATGTTCAAACCGACCGACTTGTTTGACCTCACGCAAAGCGAGCACGCGGCAATCTTCGACGATTGCGAATACGCGTGGGACGCGCTGAAAAAGATCAGGGATTATCTCGCCAAGAATCTGCGCCCGGCGCTGCACAACACCTGCGTGGGCAAGGCGTGGGTGGGCGAGAATGTTTTCATCGGCGAGGGCACGGTGCTCGAGGACGGCGTGATGATCAAAGGCCCGGCCATCATCGGACGTAACTGCCAGATTCGGCACAACGCCTACTTGCGCGAGGACGTGATCATCGGCGATGGCTGCGTGATTGGAAACTCGTGCGAGTTCAAGAACGCGCTGCTCTTCAACGGCGCGCAGGTGCCGCACTTCAGTTACGTGGGCGATTCCATTCTCGGCTCCAAGGCACATCTCGGCGCAGGCGTGAAAATTTCCAACCTCAAGCTCACCCCCGGCAACATCGGCGTGGAGTGGGAGAAGAAGATCATTGATACCAAGCTGCGCAAGTTCGGCGCGATGATCGGCGACCGCGCGGAAGTGGGTTGCAACGCCGTGCTGAATCCCGGCAGCGTCATCGGTCGTGACGCGCTGGTCTATCCGAACACGAACTGGCGCGGCGTGCTCCCGCCGAAGCACATCGCGAAGAACCGCTCGACGGTCGAAGTCTCGGTGCGGCGCTGAGGTTCGTAGCCGCCGCCCTTTATTTCGTCGGTTCCGAAGAGGGCGTGACCAGCGCGCCGGTGACGCCGTGCAAAGTCATGTCGTTGCGAAACTGACGAAACTCCAAGCCCACCTGTCGCAGTTGATTCACGGCACTGATGCGCCGTGGCGGTGGTGGTGTTCGCCAAGTGCCCAATCCGTAACCAAGGGCAAAGGCCACGAGCACCAAAGCGGTGATTCCGAGCGTTCTTTTCGTCTTCATAAACTGTCCGATGTCTGTCGCCGGGATCAATCTGCATCGCGGACAGGCAAGAGCACTCTTTTTTCCCTGCGGCATCTCAAGGCACGTCCTGTCGGCACGGTTTTCCCGCGCGATACAGTTCCAAGAATTCTGTGTTCCGGTCAGCCAGCTCCTTTTGCCCGGCGGCGAGCGCGCCGTCGCGCGCCTGTTCCGCCGTGCGGATGGCGGCGGGAAAATTTCCCTGTTCCGCATAAGCAGCCGCCAGCGTTCCGAGAAGAAACGGCACTTTGCTTCCGCTCAGGACATTGGCGCGCTCGGCAAACTGCACGGCCTCGACGCCGTTGCGCACGGCAGCGTCCGTGTGCGTGGCGAGAATCCACGCGGCGTTGTTGAGCGGCACAAGTTGTGAGGACATCAGTTGCAGCGTGCGGCGGTAATGGGCCAGCGCCTCGGGATAACGCTGCTGGTTGTGGCGGGTGGTCGCGAGACCGAGTTCCGCCGAGGGCGAGTCCGGGTAGGCTTGCAACACTTGATTGAATTCCGCCGCAGCCTCGTCGCTGCGGCCGCCGCCCTGATACGCCGACGCGAGGCGCAGCCGGATTTTCGCGTTGTTGGGATCGGTGCGGAGCGCCTCCACGTAATGCACGATGGCGTTGGTGAACTGGCCCTGCGCCGAGAGCGCGTCGCCGAGTCCGTGGTGCGTGGACGAGTAGAACGGCTGCACGGTGAGCGCGGACTGAAAGAACGGAACAGCCTCGGCAAATTTTCCTTCCTCCACGAGCAACCGGCCCAGCACGGTGTCGGCGAGATAGTTGCCCTTCGTCACGGCGTGGGCCTGGACAAAAAGTGTTTTCGTATTGCGCCACGTCTGGACCTGGAGAGCGGCGAGCCACGCGCACGCGAGCAGCGCGGCCAGCGCGCCGCCGCGCAAGAGGAGCGCGCCGGATTGGAATTTCCCGAACCCATCCATCGCGCCCCAGACCAGGATCACAAACAGCCCGGTCAACGGCAGGTAGGTGTAGCGGTCCGCCATGAACTGCTCGCCCGTCTGGAAAAGTCCGATGACCGGAAACAGCGTCCCGAGAAACCACAGCCAGCCGACGAGAAAATACGGACGGCGTCTAACGGTGCCGAGCGCCAGCACCGTCACGGCGACCAGCACGAGCGCGGAAACGGCGATCTGCCATGCGGGCCAGTGCAGCGGGTTCGGATAGAACACGCACAGATCATCCGGCCAGAACATCTTGCGGAGATAAATCGCGTAGCCCACGACGGACTGCGCGAGCCGCTGTGGCCAGGAGATCGCTTCGGCCGAGAACACCGCGCCCATGCGTTTTTGCGCGAGCACCGTGATCACGCTGGACGCCACGGCGAGCGCCAGCAGCGGAAGCTTTTCCAGGAGCAGCGGGACCGTATTTTGTTTCGGGAAACGAGGCGTTCCTTCCACGCCACTGTCCTGAGTTTGAAAAATTGCGAACCGTCGCAGCGGCCAGAAATCGAGCAGCAACAGCACGCACGGCAGCGTGAGCACCGCCGACTTGGACATCAGACCGAGCGCGAAAAATAACAGCACGAGCGCGTAAGCCGACAGGCGGGGACGTTCCGCGTGGCGCGCGTAAGCCCAGAGCGCGAGCATCCAGAACACGCCGCTCAACGCCCCCTTGCGCTCGGCGATCCACGCCACGGTCTCGACATGCAGAGGGTGCAGCGCGAAGAGCGCGGCCACGACCGCGCTCGCCGCCACCGCGCCGGTCATGCGCCGCCACGCCAGAAAGAGCAGCACCGTGCTCGCGCCGTGCAGCAGCAGATTCGTCAGGTGATAGCCGCCCGGCGCCAGCCCGACGCGCGCGTGGTCGAGCATGTAGGAAATCCACGTCAGCGGCTGCCAGTAGATGTAGAGCGACTGAAAAGCCCAGCCGAGGCTTCGGGCATTGAGGCCCTGTTGCACGTCCTTGTTCTCGAGCACGAACGAGTGGTCGTCGTAATTGACGAACTCGAAGCGGAGCACGGGCCAATAAACCGCCGCGACGGCCAGCAGCAGGAGCGCGCACGGCAGCAGCGTGCCGCGCACGTCGAACCGTTTCGTCGTCGCGCCGGCTTCGACGAGCGGGGTGGTCGTGAGTTTTTGGTTACTGCGGTCGGCCATAAATTTCGCGCAGCGAATCCTGCGTGGATCGGAACGGCCCGCCAAGCAGCGAGTTCAGCCGCGTGGCGTCGGCGAAGAGTCCGTCCTGCACCAGATGCGAGACGCGCCAGCAAAAAATCCGCGCGCGATAAGGCAGCGCCGGCACGCGCGCGGCCCGCCATGCGAACGCGCCGAGGATCTTCCAGAAAATGGGGGGCAGAACCATGCGCCGCCGTTTGATCCGCAGCGTGGCGGCAATTTCCTCCAGCACTTGGTCGAACGTGTTCTGCCCGCCATTGGCCGTGACGTAAATTTCATTCCGCGCTTCTGGCCGCGTGGGCATCGCGAGGAGCAACCGCACCAGATCGCTCACGTCGAGAAACGACACGCGCCCCGGCCAGTTCAACCGCGTGGCCAGCGCGTTCCGCCGCAGCAGTTCCGGGAACACGCCGAACATGCCGCCCGGTCGGAAGCCCGGCCCGATGATCGTGCAGAGCCGCAGGATGGTGAAGGTGCCGCCGTATTCCGTCGCGCGCGCGCGGATGATGTTCTCTCCCTCCAACTTCGTCCGGCCGTACGGCGTGACCGGCGCGCAAGGCGTGGATTCGGTGATAGCCGCGTGCGCGTCCGCCTTGTCCACGCTGGCGAGGGTGCTGGTATAAATGATTCGCTTGCCGCGAAAATTCGGGCCGAGCCAGTCGAGCAGGTTTCGCGTGCCCTCGCTGTTCACCTCGAACGGGCCGCGCGGATCTTCCGTCACCGCGTAGCCGGCCAGGTGATACAACACGTCGCAAGGCGGCGGAGACCGCCCGGCTTCTGGCGGGCGCAGCAAATCCCACGCGAACACCTCCACGCCGAGTTGTTGAAAATGATCCAGCGCCGCCTTTTCGGTGTCGCCGGGCCGGACCGGCACCAGCGCGGTCACGGCTTGCGGCCCGTGCGCGGCCACGAGCGCCGTGACGAGGTGACGCCCGATGAAGCCGGACGCGCCAGTGACGCAAAAGTTCGTCGGCGGAGTCATCGCACAGTCGGGACATGTCGGGCCACGCGCGCAGAGTGAAATTTCCGCGCGGCCCGCCGCAAGCGAAATGGCGGCGGCTCTCCTTGTGGCGGCGGCTCGTGAGAGCGCCGTTGATCATTCTGAGGGATGGCGGCGCTCTTACGAGACGCCGCTACAAAAAGGCGGCGTCCCACTCGGGACGCCGTTGCGCGAGAACAGAAAATTTTCGCCGGTCAGAAGTTAAACTCCACCTGCGCCCAAATCTTGTGCATGTCGAAACGCGCGGGCGCTTCCTTGCCGTCGTAGTAGGCGTACTTCGCCAGCACGGTCCAGTACTTGCCGAGCTTCTTCGTCGCCTGAAGGTTGATCTCCTGGCCGAGGTCAATGTCCTCCTCGTCCGAATCGTATTTGTGATACACGAGGCGCACCGGCACTTCCCAAGGCAGCGTGATCTGGCCAAAGGCATAAGCGTCGCGCAATCCGTTCGCCGGCGTGTTGAGGAAAACATCCGCCCAGCCGTTGAACGCATGACCTGTGGCGAGCGGCGTGCGGAAGCTGGCGTTACCGACGCCCGCCTCGTTCTCATCCGAGCCGAGCACTTCGTAGCCCGCGCCCACGGACACCGGCTTCATCGTCGCGCTGAGTTCGAGGTTGTAATAATCCGCGCCGTACTTCTGCGGGTTTTCTTTGTAGTCGGTCTGGTACGCGTACTCGGCGCGGTAGCCGAGCGAGATTTTTTCCGTAACCGGGGCGGTGCCGGCGAAATACGCGCCGTAAGTCGCGGAGGAATTCGCGAAGCCCGCGCCGTTCTCCAAATCGAGCAGGTAGCTGTAGCCCACGAAGCGGCCGTACTTGAAGGGCTGGTAGGAGACGTTGATGAAGTGAGAATCTGAATCAAAGTCGCGGTTCGGGCTTCTCGTGGCCAGGCCGTCCACGTCGCCAAAGACGCGGTTCACATCCCACACGTAGGCGTAGAAGAGCGAGAGACCGTTGAGCGGCTTGCTCTCGAAGGATACGGCGTCGTAGGTCTGCATGTTCTGCCGCCAGCCGACGTCACCGACGAAGCGGTGGTTGTCGAGCGCGATGCGCTGGCGTCCACCCTTGAGCGTGATCCAGTTCGTGTAGGTGTAGCCAAGCCACGCCTGGTTCAGTTCGGTCGTCTCGGGGTCCGCGATGGCGGGGCGGTCGGTGACACCGTTCGCGCCAGCGGCATTGTAATTATGATCCGGTATCAGGTCGGTGACGTTCTCACCCTCGATCATTCCCTGGAAACCGTAGAGGGGCGCGGTGGTGAAACCGAAACGCGTCCGCACAGTCAATGCGTTGGCCGTTTCGTCGAACGTGCTCTGGTCCACGTACTCGTAGCGCAGGCGCGAGTTGAGGCTGAACTTTCCTTTCGCGAACGCGTCCGGGATTTTGCCATTGAAGAACTTGTCCACCGGGTTCGGCTCCGGCGCAGGCGGCGGCGTGGCGGGCTTGGCCTCCGACGGCACGGCGGGTTTCGGCGGCGGTGGTGGCGGCACGGGGAAGGCGAGGCCGGGCTGCGCGTAGGGTTTTTCCTGCGCGTGAACGGCGGCCACGAGGGCCAGGGCCAGCGCGCCGCCGGTGATCAGTCGAAGGATGGGTTTGTGGATAATCATTTTGTTGTGCGTTGAGTTCTGGTTGTTCTGAGTCAAAGAAAGTCTCGCCGTGGCTGTTCACCACAATTTGATTTTTATCAGTCGGAAATTGTTCTCACGCGAAACCGGCCGTCTTCATTTCCAGTTTCGTCCTGGCCTCACGATGGCGCACCGGCTGGTTCTGGCTCCGGCTCTGGCTCGGCCTCGCGCGGTGCTTTCGGTTTCGGCGCGGCGGGCGTGGCCGGTTCGTGTCCGCCACGCGGTTTACCGCGATACGCATGCACTTCGAGAAACTCGATCAAGTGCTCGCGCAGCTTGTAGTAATCAGGATGTTCCATCACGGCCTTGCGCTCGCGCGGGCGCGGGAACTTCACTTCGAGAATGTCCCCGACCTCTGCTTCGGGACCGTTGGTCATCATCACAATGCGATCCGAGAGGAAGAGCGCCTCGTCCACGTCGTGCGTGACCATGAGCGCGGTCTTGTGGTCCTTGCGCCAGAGATCGATGAGCACCTGTTGCAACTCGAAGCGCGTGAGCGAATCGAGCATCCCGAACGGCTCGTCGAGCAGCAGCATCTTCGGCGAGAGCGCAAAGGCGCGCGCAATGCCGACGCGCTGGCGCATGCCCTGCGAAAGCTCACCCGGCTTCTTGTGCATCGCGTCGCCGAGACCGACGACCGTGAGATAGTATTCCACGATCTGTTTGCGCTCAGTCTTGCTCGCGGTGAAGAAAACTTGATCGACGCCGAGCATCACATTTTCAAACGCCGTGTACCACGGCAGCAAACACGGTGACTGAAACACCACGCCGCGATCCGGCCCCGCGCCCAGGAGTTCCTTGCCCGCGAGAATGATGCCGCCGCCCGTGGTGTCGTTCAGCCCGGCGAGCATCGAGAGCACCGTCGATTTGCCGCAGCCGGAGTGGCCGATGAGCGTGATGAATTCGCCCTGTTGGATCGTGAGGTTGAAATCCTTGACGATGATCGCGGGGCCTTTCGGCGTCTGGTAAATCTTCGTGAGGTTGGAAAGTTCGACGTAAGCGCTCATGGGAAAATGGCCTCACGCAAAGGCCGCGAAGGGCGCAAAGGAGTGCGGGGTGGCTGGCTATTCAGCGCTGAAAGCGCGTCATTCGTCAGCCCAGGGCACAGCCCTGGGTGACTCGTGGAAAAAATCCCCAAGCCCTGAAAGGGCGGCACAACTTGTTCCGCCCTTTCAGGGCTGGAGAACAATCCGCATCTGAAACCCAGGGCTGTGCCCTGGGCTGACGAATTGCGCCCCTTCAGGGCTGTGGAATGGCGCCCCTTCGCGCCCTTCGCGGCCTTTGCGTGAGGCATCATTCGACCTCCACGGTTTCGCTCTTCAACTCGCGGCGGCGCAGCGGCGTGGTGCGGCGGTTGAACACGGTGCGTGGAATGGACAAATCCTCCGGCTCGATGTCCGGCAGCACGAGCTTCTTGGTCAGCGCGACCTTGCGCTGGCCCTTCGACGCGAGCAGCCAGTCGATGATGTCGCGGCGGATTTCCTTGTAGCGCGGTTCGTGGTTGATCGCCTTGCGGTCGCGTGGGCGTGGAAGGTCGATGGTGATCGACGGCCCCAGCGTCGCCCCCGGTCCAGCGCTCAGCGGAATCACGCGGTCGGCCAGCAGAATACCTTCATCCGGATCGTTCGTGATCAGCACCACGGTCTTCTGGTTCTCGCTCCAGATGCGGCTGATTTCGTCCTGCAACGAGGCACGCGTAAGCGCGTCGAGCGCGGAGAGCGGTTCGTCGAGCAGGAGAATCTGCGGGTCCATCGCCAGCGCACGGGCCACGGAAACCCGCTGCCTCATGCCACCGGAAAGTTCCACCGGACGTTTCCCGCGCGCCGGTGTGAGATTCACCATGGCGATGAATTTCTCCGTCTGCTGCTGCTTCTTGGCCGCCGCCCAGTTGGGGAAAACCTGATCCACGGCGAGGTAAATGTTCTCGTACACCGTGAGCCACGGCAGCAGCGAGTAATTCTGAAACACGATGCCACGGTCTGGCCCGGGCGAGGTGATCTCCAAATCGTTCAGCGTGATGGAGCCGGTGTCCGGCTTGAGCAATCCGGCGATGAGTGAGATGAAGGTCGTCTTGCCCGCGCCCGAGTAACCGACGATGGCCACGAACTCGCCCTTCTCAATTGAGAGGTTGATGTCACGCAGCACCGCCGCGCTGCCGAAACTCTTGGAAACGTTTTTGAGTTCGAGAAAAGACATAGGTGCCTCACGCCAAGGCCGCGAAGGGCGCAAAGGGGAAAGGGATTGATGCCGGGTTTGGGTTTCGCAAGGGTTGCATTCTATGAATGAAAACTCCCTCTCGAAGACCATTCTCGATGCCGCGTTCAAAGTTCATACGGAAACCGGGCCGGGCTTGCTGGAAACTGTTTATGAGGTTTTGCTCGCGCATGAGTTGCGCAAGGCTGGATTGAAAGTCGAGCGTCAACTTCCCATTCCGATTCACTACGACGGACTGGTTTTCGAGGAAGGCTTTCGCGCCGACCTGCTGGTCGAGGACAAGGTCATCGTTGAACTCAAATCGCTCGAAAGCCTCGCCAAAGTTCACTCGAAGCAAGTGCTCACGCAGCTTCGGCTCGGCGATAAGCGACTCGGGTTGCTCATCAATTTTGGCGAGATTCACCTGAAGAATGGAATCGTTCGCATCGCGAATGGCCTGCCCGACGAAAGCAAGTCCGGCTTCGGAGCCAAGTTCCTGTCTTTCTTTGCGTCCTTCGCGTCCTTTGCGTGAGGAAATCATAATCAGGCGGTCTTGAATCGCTTCTCCACCACGCTCATCAGCCGGTCGAGCACCAGGCCGACGACGCCAATCGTGAGGATGCAGAGGATGATGCGCGAGTAACTGCCCGCGTTGTATTCCTGCCACAGAAAGCCGCCGACTCCGGGGCGACCGGTCAACATTTCCACCGCGACAATCACCAGCCACGCAATGCCCAGCGAAAGGCGGAAGCCCGTGAACATGTAGGGCAGCGTCGCGGGCAGCAGCACCTTGAAGAGTGTCTTCGTGCGCGAAAGCTTCAAAACTTTCGCCACATTCATGTAGTCCTGCGGCACGGCGCGCACGCCGACGGCGGTGTTCATCACCGTGGGCCACATCGCACAAATCGCGATGGTGAACAGCGCGGCGGAATCCGACGCGCCGAAAACTGTTTTGCCCGTGCCGTCCATCAGCTTCACCGAACTGAACAGCACCAGTCCCAACGGAAACCATGCGAGCGGCGACACGGGTCGCAGCACTTGGATGATCGGATCCATCGCCTTGGTGAAGGTCTTCGACAGTCCGAGAAAGAAGCCCAGCGGCGCGCCGATGAGCAGCGCGATGAAGTATCCCTGCGCCACGAGAATCAGCGACAGCTTGGTGAAGGCGAGGATGCCTTGATCCAACTCGCCGCGTTTGGCGAAGGGCGCCGCAAGATACGGCTTGCTCGCCTTCCACGTCTCGGTCGGCGACGGGAGATCAGGCGAGACGCCGGTCTTCACCGTCTTCGTCACGACGTCGCCGAACTCGTCCTTGGTTTGCTTCGTCTCGCCGCGCCCGGCGATCACCTGCCACAGCACGAGGAACGCGACGAGGCCGACGAGGGGGAGCAACAGACTGTCGATTTTGAAACGCTTGATGAATTCCATGATGTCAGGCTTTGAGGCTCTTCACCGCGAAGCCCGCAGCGTAGGCTTCGAGATCGCCCTTCGGATCAAATTTTCCGCCGTCGAAGAAGGACTCCGGTTTGTCATCGAGACCGCCATGTTTCACGCCGAGTTCCTTCATGGCTTCTTCGTAGATGTCGGTGCGCATGACCTGCCTAGCCACGCCTTCGTAATCTGGTGCGCCGGGCGTGAAACCCCAGCGGCGCAGTTGGGTGAGCCACCACTTGGCGAACTTCGGCTGCGGGTAGTTGCAGTTGCGGTCGCTGAAGATCATGTAGTTCGGGTCTTTGAATTTCCGCCCGTCGCCCATGATGTATTTGCCCTGCAACCGGCCGAGGAGTGTTTCCGGCGGGCAGTTGATGTAGGTCGCGGCGCTGACGATCTTCGCCTGCTCCTCGCGGTTCTCCATCTTGTCGAGCCACACGCTGGCTTCGTGCAACGCCTTGAGCACGGCCTTGACGGTCTTGGGATTTTTCTGCGCGAACTCGGCGGTGAAGGCGCAAACTTTTTCCGGGTGATCCTTCCAGATGCCCTGCGTGGTGATGGCCGTGAAACCGATTTCTTCATTGATGGCGCGGGCGTTCCAAGGTTCACCCACGCAAAAGCCGTCCATCTTGCCGACCTTCATGTTCGCCACCATCTGCGGCGGCGGAATGGTGATGAGTGAAATGTCCGCGCCTGCGCCCGCTGCGTCGCCGGGATGAATGCCGCCCGCCGCAAGCCAGTAGCGCAGCCACATCGCGTGCGTGCCCGGCGGAAAAGTCATGGCGAAGGTCATTGGCGAGCCGCTCGCTTTCGCGGCGTCCACCAAGGGTTTCAACGCCTTCGGGTCTTCACCGACTTTGCCCGCGAGTTCCTTCTTGAGCGTGATGGCCTGGCCGTTGCGGTTGAGAATCCACGGCGCGATCATCGGCTTCTTCGGCGCTCCGCCGAGACCCATGGTGCTGGCAATGGGCATGCCGAGCAGCATGTGCGTGGCTTGCAGATCATCGTTGGAAAGCGAGTCGCGAATCGCCGCCCAGCTCGCGCCCTTCGCCACCGTGGAGTTGATGCCGTACTTTTTGAACAGCCCCTTTTCATGCGCGAGGATGATCGAGGAACAATCCGTGAGCGCGATGATGCCGAACTTCATGGCCGCCCGCTCCGGCGCGTCATCCGCAAACGCGCTGCCCACCCAGCCCTTCGGCAAACCCGCGAGCAACGCGGCGGTGCCGGTGAATTTGGCCGTGCGACCGAGAAAGTGGCGGCGGGAGAGGGACAACGAATTGGAGTTCCGTTCGAGTTTTTTCATTTATTAACGCGGCTTGAAAATCGTCTGCCGGGCGACCACACGGCCAACCACGGCGATTCCTCCCTTAGCTGCCGATGTGCCAGCCGCCGCGCCGGACGCGCTCATGAGGCGGGAATCAGGTTGTCATTCTGATGAGTTGGTTTCATGGAGCAGCGCACAGAGGCGCGGAATGATGAATTTCACAGGACGCTGGCGGTGCGAAGTCGGCGCAACGCTTACGCGATGTGACCGCGCATGAATGGTTTGTGGGCAAAACCCCGCGCGCGATGCTGCGGACTTTTGAGCACGGTGCGGATTTCGCGCGCGAGTTTTGCCACTTGCTCACGCGCCCCATGTGAAAGTTGCTTTCCCCTGCCGGACGTTTCGCTAGCCTTGCGCGCATGAACTCCATCGAACGCTCCGTCAGTCTCCATCCCTATTTCAAAATCCGTCCCGGCCAGCAGGATGCCGCGGCGGCGTTGCTCCGCGAGTTCGTGGCGAAAACCGCGAGTGAGGAAAAGATGCTCTACTACGAATTCACCCAGGACGGCGACGCCATCTTCTGCCGCGAGGCGTATGTGGGGGCGGAAGGCGTGCTCGCTCATCTCACGAACGTCGGCGCAATTCTGGAGAAGATGCTCGCCATTGCGGATGTGACGCGCCTCGAAGTCCACGGGCCAGCAGAGGAACTGGAAAAGCTCAAAGGCCCGCTCGGCCCGATGAATCCGGCGTGGTTCGTCTATCAGTGCGGCGTGCAGCGGTGATGTGCGGCGCAGGAGCGCGGACCGCCGAGTCCGCGTGTTCAGCGGGGCAGAAATGGCCTCACGCCAAGTCCGCCAAGTCCGCAAAGGGGGAAAAGCGGCGCTAAAGCGACCGCACTCCAAACGCTTCGCGAGTGACAAGGCGTCTGATACTGCGCGTCAGCGTTTGGAGTGCGGTCGCTTTAGCGCCGCTTTCAGATCGTGCGCCGACCAGTTGCCCCCGGGTCACAATACGCGCCCTTGGCGGACTTTGCGTGAGGCACCCGCTTGGCCGTTCTAAATTCCAAACGCGCGGACTCGGCGGTCCGCGCTCCGCCCCCATCTTGAAATTTGAGATTTGAAGTTTGTTTGGATCTTGGAGCTTGGGATTTGGATTTTATTTCCCCGCTCCGTTAGTCTCGCGCCCATGACGAAAGTGCAGCGCAAGCCGACATCGCAAAAAATCTCGAACCGCCCAGCCGCGGCCAAGAAGAAATCCTCTCAACCCGTCAGTGTCATCACCGGGGCCGCCGGTTTCCTCGGCTCGCATCTCACCGACCTGCTCATCGCGCGCGGGCACAAGGTCATCGGCATTGATAACTTCGTCACCGGCTCCGTCGAGAACATCGATCACCTCGGCGGGAATCCGAATTTCAAATTCATCCAGCAGGACGTCACCGAGTTTATCTTCCTCCACGAAGCGGTGGACTACGTCTGGCACTTCGCGTCGCCGGCGTCGCCGATTGATTACCTCGAACTCCCCATCCAGACGCTCAAGGTCGGCTCGCTCGGCACGCACAAGGCCCTCGGCCTCGCGCGGCAGAAAGGCGCGCGCTTCCTCATCGCCAGCACGTCGGAGATTTACGGCGACCCGCTGGTGCATCCGCAAAAGGAAGAATACTGGGGCAACGTCAACACCGTGGGCCCGCGCGGTTGCTACGACGAGTCGAAGCGTTTCGCCGAAGCGATGACGATGGCCTATCATCGCGAACACAAAATCGACACGCGCATCGTGCGCATCTTCAACACCTACGGCCCGCGCATGAGATTGCGCGACGGTCGCGTGGTGCCGGCCTTCATGGGCCAGGCGCTCACCGGGAAACCGCTCACCGTCTTCGGCAAGGGTCAGCAGACCCGCAGCTTCTGTTACTGCTCCGATCTGCTTGAGGGCATCTACCGCCTGATGATGAGCAACACCTCTGACCCCGTGAACATCGGCAACCCGCAGGAGCTGACCATTCTGGAATTTGCCGAACGCATCATCCGCCTGACGGGATCGAAGAGCAAAATCATCTACCAGCCGTTGCCGCAGGATGACCCCAAGCAACGCCAGCCCGACATCACCCGCGCGAAAACGATCCTCAAGTGGGAACCGGTGGTGAAGCTGGAGGATGGATTGCAACGCACCATCGAGTATTTCAAGGACCGGGTGTGAACGTGCCCGCTGTGCCCCCGGCGTCCCGCCGGGTGGAACCATCCGAACTTGCGAGTGTCACTCCCTCTTCCACGCCGCGACCCGGCGGGACGCCGGGGGCACTCACCGCGCCGGCAAATTCGTCACGCTCGCTTTCGACATGACCACGGATGTATTCCGCGCGGGCGGTTCCACGACCAGCTTGCCATCCGAGGTCGCCGAGACTTGGTAATAGTCCTGCGCTGCGCGTTGCGACGATTTCATTAGCCCCACGACGAGGATCATTCCCACGAACAGCGCCAGCATGACCGCTCCGGCAACCATCAGTTTGCGTTTCATCAATCAATGGACACAGCGGTTCCACCTTGTCTGACGTGTCGCGCAGAAACTTTTCTTCCCCTCCTCCGCCTTCCGCGCCAGCCTTCGGGGATGAGCACCAATGTAAAACCCATTCCCGACGGCAATCCGGTCGTCGCTCCTTATATGATCATCCCCGGGGCGGTGCGCGCGCTGGAGTTCTACAAAGAAGCCTTCGGCGCGAAAGAGCGGATGCGTCTCGAAATGCCCGGCGGCGTCATCGGCCACGCGGAAATTCAACTCGGCGATTCCGTAGTGATGATGGCCGATGAATTTCCGCAGATGGGCATGCACGGCCCCGCGAAATACAACGGCTCGCCCGTGAGCCTGCACCTCTACGTCACGGACGTGGACGCGGTGGTGGCCAAGGCGGTGTCGCTCGGCGCGAAAATTACGCGCCCGGTGGCGAACCAATTCTACGGCGACCGCTCCGGCACCATCACCGATCCGTTTGGCCACATCTGGAACATCGCCACCCACGTCGAGGACGTGGCGCACGACGAAACGGCCCGTCGCGCGGCGCAGAAAGGGCAGGAGACATAAATGCGAGCCGCCCTCCAAACCCTCCTAATCATGCGCACCTTCACAACCCGCCGAACGGTTTTCCTTTCGAGGAGCGCCTCACTGGCCGTCGCCTGTTTTCTTCTCGTGGCGACGACGCGCGCCGCCACCGTCACGACATTCTCCGGCACGGGGGTGAAAGGCTTCTCGGGCGACGGCGGTCCCGCGTCCGCCGCGCAGTTGAACAATCCCTTCGCCGTGGCGCGCGGACCGGATGGCTCGCTCTACATTTGCGACGTGGACAACCAGCGCATCCGTCGCGTGACGGCGGACGGGAAGATTTCCACTTACGCGGGGAACGGTCAGCGCGGCTATAGCGGCGACGGCAGCCCAGCCACGAACGCGGCGCTGAACGAGCCGTATGAAATGGCGTGGGACAAAGCCGGAAATCTGTTCTTCGTCGAGCGATTGAATCATCTCGTGCGCCGCGTGGAGGCGAAGACCGGCATCATCAGCACCGTGGCGGGCACGGGGAAACTTGGCTTCTCCGGCGACGGTGGTGACCCGAAGACCGCACAGTTCAACCAGCCGCACAGCCTCGCCTTCGACGCGGCAGGCGCGCTCTACATCTGCGACGTGCTCAACCATCGCATCCGGAAAATTGCGATGAAGACCGGCGCCATCAGCACTTGGGCCGGCACCGGTGAAAAGAAGACTGCGCCCGACGGTTCGCCGATTACCGGCTCGGCACTGCACGGCCCGCGCGCGCTCGCCTTCGCGCCGGATGGCAAATGTTACCTCGCGCTCCGCGAAGGCAACGCGTTGCTGCTGCTGGATCCGAAGGCGAACACGCTCCGGCGTGTCGCGGGCACGGGCAAATCTGGCTTCACCGGCAACGGCGGTCCCGCGCTCGCCGCCACGCTCGCCGGTCCCAAGTGCGTCGCACTCGACGCGACCGGCAACGTCTATCTCGCCGACACCGAGTCGCATTCGATCCGTTATCTTGATGTGAAGAAGGGCACGCTCGAAGTCCTCGTCGGCAACGGCAAAAAGGGTGACGGCCCTGATGGCAACGATCCGCTCAACTGCCAGCTCGCCCGCCCGCACGGCGTCTTCGTGGACACGGACGGCGCGATTTACATCGGCGACAGCGAGACCCATCGCGTGCGCGCATGGCGGAAATAAACGCAGGCGAGTCTGTTTCCCGCACGCACTTCAACCGGAACCATGCAGTTGATCGCGGGACCGCGCCCGCCCCGGGCGCCGTGGGCCGCGCCTCGCGGCCCACGGAGGGCGCCGGAAAACACTCACCGTTTGGTGCGGTCCCGCGCGTCGGGTTCAGCGCGGGGGCGCGCTGAACTACAGCCGGGGCGGCTGTGCTCCCCGGTCTTTTCAACTGCATGGTTCCGGTTCAGTTGGAACAGAAGAGGACAAAGGGAACGAAGACAGAAAATCAATTGTGCGCATCGCCTGGCCGATTCACTTCTTGCGAACCGCTCTGATTCACCCCCGGCGCGTTGAGCCGAAATGAAAGCTTCTTTGATTCCTACTTCGTTTCCTTCGTTTGCTTCTGTAGATCCCTGCATCGTTCCAGCGCACCTTGGGCGGCGCGGGTGCCGGTGGCGAAACAGCCTTGCATCAAATAGCCGCCGGTCGGTGCGTCCCAGTCGATCATTTCGCCGGCGACAAATATTCCTGGCCGCCGTTGGATCATCAGCGAGGAATTCAGTTCGCTCCAACGCACGCCGCCCGCGGAGGAAATCGCCTCGGCCAGCGGGCGCGGCCCGGTGAGTCGCAGCGCGCAACCTTTCACGACCTCGGCGAGCGACTCGGCGGATGTGAACGGCGCGCGGCCCGGCAAATTTTCCAGAATGGCGAACGCGGCGTCACTCAGCTTCCAGCGCGAGCGGGCCTCGGCGAGAAAGTTGCGTGGGCAGTTGCCGAGCTTCTTCACCAGTTGCTCCACGCTGTGGGCGGGTTTGAAATCAATGAGGAGTTCCGGCTCCGCCATCGCGCGCAGGGCCGGGCCAAGCTGGTAAATCGCGCCGCCCTCCAGTCCGTATTTCGTCACGAGCAGTTCGCCCACGGCCGTGGTTTCACCCGCGCGGGCCGTGATGTTTTTGAGGGGCTGACCTTCCGCTTGCGCGAGCACGTTGGCGGGCCAGGAAATTTCCCAGCCGCAATTCGACGACCTCAAGGGAGCGACGGCCACGCCCAATGTCTCCAGCGCCGAAACCCAGCCGCCATCAGAACCTGTCTCCGGCCACGAGCCGCCGCCGAGCGCGAGAATCACCGCGTCCGCCTCAACGGTGCGCGGCTCGCCTTCGACTTGGAAATCCACCTGCCACCGCGCGCCGGCGCGCAATCCCGTCCAGCGATGACGCAGCGCGAACTGCACCCCGGCCTCGCGCAGCCGATGCACCCAGCGGCGCAGCAACGGCGCAGCCTTCATCTCGCGCGGATAAACGCGGCCGCTCGTCGCCGCAAAGGTTTCCACGCCGAGATCCGCCGCCCATTGACGCAAGGCGTCGGCATCGAATCCCGCGAGGAGTGACGGCCAGAAATCCGGCGGCTGTTCCGCGCCGGTGTAGCGCGTGGCGAATTTTTCGCGCGCTTCGGCGTGAGTGAGATTCAAACCGCCGCGACCCGCCACGAGAAATTTTCGGCCCACCGACGGCTTGGCATCATAGAGCGCCACGGAAGCGCCGCCCGCCGCCGCGACTTCCGCCGCGCGCAGCCCCGCCGGGCCACCGCCGATGATTGCGATTTTGATGCCGAAGCGAAGCAGAGCCATCGGCGCGGCGCAACGCCGGACCCCAAAACGAGTGCGATGAGAAGTGGCGGCCACTCAAGCAGGAGCGCGGGCGTCTCGCCCGCCGGAGCGCGCCGAAGGTTTCCCACCGCACCACGCGGTCTGGGCGAAATTGCTTCTGGTTCCATTCAGGCGGGCGGGACGCCCGCGCTCCTGACCGCCACTTCCAATCACGCCCCCCCCAAAAAAACGAACGGCCGCAAACGATTCGTTTGCGGCCGTCGCTATTCGATTCAGTAATGGAAGTTAGGCGACCGTGACCGGCGCGAAGCCGGCGCGGTACTGGCGCGAGACGATCTGCTGGTTCGCCTTGTCGCTGTTGGTGAACTTGAAGTTCGCCGCGTCCCAGCGCAGTTCCACCCCGGGATAGCGCGTGGCCTTCACCGCCAGCAGCGCCGGCTCGGTGATGCGCCAGCCGATGTCGAACGGCGTCCAGAGCGGCTTGTTGTCGCCGAGGCAGTTGTCGGCCCAGTCCTTCCAGTGGTTGCGCGGCGCGACGGTCGGCATCGGTTCGTCGTCCACTTCCTTGCCCTTGCGGAAAATCTGGGGCGAACCGTCGGCTTGCAGCAGCAGCGTGCCTTCTTCGCACACGACCATGGTGTGGTTCGCGCCGGGCTTGATTGGCGGCAGGTTCAACGCGGCGAAGGACGGGAGCAACGCGTCGTCATTGTACTGCACCACAAACTTGTCGCGGGCGAACTTGCCGCCGCCCGGATACGTGATGGTGCTCAGGTTGCGCGAGGTGTGGCCGGTGGTGGACGGCTTGGCCGTGTGCGTGATGACGGCCTCGGGCGAAGGCAGATCGTAGGCGAAGTAAAGCAGGTCGAGCAGATGACAGCCCCAGTCGGCGAGCTGGCCGCCGCCCGTTTCCCAGAAGGCGCGCCAACGGCGCGGCGCGAGGTCTTCGCTGTAGGGCAGATCCGCCGCGAGCGGCCCGCGCCAGAGATCCCAGTTCAAATACTCCGGCACCGGCTGCGCAGGCGTGTAGGGACTCCACGGGTCGGCGAAGTAATGGCCTTTCGAGACGCCGCCGGTCCAGACATAGGCCGCGACGGGACGACCGAGCTGGTTCTTGCGCAGGATTTCCACGGCGACCATGCGGCCGCGATTGCAGGAGCGTTGATTGCCCATCTGCGTGACGAGCTTCGGGCGGGCCTTGAGTCCGTCGCGGATCATTTTCAACTCGGCGAGCTGATGCACGAGCGGCTTCTGGCCGTAGATGTGTTTGCCGTGCTGGAGAGAGGTCGTGATGGCCGTGGCGTGGTGGAAGTCGGGCACATCCACAATCACCGCGTCGAAGTCTGCGACCTTGTTCGCGAAGGCTTCGCGGTAGTCGGCCATGGTCCAGGCGTTCGGATGCTCTTTTTTGATCTTGTCGATCTCGCGGCGGTCCACGTCGCAGAAGCCGGCCCACTCGATTTGCGGATGGCCCTTGAGTCCGCCGCGCTGGAGACCGCCGATGCCGCCCACGCCGATCTGGAAGAGGCGCAGCTTGCTGTTCTTGTTGACCTGCGCGCGCGCGGGCAGCGAGAGCGCGGCCACGCCGGCGGTGAGAATCGCGCCGGTGCGAAGAAAGGTGCGGCGCGTGACGGGAGAAAATGAAGGATGTTCTGGTTTCGTGTTCATAATGGTTCGCCGCGAATCATGCACGGACGGGCGGGCGGCTCAAGGAAAGGATTGAACGGGACACGGTTGGCGAGATGGGGGCCAGGTGGGCGGCCGGATTTTTCCTTCCGTGCGTCGGAGTCCTCCGCTAATTATCCGCGCGACCTGCTCTCTCTCGTTCGAGATGTCGCGGTCTGGATGAACAATACTCTTGGACAGACAGGCCAAAAAATCGCGGGACTGGCCGTGCTGGCGTTGCTGGTTGTGGTGTCGTTTTTTCTGGGCGCCAGTTCGGAAAAGCTGAAGGCGGCCAAGCGAACCGAGGTGGCGCGGCAACAGCAGGACCGGCTGCCCGACCTGCGTTATCTGCACTCGTCCAATGGCTACGTCCTCCGGCGGGAAAGCCTGCTCGGGGAAATTCAGGCCCGCAGTTTTTCCTCCGCGATGATCCTGAGTGCCGTGGAAACCAACGTGGATCTGTTCCTGAACCGGGTTCGCACCAACGAGACCGCCCAGTTTGTTGCCCAAGGAAAGTTCCCGCCGTCGCGGCCGTTTTACGAAGGCAAGACGGTCATCGAAGGCTCCCGGTTGTTCCCCATCTTCCAGCGCATGCCCAAGGGCGGGCTGCTGCACGTCCACGAATCCACGGCGGGCCGGGGCGAATTTGTCATCACCAACATTGCGCGCCGCGCGGATTGCTTCGTCGGATGGAACACCAACGGACGCAGCCCCTACTGCGGCCAGTTGCTGTTCACCAATGCGCCCCCGGCCAATGACGGCGGGCTGAACGGCTGGTTTCCGTATGCCATTCTTGAGACGCGTCTGCGCGCGCAAGGGGTCGATCTGGCGGCCGAGCTGCGTCACCACTACATGCTCGACCGCACTGATCCGCACAACGAGAACATCTGGGACTCCTTCGGCGAGTGGTGGACGCTGCTGCCCGACCTCATGCGCTACCGGCCGGTGCTGCGCGATTATCTGCGGGATGCGTTTCAGACGTTCCATCAGGACGGCATCAGCCATGTGGAAATCCGGGCGGTGACGCCGGTGGCGACGATGTTTGATTACACCGCGCAGGGTGTGTTGAACACGAACTACACCGAGCGCGACACGTTGCAGGAATATCTCGATGCGAGGGATTTTATCCGCGCGAACTTCAACCCGAATTTTTCCATCCGCCTGATCACGACGGGCCTGCGGGGCAGCAGCACCAGCGACGCCCCGACGGTGCTCCGCAAGACGCGCGAGTATCTCCTCTATTTTTCAGGCGAGCCGTTCATCGTGGGCTGCGACTTCGTGGGTGACGAGGATGGCGGGCGGGCGACGATGGTGGACGCGCCCTTCCTGCGCGGCGTCGCCGGCCAGACGAATTCGCCGATCAAGTTCTATTTTCACGACGGCGAAACCGCCTGGCCGGGCAATGAGAATCTCGTGGACGCCATGCTGCTCAACACCCGGCGCGTGGGGCACGGGTTCAACCTGTTCCAGTTCCCCATCCTCGAAGGCATGATGAGGACGAACGACGTGGCCTTGGAAATCTGCCCGATCAGCAACCAGCTTTTGCGCCTCCTGCACGACCTCCGCATTCATCCCGCGCTCGGCTACATGAACCGCGGCGTCCAGTGCGTGCTCGGCTCGGATGACCCGTCCATCTTCGGCAACGACGGACTGAGCTACGATTTTTGGATGGCCTATTACGCGTGGGGCCTGGGTCTGGACGAGTTGAAGCAGCTCGCGGCGAACTCCCTCCGTTACTCCGCCCTCGAACCGGACGACAAAGCCGCCGCCCTCGCCCGCTGGAACCAGCAGTGGAACACCTGGGTGCAGAGCGTCGCGACGAACCAGCCCTGATTCTCCACCACGAACCCATCACCTCATGGACAGCCGAATCATCCTCAACCGTGTGCGCCGCCGCGATGCCGTGACCCTGGAGGAACTGGAGCGGTTGAAGGGACTCCAGCCCGTGATGCGCGCGGACGGCGCGGTGCAGGCCACCGGACGTGTGTCAGTGATCGTGCCGACTTTTTTCAACACCGGACTGAAGAGCGGCTCGCTGCGCCATCTGCTCACCGGCATCGAGGCGGCGCGTTCGGTCGAGCAAGTGGTCTTGGTCGCTTCGGATGGTGAGGGCGAATCGCTGGACTCCTTGCGGCAAATCATCGGCGAACGCGCACTCGTCGTGGCCGAGGCCGAGCCGCACAATCGCGGGGCCTCGCGCAACTCCGGCGCCGCCGCCGCCACGGGCGAATACTTGCTGTTCCTCGACGACGACATGCTGCTGAAGAGCTGGCGTTGCGTCGATGTGGTGTTGTCGGCGATCCTCACCGGCGGCTTCGACTGCGCGATGTTTCCGCGCCGCCAATACGCACGCTTTCCCTTGCTCTACGATCCGCGCTCGCTGGAGGTAGCCGTGGGTCGCTGGCGCGAACACGGCGTGAACGGCGATCCGCTGGTTTACGATCCGCTTTATGAAGGCACGCCGGACTTGCCCATGCTGTTCTGCTTCCCCGGCTGCTTCATGCTGATCCATCGCGACGCCTTCGCAGCATTGTCCGGCTTCGATAGCAGCTTCAAGGGCTGGGGCTTCGAGGACACCGAGTTTGCCCTGCGTGCCATCCGGCAGTTGCGCGTGCTCAATCTGTTTTCCAAGGCCGAGCCGCTCCTGCACATCGATCATCCGGTCTCGCCCTACAAATCCGACGAGCACCGGGTGAACTACGAAAAGTATTTCGCCTCGGCCATCGCCGTGGATGTCCACCGCTTCTGCCGGACGATTCTGCAAGGCGGCGATTTCGCACCGCAGAACGGGAGCGCACCGTTGTTGCAACGCGCCATCCACGTCGAGCCATTCGCCGGGCTGGCTGCGGCCGGCGTGCCGCTCGACGCGCGGGCGATCGAGGAATGGGCGGCGGGCGTGGCGGAGAAGCGCCTGCACGCGCTGCTCTCGCCGCGGCCCGAGTTCATCGTGCTGCACGGTTCGCGCGCCTCCGGCCGCGCGACCGCGCGCAGCGACTACGATGTGCTCTGCATTTATCGCGGGCCGATCCAGGAATTTTTCGTCACGCAGGCCGAGCCGCGCGTGGAGATCGAGTGCGGCGACTTCGAGGTCTTCAACGCCATCGCCGCCGAGCCGGCGCAGTATGGCATGTCCGGCGTGCTCGAACTGGCCAAGCTCGCTCAGGCCCGGCTGCTCTGGGGCGACGCGGAGCAGTGGCGGACCTGGCAGACGCTGGCGCTCGATCACGCCCTCACGAACGGCCACGCCTACTGGCTGGTGCTGCTGCTGGGCCTGCGTTTGCACGCGGCGAAGTATGGCGCGGTCATCGACCGCTTCGCCGGCAGTCTGCGCGCCGTGGTGGAATCCCGCAGTGTAGTGGGACCGGCGCCCTCGCCGGTCACGAGTCTGACAGGCGCCACCGCCTGTCGAACTGCGGGCGGGGCGCCCGCGAGACTAATGACAGCCGGGGGCGGCTGTCCCACTACCAGCGGCAGCGGCGAGGTGCAGACGGCTGATGTCGCGCGCCTGACGGCCAGCGCCCGCGTGGCCCTCGACGCGCGCACGCCCGATTGGCGTGAACGTTTGGCGGAGGGTCGGAAGGTTTTCACGCTGCAAATCCCCGAAGTGTGGAGCGCGCTCTATCATCTGGCGAATGACGATGCCCCGCTGCCGCGCGCCCGTCTTCCGCGCTTGCCCGGCGAACGCTATCTGTTTGCCGCATCGTCCAGTGGGTTGGGCAATCGCCTCCTCTTGCTCGCCGGCTGCCTGCGCGTCGCGGAACGGACGAACCGCCGTCTGCTGCTCTACTGGCCCGACAACGATCAGCTCGGACGCCCGTTCGACACGCTCTTCGCCAACCACTTCGACATGGTGGACGCGGAGGACTTGAACTTCCTCCTGCGCAGTGATCGCACCGTGAAGATTTACAACACCTGGCGGGATCGTGGCCCGCTCTACACCGACCTCGATCCGGAGGGCGACCCGGACACCGAGGTCATCGTGGTGAAGGGCTGGGTCGCGGCGCAATTTGCCGGCGAGAAACGGAACTGGCAGTTCGACGAGGAGATCGTGCGCCACCTGCGCACGCTGACGCCGTGCGCGGAGTTTCTGGAGCCGGCCAAGGCTTTCCCGCTCCCTCCGTTCACCGTCGGCGTCCACATGCGGCGCGGCGACCCGACGCGCGAGTGGATCGACGAATACCGGCGCTCGGAGGACGGGCATTTCACGGCCATCATGCAGGCGGTGCTCGACGCCGTGCCCGAAGCGCACTTCTTCCTCGCCACCGATCATCTGCCGACCGAGGCGCGGTTGCGCGAACAGTTCGGCGAGCGAATCCTCACGCATCCGAAGACCTCGCTGCTACGTCACCGGCAGGCGATGGCTGAGGCGATGATGGACTTTCTCCTCCTGAGCCGGACGCCGGCGGTGCTCGGCACGCATTTCAGCACCTTCTCGGAAATCGCGGCGAAGTTCGGCGCGTGTCCGCTGGTTATCGCCAACGAGGAGAACGCGACGAATCAACTCGCCCGGTCGGCCCGCACCATCGTGACCGCGCTGCACGAGCAGGCGGCGCGCTGAACAACGTCATGGGCGAACGAACTCTCATCGCGTCCTGCACGAGCGGCCTGGCCAATCGGATGTTGATGCTGGCTGGCGCGCAGCGGCTGGCCCGGCTCACGCAACGCAAGCTCCTGCTCTACTGGCCGGAGAATGATCAACTCGGCTGCCCGTTCGACATGCTGTTCAAGAATACGCCGGCCCTGCTCCGCGATCCGGACATGCACGAACTGCTCCGCTCCGACCGGACGATGACCGTGTACAACGCCTGGCACTGCCCGCCGCTCTACGAGGACGTTTCATCCGACGGGGACGCGGCGGAGATCGTTCTGCTCAAAGGTTGGACCGCGCCGAAGTTCGCCAACGAAACGCTGGCGGAGATTCGCGATGAACTGTGCGGCGCGTTGCGACAGCTCGCGCCGGTGGACGAACTGCGCGCGGCGGCTGACGCCATCGAGTTGCCAAACCGGTGCCTGGGTGTTCACGTCCGCATCGGTGAAGCCTGGGAGTACGTGGACGACTTTGTGCAGTCGAAGCGCGAGCACTTCGAGGCCATCCTGCGCGCGGTGACGGAAGAATGCAGCGACACGAGCATCCTTCTCGCGACCACCAAGCCCGAGGTCGAGCGACATTTTCGCGGCGTGTTTGGCGGGCGAGTGATTACCTTTCCAAAATCCGGACAGGACCGCGAGCGCGAGGCCATGCGCGAGGCACTGGTGGATCTGCTGCTCCTGAGCCGCACACGCGGCGTGCTCGGAAATTTCGGCAGCACCTTCTCGCAAGTCGCGGCCATGCTCGGGCCGCAACTGCTCGTGATGGCCACCGAGACCGCAGCCACCCGTGAACTCGCTGCCGCGACGCGACGCTTCACCCACGCCTTGCACGGCGCGGCAGAACCTCATCTTGATTTATGATCCCGCTCTACACCCTCTACACACCCTCGCATCGCCAGCTTCTGGAACAGTATTTCCAGCCCACGCTCCCGCCCGATGTGGAGCCGCACCTGGTCTATTTCGAGAACGAAGGCGAGGGGTGGATTCACGATCCGTCCTTCTGCCGCGCCATCATCCGCAAGTGCGAAACCATCGTGGGCGCGATCCGCGCGCACTGGGGCGGGGTCTTCATTTGGAGCGACGTGGACGTGCAGTTCTTCGGGCCGATGACGGAATGGGTGCAGCGCACGACGCGCGACCTGGATCTCGTTTTTCAGGTCGATGCGCCGGGGCCTTGCCTGTGCTCGGGATTTTTCTTTTGTCGCGGCAATGACGACACGCTGCGTTTGTGGGAGGACGCGCTGGCCTTCGTCCGCACGGCGGACTCGCGGGGCGACGAGCAGTTCTTCATCCGCAACCAGCTTTGGTACGGCAAGCGCGCGGTGCGCTGGGGGCATCTGCCGCCCGCGTTCATCGGCGGCGGCACGTTCACCGGCAAGTGCTGGGATCCGGGCGGCGACTTTCCGGTGCCGCAAGGATTGGTGATGCATCACGCCAACTGGACGGCCGGTCCCCAGTTCAAGGTCATGCAGTGTGATTTTGTCCGGGAAAAAATGGCGAAGGGCGATCTGATCCCGATGGAAGACGCCTGCAAGCTGCTGGGGGACCGGCGTGGATTGTTCCAGGCCGGCGAGGCCAAGGCGGGATAGCCGGGGTTTTGCCACGGTTCGTCAGCGGCGAAAAACACCACAAGATCGCTGAAATTCTCCGCTTCAAGGACTCTGCCGCGCGGAGAACGCGTCGATGGCGTCCAGAGTAGGTGGACGCCAGTGCCAAAGCTCCTTCTCGCTTAGGCCGAGGACCGTGTCTTCATCGAGAAAGATGGGAGTGAAGCTTTGAAGGCGGGCCACCTGCCGATTCGCGTCCAGATCGAAGAGCAACGCATCGCTCCATTCGTTCACGAACAAACGCCTTCCATTTGGCGAGAACGCCACGCGGAAGAAGCTGGTGCGGCTCCCGCGAAAGCGCGCGATTTCCCTGCGCGTGGCCAGATCCCAAACGCGCACGGTGGCGTCGTAGCTCGTCGAACCGAGTCGTTTCCCGTCCTTCGAGATAGCTACGCGATTGATCTGCTTTTCGTGGCCGGAAAGATCCACGAGACGACGGCCCGAGGAAACTTCCCACACGGAAATCGTTCCATTGCTATGACCGAAGGCGACCTGCGTGCTGTCGGGTGAGAATTGCGCCGTGACCACGTGAGCGGGCGATTCGTTCCAGAACTTCGGCTCGTACGGCGGATCGAGCGACCAGAGATGGAAGGTGTGGCGTCGGCTCATCACACCCGCGAGCCATCGTTGATCGGACGAAAACGTCAGGCCGGACCAGCGGTTGTTTCCAGGCGGCTCGAGCGTGGCTACGCGAGTCGCTCCGGCCGTTTCCCAGACGTCGAGTCCTTCGTTGCTTTCGACCGCCAGCAGTCGGCCTGCGGGACCGACTGCGACCTTGGTGATGTTCGACAGGGGCAAGGCCAAATCCTTCCGCATGCCACCGGCGCGCGGATCAATGAGCACACCGGTTCCATTTGTGCGCAGCGCCACGACTACTGACGCGTCTGGGGCCATGCCCCCGCGTGCTTCCGAAATTATTTCCGATGCGAGCTCCAGACTGATTTTGTCACGCCCCGGAAAGGCCGTATGCACTTCACGGGCCTTGACCTGGCCATCTCGTCCGCCGGTCAGCAACAGTCCGGCCTGCGGCAGGAGTCGGATGGCGTTTGGGTCGTCACCGGCCTTCAGCATCGCCACCGTCCGCCACGTTCCCCGCTCCCTCACCTCGATCATTTCATCCCAGCTCGTGGTGATCAGGTGCGAGTCATCGGCGGAGAACTGGGCCGAGGTCACTTGATCCAGGTGCGCCGGGATGTTGGTCGTCTGAAGTCCCGTTTCCAGGTCCCAGACCTGCACGCGATAATCCGTGCCCACGCCAAACGCGACCCCGGCCGCGAGCGTTCGCCCATCGCCAGACAGGGCCAGCGACAAGGGATGCCCGGAGAAGACATGACCGGACATAAAAACTTTTGCATCACCAGTGCCGGCGCGCCAGACCGTGATCTCCCGCTGGCCGGAACTCACCGCGAGGGTGGCGCCATCGCGCGACAACGCCATGATCTGCCCGCGCGGCACGGTGTGATCGCTGGTCTTCTGGCGCGAGGCCACGTTCCAGATTTGCAGTCGCTTCCCGCCATAGGCGACAAGACTTTCACCGCTGGGATGAAACTCGAGCGAACTCAACCCACCCGGATGCTTGATGGGTGGCCCGACGCTCTCCAGCGTCGCCAACGACCAGAAGCGGATCAGGCCATCGGTACCAAAGGCCGCAAGAAGTTTGTCCGAGAGCGCGGGTGGTGGCCCGGCGCAGCCTTCGATTTCCAGCACCTCCCGTTGGGCGGCCACGCTCCAGAGCTTTAACGTGCCGGGATTATCCAGCGAAGCGATCCATCGCCCATCCGGAGAAACATTGATCCCGGAAATCGAGCCGGCGTGACGGGCGAGCGTTGTGACGGGTGGGCCACGCCACTGTTCCCACAGGTAACGCCACTCCCAGCCCCGCACATCCGTCTGGCCGGCCGCGGGCCGGTGCGACTCGAGTAACTGCCGGACGTATTTGAAGCGCCGCTGATCGATGGCCTGCTGCACGACGCCCATGTCCGCGCCGTAGGCGTTGCGGCGCGCTTTCAACTCGCCCTCTTCGGCCACGACACGCGCGCGATTGATCCGAAACGCGGCAATGGGAGAACCAACGGCGACCACAACCAGCAACAGCAGCGCCGCCGCGCCGAGACCCGCGAGAGCCGGTTTGCGCCGGCACCAGCGGAACAGGCGCGCCGTGACGCCGACGGGGCGCGCGAGGATCGGCTCGTGTTTCTGGAACCGCGCCAGCTCATTCGCCAGATCGAGCGCAGTGTCGTAGCGCCGTTCGCGCGGCTTCTCCAGGCACTTGAGACAGATGGTTTCGAGATCGCGCGGAAGTTTCGGATGCAGCAGGCGCGGGGCGACCGGATCTTTTTCCACGACCAGCCGCAAAGTTTCCAACGGCGTTTCCGCCCGGAACGGCGGACGGCCGCAGAGCAGTTCATAGAGGACCGCGCCCAGCCCATATACATCGCTCCGCACATCCACCGCGTGCGTGTCGCCGCGGGCCTGCTCCGGCGGCATGTAACTGGGCGATCCCATGATCGTGCCGCTCAAGGTTGCGCCCGTTTCCGTCTGCATCACCTTCGCCAGTCCGAAATCCGCGACCTGCGGTTCGTCATCCTGATCGATGAGGACGTTAGCGGGCTTGAGGTCGCGGTGAAGAATCTGCCGGCCATGCGCGTAATGGATCGCGCGGGCAATTTTCTCCACGTAACGCGCCGCCTGTCGGGGAGCCATCGTCTGCTCGCGGGCCAGATCCGAAAGGCTCCGGCCCGCGACGAAGTTCATCGAGTAGAAGTGCTGGCCTTCGACTTCGCCGACTTCGTGAATGGCCACGATGTTGGGATGATTGAGCTGGGCGGCCGAACTCGCCTCGACGTGGAAGCGGCGGATGTCCTCCGTCCCCGCCAGCCTTTCGCTGCGGATCATCTTCAACGCCACGACGCGGTTGAGCGATCGTTGCCGCGCCTTGAAGACCACGCCCATGCCGCCGCGCGCGATCTCTCCGAGCAGTTCGTAATCGCCGAAGGTCTGGCTCAGGCCCGGCACGATCGCCGTGTCGGTTCCCTCGGCGTCCTCGGAAATCGTCAAGCGGATCGTCGCCGCCGGTGCCGGGGTCGTGCTGCCCTCCGCCCGGCTGCCGAAGCACTCCGGGCACGTCCCGTCCGCCAGCCCCTCAGGCCACTCCCGGAGGCACACCGAACATTTGTTGTCCGCATTCACAACCCAAAACCCGCGCGTTGCTGTTTCCGACGACCTGTGTGCGCAGCTTACCAGAATCAACCGCCCCGAGGCCAGCACTGGGAACGCCGCTCCTCGCTGTCACTCTTCGCCGTCGTAGTATTCGAGCGCCTCAGAGCGGAGCACGCGGCGTTCAGGAGAACGCACCAGCCACTTGCCGCTGTCCGGGTAATGGCAGGACTCACCGAAGGGATTGTCGGCGACGACATAGAGGATGAGATCGGCGGCACTGTTGTTCGTGAGCTGATGCGGCTCACCTGGCTCGAAAATGAACGCGTTGCCCGGCTCGATGGGCGTGGTGCCACCTTCGTGCCGCGCGAGTCCGGTGCCGGAGATGACGTGGTAAAACTCCCACTGCGCGCTGTGCGAGTGATAGGGATAGGCGCTCCGGCCGGGCGGAACGCGAAGGATTTCCACATCGAACGGATGACGCTTGCGCAGATCAGTAGAGAGCGGTTCCCGTCCAAGCGCCTCCGAGACTTCCTGGCCGGCGCCGCCGAATTTTCCTTTCGGCGACGACCAGGTGTGTTCGGGAAGTTGATGGGTGTTGACCATTTTCATGCGTTTGAATTTCCCGTCCCAAGGCCAGGCACACAAGCCTTCAGCGGACGGTTCATTCCCGAGTCACTGTTCGTTCGTTGACGCTGGGCGATTCAATTTACCTCGGCGGCACGGAGGACGGCTCGTATGCCACGGTGATTGTCCCCGGCCACTACGCCGCGTTCTGCAACTGGCCGTGGGCGATTTGATTCCCCGCAATCAGAACGCGCGGCTGAACTGCCCTCGTTGACCGCGACCGCGACCGCCTCACTTCGCCGCCGGGTGCAGCACCGCCGCGAAGCGCAGGCCGCGCGTGCTGGCATGGAATTCCGCGAACCCAAATTCTTTCAACACCGCCTCGTAAATCGCCAGCCCCGCCAGAATCACGTCCGCGCGCTTCTTCGGCAGGCCGACAATGGTGCGCCGCTCCGCGAGCGGCATGGCCCAGAGCTGCGCCATCCAGCGCTCGACGGAGGCGAGCGGGATGCGTGCGCCCTCGATGGCGTGGCGCGAGTATTTGTCGAGCGCGAATTCCATGCGGGCGAGAATGGTGGCCGCGCCGCCGGTGCCGATGAGCCGCACGCCGGGCGAACCTTCCGCCAGCGCCGGCGCGACGACGGGGCGGATGTGTTCCGCGAAGAACGCGCGGAGCGTTTCGCGACAGCGGGACAATTCCTCCGGCGTCGGCGGATCGGAGGGGCGCTGCTGTTCGAGCAACCGCACACTGCCGAGCGGGAAGCTGCGGCTGAACTGCGGGCGCTCGTGCTCGCCAAGAATGAATTCGGTGCTCCCACCGCCCACGTCGAGAATGAGCAGCCGCTGGCCCGCGAGTTTCGGATCGGAACGCACGCCCGCATAAACCCATTCCGCCTCCTGTTCGCCGGTGATGATTTCCACCGGCAGACCGGAGGCGCGCGTGATGGCGTCCAGGAGTTCGTGCTGGTTGCGCGCGTCGCGGGCGGCACTGGTGGCGATGACGCGCGGCGGAGTGGAGTGACGTTCGCGCGCGAGCGCGGTGAAGTTCGCCACGGCCCGCGCGGTGTCGGCGATGGCCTCGGGCTGCAACTGGCGCGTCTCGTAGAAGCCGCGCCCGAGGCGCGTCTGCTCGCTCTCCTCAAAAACGGGAATGACAAAATCCGCGCCCACGTCGGCGACCAGCAACTTCACAGAGTTGGTTCCGACATCAATGACGGCACGGCGCACAGGAAACACGGGCGGGAGATTGGCCGCAGGCGCAAAAGGGGCGAAAGAAAATTCGCGCACGCGCCACGGCCAAGCCGCACGCGCGGCCGCCAGTCATGGGTTCGAATAGTTCAGAGTGGCGAGACGCCCGCCGCCACTCACGGCGACTGGGCGTAGGTCACATTGCCGGTGGCCGAGCCGCTGTCGAAGCCCAGCACGATGTAATAAATCTGGTCAGTCGCCGGGCGCGTGAGCGTGACTGTGCTGGTCGTGCTTTTCGTCTCGCAGGAAACCCGGATGCCGTATTGATCGAAGACGGCTAGGGTCGCGGGCTTGTTGGTGGTGCCGGATTTCACCGTGGCCGTGAGGGTCACGTTGTTCGCGGAGGTGAACTTGTTCGTGATCCAGCTCCAGTAATCCCGCGACTGGCACGAACTGTAGGGCGTGGAGGAACCATACGTGAGGCTGCCCACGATGGTGCCGGTGCCGGGCGCGAGTAAGTTAGCTGGCTTGCGCGGGCCGCCGGTCAGCGCCACCTCACAACAGCCGCCCTCCGGATTAAAACCGCAGATCGTGTCCACCTGAAGTTTGGACACGAGACGAAACTGCAAGTTCGTGTCCGCGTGCTGCACCTGGGCCAGCCGACTGTCCACGCTGAACACGCCGTTGTCCACGCGCACAAAATAACCGCCCGGCCGCGTCGTGGAACTCGGCAGCACCAGCGACGCGTTCACCGCGCCCGGAATGCTCTCGCCATTGTGATACCACTGGTAGCTCAGCACGGTGAGCGGCGGCGGGCCGGTGGCCGTGATGCTTAGATTGGTGCCATCGTTGCTCGAAATGATCCGGTCCACCGGCTGCACGAGAATCACCGGCAGCGTGTTCGCGGTCGGCGTCAGGTGCCAGTTCAGCGCGTAGAAACCTTCCGACTTCGCCAGTCCATCGAGCGCGATGTGGTACTCCACGCTGGCGGCGGCGTTGAAGCGCACGCGGCTGGTCGCGTTCGTACCACTGTCATCGTCGGAGGTGACGGGCGCGAGGTTGTTCACGTTGCTGCCCCCGGATGCGACATAGACTGCGAGCAAGGTGTCGAAGGCGCTGCCCTGCGTGTTGAACTCCGCCACGCCCGTGGCTGGCGCGCGCCAGCGGAGCCAGAGCGATTTGCCGCCGGGCTGGCCCGCGTGATTCGTCTCGCCCGCCTCGAGCGACGCGCCGTAGCTGCGCCCGTGCAGGCTGGCCGCGTAATTCGTGAAGGTCGGGCGCGCGGCGAACGCATCCGCCAGCGCATCCTCCGGCCCGCACGGCCGCACCACGGCGGGGCGCGACTTGATCGCGTCCGTGCTGTCGCCCACGAAAACCTGATACGCGCCGTAACGCTCCGCCGAATCCACGGTGAACGTGTACGAGGTGGTGCTCAGGGAAACATTTGTGAGGGTCACACCGTTGAGCAGCCAGCGGTAGGTGAGGTTCGAGCCGCTGCCGGTCGCCGCCACCGTGAGCGTCACCTCCTCGCCGAACTGCGCGCAGCGGCCTTGCGGCGGCGTGACGATCCGCACGCCCGGCGTGGCGAGGCGGAAGAATTGCATCGGCGCGGCCGGGGGCGGAAAGGCGGTGATATTGCTGCTGCTGGAAAGGATCGCCGCATTGGTGGTCCGCAACCAGGCAGCGGGCAGGCTTGCGGCTTCTTGCAAGTAATGCTGCGGCTCGCGACGCGGCCAGGTGAGCGCGGCGTTCGTGCCGGTGAACGTGATGTTCAACGCGATGAGCGGATCAGGATTCACCAGCAGCCACGCGTCTTCCGACGTCACGCTGGTGGCGGAGCCGGCCACGGTCACGCTGTATTCGCCGACATCATCGTCCTGCGCGTTGGTCACGACGAGCGTGGTGTTGGTTGCGCCGGGGAGGTTGCGGCACTTGCGCCGCCATTGGTAACTGAACGGCCCGTCGCCCGCCACGCTGACGCTGAAAACGGCCGTGCCGCCCGGCGCGACGCTCTGCGTGACGGGCTGCGCGACGATCACGGGCACGCTGGGATTTTCGTTCGACGGAGTGATCTGGCCGAAGGCCACGATTTGCCCCGCTCCGGACGGCGCACGCCCTTGCGAGACGTTCGCCGGCATGAGGCCGTACGTGATCGCGTCCACGAGCGTGCCGTCCGGCGCGGAGAGAATGATGACGCCGTTCCGGTTCGTGAGCGTGAAGTTGACGTGGTTCGCGCCCTGCGCGGTCTGGCTGTCCGCCCAATAGAGCAGATGCCCGTGGGCCGGTATGGTCGTGCCAGGAGGAATGCCAAACTGGAAGACGTTGCCCAACGAGTCCGAGAGGTAATGACCGCTAAGGTCCACGGCGACACTTTCCGCGTTGTAAATCTCGAACCACGGCTCGGGCAGTCCGTCCGCCGGATCGAGCAGCGCGCCCGTGTTGACCGCCATCCATTCGTTGATCCGCACGTCCGGACCGGACGGGTCCGCCCAGAGCATGGCGTCGAAGCTGATGTCCGAGGAGGTGCCCGAGTCCTGGTGAATTTCCACCGCGAGCACGTTCAGGCCCGGCACGAGCAGGCCCGGCGGCACGTTGGTGCTTTGAAAAACGATGCCATCATCCGTCGCTTGGCCGGGGAAATAATTCGTGTAGCTGTAGGTCGCGTTGGTGAAGTCCTTGTAGATCAGCGTGCCGTTCAAATAAACGGCGGCGTAGTCGTCGCGCAGGACGCGCAACACCAGGTTGCTGAGCACGGCCGGACTCGGCACATCGAAGAGCTTCCGAAAATACGTGGTCGCAAACTTCGCCTCGGCGTTCGTGCCGAAACCCACCACCGTACTCTCGGGCCGCGCCGGGCCGTCGCCGTAGCCGAGTTCCGCCGGGCCGGAGGGCCACGCGGAATCATTGAAGCCCGCCGCGCGCCAAGCCGTGCCCTGATCCGAGCCGTTGTCGAGATACTTCCAAACCGCGCCGTTCGCCAGCAGCACGCGCACGTTCGGCGGATTGGTCACGTTGATGGAAATGCTGTTCGTGCCACGCACGCCGCCATCGTCCACCGCCACCGCCGCGAGCGTGTGCGCGCCCGCCGTCAAGTCGCACAGGTCGAGGCCGAACGGGCTGGTGAAGTCCGCGAGCCGTAGCACGCCGTCGAGATAAAATTCCACGCGCGCCACGCTGCCGTCCGTGTCACTGGCCACCGCCGCGACATTCGTGAGCATGGTGCCGACGAAATAAAACGTGCCGTCCGGCGGATTCGTGAACGTGACCGTCGGCGGCGTGTTGCTGAGGATGGTGATGTTGACGACCGCCGAGGTGGACGCCGGGCTGCCCTGCGCGGCCAAGCTGTGCGCGCCGACGGTGAGATTGCTTAACGCGAAGCTGTACGGCGCGACCGGGTCCGCGCCCGCGAAAATGTTGTCCACGTAGAGCAACACGTTGGTCACGCCACCCGCCGCCACCACGTTCACGGGCAACGGCACGCCCCGCACGAAGCTCTGGCCGTTCGTCGGCCACAGGATGGTCACGGAGGGCGCGGCCGGAGAGCCGCCGCTCGTCCGCACGCTGAAGTTATCAATCTGACATGCGGTGTCCGGTGTGCCCGGACCGTTGTCATCGGCGAAGAGCAGGTAGAGCGGCGTGCCGTCGTTCCAATCGTTGCTAAGCGTAGTGCTCAATGTGCCGTTGCTGGCCGAGGAAAAACTGGCGATGGCCGTCCACGAGTTGGCCGCGCCGGAGAAACTGAAATAGGCGCGCTGGCCCGGCACCGTTTCGGTGATCGGAGCATTCGTGGTGAAGAGATAGCTGAGATGAACGGCGGTCACGTTTGAGCCGGTGTTGTTGAACAGGCTCGCCAGGAGCACGGTGATGCGGTTGAAGGTCGGGCGCGTCTGCAAGAAGCCGTTCGTGCTCCACACGGCAAAGGCGTTCTCAGCCGGCGGCGTCACAGGCGCGCTGGTGAGTCCGGCGGTGATCGAACTGGCGGCCAGCGCGGCAATGTTCGTGTCCACCTGAAAGGCGTTGGTCGAATCATTCACCCCGCCCGTGCCGCCCGCGATGCTCAGCGTGGACCAGTCCGCGGCCGCCGGGACGGTGCCGAAGTGATTGGTGAGACCGGCGGGCCCGACCAGCGCGCCGTGCGCCGGGAGAGGTCCACCGAGGAAAAACAAAACGACGGCAACAACAACGGCGAGCCGGGTGAAGAGTGCATTCATAGAGCAACCTGGGTTTGATCAGTTTGGGTGACGCGCGAGGGTATGGCCGATCCGGGCGCGAAAAGCAACGCAGCATTTGGCGCGAAAATGTGGCGGTGCTTTCAAGATTCGCCCCGGCCTTGTCACGCCGGAACTCACACCTTGTGCCGCGCGGCCTGTTCCGCTATCCACGCGCAACCCAATTCCCGGCCATGAATGCTCGAACACTCTTTCCACGCCTCACCATGTCCGGCTTGGTGGTGATGATTTTTCTCACCGGCGGCGCGCGACTCGCCGCGCAAAATAATTCCACCGCCAGCAGCGCCTTCGTGCTCACCGTGGCGCAGGGCCAGGTCGAGATCGCGCCCGCGAACGTGGATGCGTGGAGCGCGGCGCGGCTCAATCAAACCTTGCGCGTCGGCGAACGCCTCCGCACCGGCCCGGCCAGCCGCGCGCGCCTCGTCGCCTCCGGCGCCAAGGACGTGCTGCTCGGGCCGAACGGTTTTCTCACCGTCAAAGACCCGCGCGCCGCCGGCGGGCCGCCCGTGGTCGGCGCGGTCCGCGGCTTCTTTCATATCGTCGCGCGCGGGCAGCCCACGGACATTGACATCCGGGACGGCCTCGCCACCGCCGCCGCGCGCCAGACGGAGTTTCTCCTGTTCGTGGCCGACGACGGCCGCGCGGAAGTCACCGTGTTCGACGGACTCGTGGATCTCGCCAACGCGCAGGGCCGCGTCTCGATCACGAACCGTGAGCAAGGCGTGGCCGCGCCCGGCCAGGTGCCGGTGAAATCGCCCGCGCTCGAAACGGTGAACCTCGTGCAGTGGGTGCTCAGTTATCCCGGCGTGCTGAACGTGGACGAGCTGCCGTGGGACGCGGCGGCGCAGAACGATCTGGCCGCCTCGCTTGCCGCGTACCGGCGCGGGGATCTCGGCGCGGCGGCGCAGGCGTATCCGCCGGGCCGCGTGCCGGCGAGCGATGTGGAAAAAATTTACCGCGCCGCGCTGCTGCTCGCGGTGGGCGAAGCGGAGGCGGCGAACGCGCTGTTGAATTCCGTCGCGCAGCCCTCGGAGTTCAGCGGCGCGCTGCGGAAACTGATCGCGGCGGTGAAAGGCGAAACCCTCGCGGACACCGCCGCGCCGCAAACGGCCAGCGGTCACGTCGCAGAATCGTATTACCGCCAGTCGCGCCGTGACCTCGACGGCGCGCTCGCCGCCGCGCGCGCCGCGACGGGGGCCGCGCCGGAGTTTGGTTTCGCCTGGGCGCGCGTGGCGGAACTGGAGTTCAGCTTTGGCCGCGTGGACGCCGCGCAATCCGCCGTCGAGCGGGCGCTCACGCTGTCCCCGCGCCACGCGGGCGCACTGACGCTCCGGGGCTTCCTGCTCAGTTCCCAAAACAAAATCCGCGAAGCCATCCGGCAGTTCGACGAGGCCATTCTCGTGGATGGCGCGCTGGCCGAGGCGTGGCTCGGGCGCGGGCTGTGCCGCATCCGGCGCGGCGACGTGGCGGGCGGGCGCGATGATTTGCGGACGGCGGTGGCACTGCAACCGCACCGGGCCGGGCTGCGGAATTATCTCGCGAAGGCGTTGAGCGACGCGGGCCGCGCGGGCCTGGCGGAGCGCGAGTTCGAGCTGTCGCGGCAGACGGATGCGAACGATCCCACAGTCTGGCTTTACGGCGCGCTGCATCGCTTTCAGCAGAACGAGGTGAACGAAGCAATTCGCGAATTGGAACGCTCGCAGGATTTGAACACCAACCGCGCGGTCTATCGTTCCGCGCAACTGCTCGACCAGGACCGCGCCGTGCGCAGCGCGAACCTCGCCGCGCTTTATCTCGACGCCGGCATGACGGACGTGGCGTTGCGCGAGGCGGGCCGGGCGGTGAGCGATGACTACGGAAATTATTCCGCGCATCTCTTCCTCGCGAACAGCTACGAGCGGCTGCGCGATCCGAAGCAGATCAACCAGCGGTTCGAGACGCCGGCCTTCGCCGAGTACTTGATCGCGAACCTGCTCGCGCCGGTCGGTGCGGGCGTGCTTTCGCCGGCCATTTCGGCGCAGGAATACTCGAAGCTCTTCGAGCGCGACCGCTTCGGCGTGAGTTCGCGCACCGAGTACAACAGCGGCGGCAACTGGTTTCAGGAAGGCGCGCAGTACGGAACTTTCGGCAACATGAGCTACGCGTTGGAAGGTCTCTACCGCAGCGACAACGGCCAGCGTCCGAACAACGATCTCGAGCAGCGCCAGTTCTCCGCGCAGTTCAAGCAGCAGCTCTCGGCGCACGACACGGTGTTCTTCCAGGCCCTGGATTACCGCGCGAAAACCGGCGACGTGCTGCCGCACTACGATCAGCGCCAGGGCAGCCGCGACTTCCGCAACACCGAGACGCAGGAGCCGACGCTGCTCGCGGGCTGGCATCGCGAGTGGAGTCCGGGCCAGCACACGCTCCTACTCGGTTCGATGGTGGACAACACGAGCAGCAGCCACAGTCGGGGCTTCAGCACGCTAAGTTACATTCGCGAGGACACGGGCGAGATCGGCGCGGTGTTCGCGCCGGCGCTGGCGCAACATTACGAGAGCAAAATTTCCCTCTACGCCGCCGAGCTGCAGCAAATCCTCACGCTGGACCGTCACACGGCGGTGTTGGGCGCGCGGTTTCAGGCGGGCGAATTTGAACTCGAATCCGCGCCGCAGCGGGTTTCGTTCGGCCCGTTCGCCTACACGAACCGGCAGGAATTTTCCGAGGATTTCCAGCGCGTGGCGCTCTACGCCTACGACTCGTGGCGCGTGCTCGACTCGCTGCGACTCATCGGCGGCGTGACGTATGATCATCTGACCTACCCGCAAAATTTCCGCGCCGCGCCGCTGCACGAAGGCACGGAGCGGCGCGAGCGGCTCTCGCCCAAGGCCGGTCTCGTCTGGACGCCGGGCGTGGCCACGGCGGTGCGGCTCGGCTACGCGCAGGCGCTGGGCGGCGCGAGCCTGGATCAAAGTTTTCAAATCGAGCCATCGCAGGTCGCGGGCTTCAACCAGAGTTTCCGCAGCGTGATTCCCGAGGCCGTGGCGGGGGCGAACGCGGGCGCGCGTTTCGAGATGGCCGGGCTGTCGCTGGAACATCAGTTTCCCACGCGCACGTATTTCGGCGTGGCGCTGGAGCATCTCGCGTCGGAGGTCGCGCGCGACGTGGGCGTGTTCGAGTTTCGTCCGCCGCCGCCCACAGTCGCACCCGCGCAAGTGCGGGAGCGCATTGAGTTCGATGAAAATTCGCTCACGGTTTCGTTGAACCAACTCGTCGGCGAACGCTGGGCGTTCGGCGCGCGCTACCGCGTGAGCCATGCGGATTACGAGGGCGAGATCGCCGCGATCCCCGAGGACCGCGTGGACCCGACGACCGGCATCGAAGTGCGGCCCGATCACGAGTCGGTGCTGCAACAGGCGCTGCTCTACGCGATTTACAATCATCCCTCCGGCTGGTTCGTGCAGGGGCAGGCCGTGTGGACGGCGCAGCATAACCGCGGCTATCCCGACGCGGACAGCAACGACATCATCCCGGTCGAGGACACGGACTTCTGGCAATTAAATGTGCTGGCCGGCTACCGCTTCTGGCAGCGGCGGGCCGAGGTCGCGGTCGGGCTGCTGAATCTCACCGACAAAGATTACCGGCTCGCTCCGCTAAACCTCACCACGGAACTGCCGCGCGAACGGACCTTCGTGGCGCGGTTGAGTTTCAAATTCTGAAACCCGCCGCTCGCGTGTGAAATCTAACCGCTCTCAACGCCAACGCGTCGCCGGACGCTGGTTCGGCGCGGTGCTCGCCGTGGTCGTGGGCCTGCTCTTCTGGGCCCCGTTCTTCAGTGCGCGCTTCAATCTGCTCAGCTACGAACTGGCGTTCTATTTTAAGCCGCCGGTCACGCCGGAAGAAATCGTGATCGTGTATCTCGACGAGGAATCGCGTGAGCATTTCCAGCAGAAGCCCGGCGCGGCGTGGGACCGGAAACTTCTCGCCCAACTGCTGCGCCACCTGCGCGCTGACGGCTCGCGCACCGTGCTTTTCGACTTCGTGTTCGATGTGCCGTCCGCCAATCCCGCCGACGATCTCGCGCTTGCTGCGGCCCTGCGCGCCCACGGCCGCGTGGTGCTTTCCGACCGCAAGCTGCTGCCCGTCTTCGCGACGAACGCGGCGGCGCTTGGGCCGGAAAAAGTCTTTGCCGACAGCGACCACGTCGTGCGCCGGATCTTCACGACCCATGCCTACGAGGGCGGCGAGCAGGTGACGGCTTTCACCTGGCGCGCGGCGGAACTGGAGGGCGCAGCCGTGACGCGCCAACGCGGCGGCGACTGGGAACGCTGGGTGAATTACTACGGGCCGCCGGACACCATTGCTCACCTGCGCTTTCGCGACGCGCTCGCCGGCGTGCCGGACGGCTACTTTACTAACAAGGTCGTGCTCGTCGGTGCTCCGTCAGATATCGGTTTCGCCGACGCGGGCAAGGACACATTTGGCAATCCCACCGGCCGGGGCGGCGAATTTTCGGGCGTGGAAATTCACGCCACCATTTTCGCCAATCTCCTGCGCGGCGAATGGCTCCACAGCTCGCTGCCGCAGCAGGCGCTGCTGCTCGTGCTGTTCGGCGCGGGTTTCGGCGGGCTGCTCGCGCGCTTCCGTCCGCTCGGCGCGAGCCTCCTCGCCGTCGCCGGGGCGCTGCTCGTGGCGGCGGCGGGCTGTGCCTCGGCGTGGTGGCTGCATTTCTGGTTTCCGTGGCTGACCGTGGTGCTGGTGCAAATCCCCGTGGCCTGCGGCTGGGCCGTGCTCTTTCAATGGGTGCAGGCGCAGTTGCAAAACCAGTTCCTCGAGCAGTCCATGTCCATGTATCTCTCGCCCAAGCTCGTGAAAAAATTCGCACGCGACAAAGACCGCTCGCTGCTCCAGCCCGGCGCGCAAAAGCAGACGCTCACCTTCCTCTTCAGCGACATCGCCGGCTTCACCAGCGTCTCCGAGGGCATGGACTCGGACGAACTGGCCCTGATGATGAACGAGTATTTCGAGCGCGCCGTCAGCAACTGCATCCATCCCACCGACGGCACGGTCGTGAAATACATTGGCGACGCCATCTTCGCCTTCTGGAACGCGCCCGAGCCGCAGCCCGACCACGCGCGCCGGGCCTGCGACGCCGCGCTGCGCTTCCGCGCCATGAGCAACACCGAGGTGCGCGGCAAAAAACTCGTCACGCGCATCGGCCTGCACACCGGCGTGGCCAACGTCGGCAACTTCGGCAGCTCCACGCGCGTGGACTACACCGCCATCGGCGAGGACGTGAACCTGGCCGCGCGCATGGAGGGGCTGAACAAATATCTGGGCACCACCGTGCTGCTCACCGGCGCGGTGCGGGCCGAATTGGGCGAGGACTTTTCCACCCGCTACCTCGGCCGCTTCCAGCTCAAGGGTTTCGAGAACGCGGCGGAAGTGTATGAACTGATCGGGTCCACGGACCTCGCCGGCGCGACCACGTTCTTCAACCAGTTCGACCACGCCGTCCACGTTTTCCAAAAGGGCGACTTCGCCGCCGCCGGGGAGATTTTCCAGCGCGTGCAGGACGCGCTGCCGCACGACGGTCCCACCAAATTTTATCTCAAGCACCTCGAAGAACGGCGCGGCCACCCGCTGCCGCCGGGCTGGCGGGGTGAAGTGGAATTGAAGGAGAAGTAGCCGGCGCGGCCGGGCGCGGGCGTCCAAATTTCCGTTTGAGTTTCAAAAAACCTTCTCACACTCTCGCGCCCGCAAAACTGAACTGAACAACGACTATGGCATTGAACATCAAACCCGCCGGCTCCTGCGCCTTTGACCAGATTTCGCTCGGCGAAGTCATGCTCCGCCTCGATCCCGGCGAGGGCCGCATCCGCACCGCGCGCGACTTCAAAGTCTGGGAGGGCGGCGGCGAATACAACACGTCGCGCGGCCTCAAGAAATGCTTCGGCTACAAGACCGCCGTCTGCACCGCGTTTGTGGATAACGAGGTCGGCCATCTCGTCGAGGACTTCATCATGCAGGGCGGCGTCGCGACCGACTTCATCCAGTGGCGCGAGGACGACGGCATCGGCCGCACCGTGCGCAACGGCCTGAACTTCACCGAGCGCGGCTTCGGCATTCGCGGCGCGGTCGGCAATCCCGACCGCGGCAACACCGCCGCCTCGCAGCTCAAGCCCGGCGACTTCGACTGGGATCACATTTTCGGCAAGCTCGGCGCGCGCTGGTTTCACACCGGCGGTATTTTCGCCGCGCTGTCCACCTCCACCGCCGAGTTGACCGTCGAGGCCGTGAAGGCCGCGAAGAAGCACGGCACCATCGTCAGCTACGATCTCAATTACCGCCCCTCGCTCTGGAAAACCATCGGCGGCTTGAAGAAGGCGCAGGAAGTGAACCGCGAGATTGCCAAGAACGTGGACGTGATGATCGGCAACGAGGAGGACTTCACCGCCTCGCTCGGCTTCGAGGTCAAGGGCGTGGACCACAATATCAGCAAGATCGAACTCGACGCCTTCAAGGCGATGATTGAGTCGGCGGTGAAGGAGTTCAGCAACTTCAAGGTCGCCGCGACCACGCTGCGCGCCGTGATCAGCGCGACGGTCAACGACTGGTCGGCGATTCTCTGGCACGACGGCAAATTCCACGAGAGCCGCAAGTATCCCGGGCTGGAAATCCTCGACCGCGTGGGCGGTGGCGACTCGTTTGCGAGCGGCCTGCAATTCGGCTTCCTCGAATTCAACGACGCGCAGAAGGCCGTCGAATACGGCGCGGCTCACGGTGCGCTCGCCTCGACCACGCCCGGTGACACCTCGATGGCCACGCGCAAGGAGGTCGAGAAGACCTTCGGCGGCGGCGGCGCGCGCGTGGTGCGCTAAACTTTGACTCGAACATTTGCCAAGCGCCGGTCCTCGCCGGCGCCTTTGCTTTGTTAAGGCATGAAACGCACTCGCCAATCAGGCCCTGCCCGGTAGAGTCGGCCTGAGATTAGGCGGCTATGATGAGGCGACTTCTTTTCCAACAACTGTCCAAGGCAGCGCTCGTGGTGCTGGTCAGTCTGGTGCTTTTCGGCGTCTATTCTGGCACCGCCTTGGCAGGTGTTCTCATCCTGTTTGTCGCGCTGAGATTTGCTTGTCTTCTCGCTGAAGCGACGAGGAAGCCCTTCTCTGCCGAACATTGGCAGGGGCTGACCGAAAAGCTGATCCACATTCACGAACAATCGACTCCGGAAGAGCGCACTGCTGAAGCCACCGCTCTCGCTCTCGGGCCGCACACCCCTGCCCGCGAATTGGCCCATGTGCAGGTCAGTCAGGCCATGCAGCAAACCCGCCGCCGCGCCAGAAGCGTGAGTTGATTGCAGAAGCGTTTGGCGTGCTGGCGTTCGCAATCCTGCTGCCGGCGACGGTGGCCTTGTTCAGTCGAGATTTCTTTTCCCTGCGCACGCCTCAAGGCTGGACCGGAACAGCCGTGATCGCCTTGTGCCTGGTGCTCTACGCCTGGCCGCATCGCTGGATGGAGTCAGCCCGCCTGGCAGTTTTTCGGATCTGGTGGTGGGCGCTTCCATTTGGGCCTGCTTTGTTTCTGATGATTGAGGCGTTGCAAACGCGGCATCCGTATTTGAACCCATTTCATCCACACCACGCCGCGCTGGCGGCCACGCGCGTGCTGAAATTGAAAAACAACGTGGTTGCCGGACGACATGCGGATTGGGTGCTGCGCTACGCACGTCAGCTTGACGCAGGCGGGCAACCGAAAGATGCGCTGCACTTTTACCGCGCAGGAGTGCGGCTCGACGCCAACGACCGCCGCGCTTACGAGCGACTGGCCATTCTTGAAGCACGCTATCCGGGCGACGCCATCCAGCAGCAGACCTTCACCCCGGATGTATCGCCCTCCTCCAGGAGGTTTTCCGGAGCCGAAAACAAATTGCCCCGCTGCCAGATCGACTCTCGTCTGGAGAACGTCGAAGAAAGCACCGTGGTCTTGGTGCCCGTGGGGAATGTCCCGGACGAAATTATCGAGGCCATCGGCACGAGGGTCCGCGCCGAATTAAACCTTCCGGTCCTGGTCTCGAGCAACACGGTGCCATTGCCGTCGTACACCCGCGTCCAAGGTCTGTTGACCGGACGCCAATGGGATGCGGTCGCTCTCATCAAGGCGATGCTGACGAACTTTCATCCCTTTCCCAAGGCCCCGGTCAAGTATGTCCTCATCACACCTGTGGACATTTATGGCGAGGATGCGAACTACGTGTTCTCGACTTCATTCGAATGGGGCGCGCTCGTGTCCTTGGCGCGGTTCGGAGAACCCAAAGGCGACGGCGCTCTCATGCGCCAGCGCGCGGCCAAACAAACGCTGTGCGCTCTCATCAAGAGTTTCAATGTCCCCATGTCGCCGGACCGGCAATGCGTCACCAGCTACGCCCGCAGCTTGGAGGAGTTCGACGCCAAGGGCGACCGGCCCAATGCCGCCACGATGGCTCTGTTCCAGCGAGCCGTGGGGAACATGAACGAAGGATGGAGACAATACCAAGCGAGGCGGCGCTGACTGCGTTCGTCTCGGGCCCTTTCGCCATCATCTTTCCGCACTCAGCCGTCTCAGGATTCGCTCAGTAGCAGCGTGAGATTCCGTCCCGCCGCCACCGCCTCGCGCTCACCCAGCGGACAGCTTTGGTAGTGCGCCCGCAGCCGCGCCGTCTCGATGAGTCCGAGCCGGAACAACGCGCGCAGCAAATTCAAATCTTTCTCCCGCCCGACCATCAGCTTCACCAGCGCGAGATCGTAAACATCAAGCGCGAAGACATTCGTGTAGTCGCTCACAGGATGCAGTCGTGACTCCCATCCGGCAGGTAAAGTCTCCCGCATCGCTGGTCCCAGAATGTCCGCGTAATAGCCGAACTTCGCCATGAACGCGCTGTCCTCGCCGACGGCCAGTTGCAGACTTTCGGCGATGCCCTCGTTAATTGGTTCCAGCAGGAAGTCCGCGTCCGTGGTCAGCTCCAGCGGGCAGTTGGCCTCGCCAAGCTCGGGGTGTGCGGGCAGCAGCGAACTGGAACCCAGGATGCACACCGACTCGGGCCGCGCCACGGCCACGATCACTTCGAGCAGATGATTCAATGACTGTAAACGCATTGGCGGATGACGGTTCGGCGCTCCAGCGCGGTGAGCACACCAGCGAAGGGGGCGAACTCCCTCAATCGGTCCGTCGCCGGACTCTGCTTTCGCAACAGCACGAGCAATTCAGTCAGCCCTTCCGGCGACTCCTGTGCCCGCAAAATAATCTCCCGCCACTGTTCCAGCCGGTGTGGCGCGGTGTGACCGTTGGCCAGCCAGCGGTCGATGTTCTCCAGCGGAATGCGCAGCAGCGCCGGATCGCGCTCCAGCTTGTCGGCCACCAGTTCGTGCAAGGTCTTCATCGCCGCCCGAATCTAATCGAAAACTTCGCCGTGTGTCACGGTCACGGAGCGCGGCTCTTCAGAGCCGCAGCGCGTTCGCACGGTCGTGGCCGCTGCGGCTCTGGAGAGCCGCGCTCCGCCGGGCACTCAGTAATCCCGCAAATTCCGATTCATCGCTGGCGACTGGTAGGGGCCTTTTACCCCCGGCGTGTCGAGGCGCGGCGGCGCGTCCATTGGCATGGACTGAAGATTGTTCTGCGGCGGGCCGCCCGGTTTCTTGCCAGATTCGCCCTGGCCAGATTCTTCTTCGCCCTCGCCAGGTTTCTTGCCGCGCTTCGCCATTTTCTGCCGCGCCTCGCCGAGTTGTTCGCCGACTTGTTGCGCCTTCTTCGCCGTCTTCTCGGAGGGCTTGAGCGATTGCAGTTCATTCAACGCCTGCTCCGCGCCTTCCAGCCGCGTCACTTCGCCTTCCGGCGATTCCTGATCGCCCGGCTTCTTCATCAGCTTGTCGCCGAGCTGTTCCAGCGCCTGCTCCAGCTTCTGCTGCGTCTTCTGCGCCTTCTGCGGCAACTGCTTTTGCTGCGGCTGCAACTCGCTGGCCTGCTGGAAATGATCCAGCGCCTCGCTCAACTGCTGCGCCTGCTGCTCCAGTTCCGCGTTCTCCGACTGCTTTTCGAGTTCATCGCCGCGCTGCTCGTGAAGCTGCGCGAGCCGCTGCTTGATCTGCTCCTGCACTTCCTTCGCCATCTGGTGATTGGGCTTTTGCTTGAGCGCTTTCTCCGTCAGTTCCATGCCCATGCGCAGAATACCCAGCTTGTCGTCCATGCGCGGAATCTGCGGCTCGATGTTTTTGTACGTGAGCGCCTGCATCGCGAGTGCGTTGGCGAGGCGCTCGCGCCCGGCGTCGAGTTGCTTGGCGATGTTCTGGTCCTCCGGCTTCAACGCGCTCGCGTCCTCCAGCATGTTCACGCCCTCCTGGATCTGCGGCACGTCCGGTTGCATGACCATCGGCTCGTTGGCCTTGGGCATGACCATGTTGCTCGCCAAGGTCTTGCGCGTGCCCTCCTCAGCGAGGGCTTGCGCGAGCAAGTCCTTGGATTTTTCCTCGCCCGCCTGCGCTTCCTGCGCCTGCTGGCCCTCGGGCTTCATCTCGTTCGCGTCGTGGAATTGCTCCATCGCGTTGCGAAGCTTTTGGATGCGTTGCTCGGCGGGCTGCGGCTGCTGCTGCCCCTTCTGCAAATTCTCCTGCGCCTTCTTGAGCAGCGTCTCGAGCAACAGCTTGCGCGCCTGCTCGCGGTTCTTCCGCGCGTCGGTGTGCTTGGGATTGTCCTTCAACAACGCGTCGTAGTTCGCGATGGACTGTTTCCAGCGCGAGATGGCGACATCGAGATCGTTTGTCCGCGCATTGAGGCCGAGACGGAAGTCCGCGTTGCCCTTTTGAAAACGCGCCTTGGCGACCAACGACTTCGAGCGTGCGTTTTCCACAATGTCCAGATCGAGCAAGGCTTCCTCGAAGCGTCCTTCCGCGTAGGCGGTGATGGCGCGGTTGTAGAGCAGGTGCGGGTTCTCGGGCTGCTTCGCCAGTTCCCGATCCAGTTCCGCGCGCACTTCAGCGGCCTGACCTTGCGACAACTTTTTCTGAAGCAACGGGACATCCACACCGGCGAAAGCGGTGGTCACGAAAAGAAGAACCACGGAAGACACGGAAAACACGGAATGGAAAAACTGAAAGCGAAGAACGGCGGCCCGGAGCAGCGGACAGCCTTGTCCGCTGTTCGTGTGAACTGCTTGAGCCAAACAGCGGACAAGGCTGTCCGCTGCTCCGCTCCGGCGAAGTTCCCTTCCGTGTCTTCCGTGTTTTCCGTGGTTCATTCAGTCGCTCCCAAAATACTCGGCAGCCCGCGCCGCCGCGCGAACCGTTCCGCGCCGAGCCAGAGCTTAATCACCAGCGCCAAAATCGCAATCGTCAGCGGCACAAAGAATCCCTCGCGATAATTCTGCAAGTCGCCGCGCGCCGTCTTCTCCGCCAGCGGGCGCAGCACTTCCTCGCGCAGTTGCCGCAGGCCCTCGCCATTCTGCCCGAGACGATAGTAGCGACCGCCGCCCGCGTTCGCCACGCGGCGGAGGTTGTTCTCATCAAGCCGCGTGGTGATGTCCGGCGCGGACCGTGGCTGCGCCATCGGCGGTGCGGTGGGCGGAATAAACACGCCGTTCTGAAAAATCATCGGCGCATTTTGCGGCGGAACCGCTGCCGCGCGATACGCCGGAATGCGCGCCCCCGTCGCCGTGCCCACGCCGATCGTGTGAATCGTGATCTGGTGGTCACGCTTCAACTTGCGCGCGAGTTCCAGCGCCTTGCCCCCGTCCAGTTCCTCGCCATCGGTGATGAGGATGAGCGTCCGCTGCGGCAATGCGTTGCTCGTGAAGAACCGCGCCGCCCGGTCCATCGCCGACGCCATCGAACTGCCCGGGTCACTCAACGCCATCGGGTTGATGTAACTGAGAATCGTCCGCAGCGCCCGCGTGTCGTAGGTGAGCGGCGCGTTCAAGTAACCAATGCCCGCGAACGTAATCAGCCCGATGCGATCCGCGCGCGTGTCCGCGAAGAACTGATCGAGCGCGTTGGTCACGGCGGTGTAGCGCGTCGGCTTCAGGTCGGCGGCGAGCATCGAACGCGACGCATCCAGCGCGATGAGATACGACGCGCCCTGCGACTCGCTGCGTTCGTCGAACTGAAAATAGAGCGGCCGCGCCAGCGTTACGAACAGCGCCGTGACCGCCGTGAACAGGAGCACCCGATCCCACACGCGCCGTTTCTGGATCACGCCGCTGTCCGCCCACGCCGGGCTTCCCGCGCCGACAAACTTTTCCAGCAACATCCGCCGCCGCGCCCGCGCCTGTCTGAGCAGCAACGCTAGCACCAGCCAGACAACCGGCAGCACGTAGAGAAATTGAGGCAGCGCGAATTTCACGGCACACGCCTCCGCAGCACTTGGTTCCAAAAAATGTCCGTGAGGAACAACAGCAGTCCCGCGCCGGCCAGCCACGGGAACCATTCGTGCCACGTCACAAACCGTTTTTGCAGCAGCGCCTTCTTTTCCAGTTCATCAATCAGGCCATAGACTTTCTTCAAACCCTCCGTATCGCGCGCCTGAAAAAATTGCCCGCCGGTCATGCGCGCCGACTTGTGCAGCTCATGATTCGCCGCCGCGCTCGGGGTCACAATCTCCGGCCCGATGATCACCGAGTAGAGCCGCACCTGGGATTGCAGGACGTGCGGAGCAATCATTAGCGGCGGGCGTCCAATCATGTTCTGCCCGTCCGTGACCAGGATGATGACCTTGCTGCGTTCGCTGTTCTGCTTGAGGAATTGCAGGCTCGCCGCGAGACCTTCGCCGATGGCGGTGCCGGTGGCGTAATCGGTTTCCTTCAACGAGTTCATCGCCCATTCGTGATCCAGCGTGAGCGGGCTGACGAGAAACGGACTGCGCGCGAAGCACACAATGCCGATGCGGTCATGAGGACGCTTGCTCACAAAATCCTCCACGACGTGCAGCAACGCCTCGCGGCGTGAGATGCGTTTGCCGGCGAGATGAAAATCCTGCTCCGCCATCGAACGGCTGAAGTCGAGCGTAAGCATGATGTCAATGCCCTTGGTCGGGTCCGGCACATCCCCACGCGGCACGCGCGGTCGGGCCAGCGCCACGATGAGCAACGTGAGCGCCAGCAACAGCAGCGCCCACCGCCAGCGTCCCGCGTGTCGTCGCGGTGTCGTGCCGAGCGCGCGGAGTGATTGCAGCGAAGGCAGCGTGATGGATGGCAACGGACCAGTCTTGCCGAGCCGCCACGCCAGCCACGGAATCAGCAGCAACGCGAGAAGCCCCCACGGCCAGGCGAACTCGAAGCCTTCGATGAATGCGGGGGCGTTCATGAAGGCGGCTTCGGACGGACGGCGGTCTTTTTTGGAGTGCGGTGACTTGTCACCGCCTTTTCGCCGGGCGACTTGTCGCCCGGCACGGCGTGACAAGTCCCGCCGCGAAAAGGCGGCGACAAGTCGCCGCACTCCAAATCACCCCGGCTTCGGACAATCACCAAAGTGTTCACGTCGTTGCTCCTTCCTGTGCGGGTGGAATGCAGCGGCGCACGAACTGTTCCGCGCCATCAATCGTCGCGAGCGTTTGTTCCGCAGGCGCGTTGGCGCGGGCGAATTTCAACTGGTCGAAGAATTTCAGGAATTCGCCGAGTTGTGTTTGTGCCTCCGCACTCAACTCCGGCGCGGCTTGCGCGACGCCGAGAAACTCGCGCGTGGTCTGGTAACGGATTGGCAACGCAAAGCGGGCTTCGATGTAGGTGCGGAGGATGTCCGAGCAATCCACGGCTACAGCGTAGGCATCAAGTTTGCCGTGGCGTTCGCGAAGTTCGGCGAGACGGCGCAAGGCTTCGAGATGCGGCGGCGGGCCGGACGGCACCGGCGGAGTGACCGGCACAGGACGCGGACGACTCTTCCACCAGCGCGCAAAAAAGTATCCAGCCACCGCGAGCGCGAGCACGACCAAGGCGATGAACCACGGGCTTTGCCACCACACCGGCACGGGCACCAGCGTCAGGTCTTCGATGATGAGCGCGTTGGTCATGGCTCAGGCGACACGGCGGCGGGCTTGCAGCGTGAGGAACGTGCGCAACGAATTGGCCCACGGTTTGTCCGTGGCAATCTCCAGATGACCGATGCGCGAGCGACGGAAAAACTCGCGGAGATTTTCCTGACGTTGCCGCGCCGCCTGCTCGAACGCAGCGCGCACAGCCGGATCGCCCGTGTCCACTTCAAGCGCTTCGCCCGTCTCCGCATCTTCGACAATCGCGAGGCCAACATCCGGGATGTGTTGCTCGCGTGGATCGATCATCTGGAACGCGAGCAGGTCGTGGCGCTGGTTCGCCGACTTCAACGCGGACTCGTAGCCAGCGTCATGAAAATCCGAGAGCAGGAACATCAACGCGGGCCGGTGCGTCACGCGCGCGGCGAATTCCAACGCCTTGCTCACGCTGGTGCCGCTGCCGCGCGGCGTGTGCGTGAGCAAGTCGCGGAGCAGCCGCTGCACATGCTGGCGCGTCTTGCGCGGCGGCAAGTAGTGCTCGACCTCGCCGGTGAAGAGAATCAGCCCCACGCGATCATTGTTGCGGATGGCGCTCATGGCGAGCGTGCCCGCCAGTTCGGCGGCGAGTTCGCGCTTGGTCAGGCCGCTGGTTCCGAAATGTCCGCTCGCGCTCAAATCCACGAGCAGCACCACGGTCAGTTCACGCTCTTCGACGTGGCGCTTGATGAACGTCTTGCGCAGGCGCGCGCTCACGTTCCAATCAATGCGCCGCACGTCATCGCCCGGCGTGTATTCGCGCACGTCCACAAAATCCATGCCGCGCCCCTTGAAGATCGAATCGCACTGGCCGGACATGAGTTCCTGCGAGACGAGGCGCGAGCGCACTTCGACGCGGCGGAGGCGTTTGACGGTGAAGTCGGAGACGGCGGCGAGGGTGGAGGCGGTCATGGAGCGGTGGAAAAAATTCCAAATTCCAAATTCCAAATTCCAAACAAATTCCAAACTTCAAAATCCAAGGGTTGCGCGCGGCTGGGCGGACGAAAAGCGGCGCTGAAGCGACCGCACTCTCCCGCCTTGCGGGACTGACGCGCAGCACCAAACGCCTCGTCATGCTCGGAGCGTTTGGAGTGCGGTCGCTTCAGCGCCGCTTTGGGAATTTGCGACTTGGAGTTTATTTGGATTTTGTGATTTGGAATTTGAAATTTCACCCCGGCGGGGTGCTACGGCACCGGCACCTTCGCCATCAGCGTCTTCACCAGCGAATCCGTCGTCACTTCCTCGGCCTCGGCCTCGTAGGTGAGCAGGATGCGGTGGCGCAACACGTCGTAGGCGATGGCCTTCACGTCGTCGGGCGTGACGAAGGCGTTGCCTTGCAGCAGCGCGTGGGCACGGGCGGCAAGCGTGAGATTGATCGTGGCGCGCGGGCTGGCGCCGCAGCGCACGAGGCGTTTGAACTCGGGCAGCAGCCGGTCGCCCTGCCGCGTCGCGAGCACGAGCTTGATGACGTAATCCTTAATCTGCTGATCCACGTAAACTTGGTTCACGAGTTCCTGCATTTTCAAAATCTCGCCGGGCGTGACCACGGACGAGAGTGTGAAATTCGGCTTCGTGGAAGCCATGCGGTCGAGGATGAGGCGCTCTTCCGCCTCGCTCGGATAACCGACCACGACCTTCAACATGAAACGATCCATCTGCGCCTCGGGCAACGGATACGTGCCTTCCTGCTCGATGGGATTCTGCGTCGCGAGCACGAGGAACGGCTCCGGCAACTTGAACGTCTGATCGCCAATCGTGACCTGATGTTCCTGCATCGCTTCGAGCAGTGCGCTCTGCACTTTGCTGGGCGCGCGATTGATTTCATCGGCGAGCACGAGGTTGGCGAAAATCGGTCCCTGGCGCGTGGCGTAAGTTCCCTTCACGGGATCGTAAATCAACGTGCCCGTGATGTCCGCGGGCAGCAGGTCGGGCGTGAACTGAATGCGCGCGAAGGCGCAATGCGAACTGCGTGCCAGCGCATTAACGGTCAAAGTTTTAGCCAGTCCCGGCAGTCCTTCGAGCAGCACATGGCCGCGCGCCACGAGGCAGATGAGCAGCCGGTCGATGAGCGCGTGCTGGCCGACGACGACTTTCTGCACCTCGGCGCGGACGCCACCGAGATGTTGGGCCGCCTCGGCGACCTGTTTTTTCAAAGCATCAGCAGGTTGTGACATACAATGGGTGAATCGAGGGCGGAACGTAGCGGCTCATCTTGGGGCAGCGCAAAAAGAAATCTTAGAAAGGTGGAAGGGTTGAGGGGCAGCCCCCACCGAAAGAATCGGCGGACTTGCTCACCGGGCGTCCTCAGCTATTCGACGATGCGAAGCACGCTTTAGCGTGCTGCCACTACTTCTCGCTCGCCGCCGCTTCACTTTCTGCCGCCGCAGCCGGTTCTGCGGCCAGTTGCTCCGGCGGCGCGGTGGCGAGGCCGGGATCCACCGTCAGCAACGACTCCGGCTTGGTGATGGGGATGCGGCGCAACTCATCGGCAGCGGGCAGTTCTTCCAGATTCTTCAGCCCGAAGTATTCGAGGAAGATCGGAGTGGTGCCGAAAGTTTTCGGGCGGCCGATCACTTCTGCCACGCCGACCTGCTCGACGAGTCCGCGTTCGACGAGCGTTTGCAGCACGCCGTCCACGGCCACGCCGCGCACCTGCTCCATCTCGGCGCGCGTGATGGGCTGGCGGTAGGCGATGATGGCGAGCGTCTCCAGCGCGGGCGCGGAAAGGCGCGACGGGCGGGCGCGCTCGCCGACGAGCGCCTTGACCCACGGCGCGAACTCCGGCTGCGTCACGAACTGCCAGCGCTCGGCCACGGAGATGAGCCGGTAGCTGCGGCCGGCGGCTTCGTGCTCCATCGTCAGCGCGTCGAGCGCGGTCACCACGTCCTCGAACGAGGTCTTCTTGAAATCGCCGGCCTCGGGGCTGTGCTCGGCGGCGTTCTTCAGCACCTCGCGCAGGTCTTTCACACTGAGCGGCTCCTGCGCGGAGAACAGCACCGACTCCAAAATGTTTTTCAGTTCCATGATTGGGAAGGGGGAGAGATGTCCGCAGCGAAACAGCGTGAAGGGCTGACAGAAATTAGCCAGGGGTTGAGGAGCACAGCGACGACACCCCGTGTTAACGCCCGGGAAAGTTCCGCACCCTGAAGGGGTGCCAGAGCCATTCGCGCCAGTGTCCGTGTGATTAGTTCTGGCAGCCTTCCGGGCTGCGTGCGCGGCCATGATGCCGGGTTCAAAATCGGAAACGCGCTCACGCCTGCGTCTCCGTCTGCGCGCCCATGGATTTCACCGTCTCGTCCTCGAACACGGCCTGCTCGGGAATCTCCGTCGGCACGGTGGGCATCTGCGGCTCAGCCTTGATGATTTCAATCTCCGCGAAATGATCCGGCTGCACACAGATGATTTGTTTGAGGCGAATCAGTTCCAGCATCGCGAGGAACGTCACCACAACCTCGGTGCGGCTCGTCGCACTCTCGAACAGTTCCGAGAACTTCATGCGCCCCTTCTCGCCGATGCTCTTGATCAGCATCTCGATCTTCTCGCTGACGCTCCATTTGTCCTCGAAAATCTCGCGCGACTCGCCTTCGCGCTGGGCCACGCGCCTGAGGATGGCGCTGACGGCATTGACGAGGTCGAAGATGGAAACGTCCGGTTTCGTCGGCTCGGACTCGAAGACAGGCTTGGGCGCTTCGCGGCGATAGACGCTCTCCTGGCGAACTTCCAGTTCCTGCAAACGCGCCGCCGCGTCTTTGAATTTCTTGTACTCGACGAGTTGGCGGATGAGTTCCCAGCGCGGGTCCTCGCCGTCGTCCTCTTCTTCGACCGCGACCTGTTTGTCCACCGGCAGCAGTTCGCGGCTCTTGATGTACATAAGGGTGGAAGCCATGACGAGGAACTCGCCGGCGATGTCGAGGTCGAGCTGGCGCATGACCTCGATGTATTCGATGAACTGGGTGGCCAGCGCGGTGAGATTGACCTCGTAGATGTCCACTTCCTGCTTCTTGATGAGATAAAGCAGGAGGTCGAGCGGACCCTCGAAGACCTCGAATTTGACTTTGTATTCGGACATTGACGCGCCGGAATTTGTGCCGGAGTGGGCGAATCCTAGGGGCGGTTTGCGCGCGTTGGCAACGGGATTGTCTCAAAGGCGGGTTCAGCCAAGGTCAGCCGCACCCTGAGTCAGTTTTAATTCGTTTGCCCCCATTCGTTTGCCTTCCGACCGGACGACTGAGCTCAGCAAACGAATTGAGGGCAGACGAATTGGGAATTTTAAGAAAGCTCGCGCATGTCCTTCAGTCCGGCAGTCCCGTGCCGATGATGCTGTTGACAAAGGAGAGGCAGGTCGCAATGGTGGAATTAGATTTTTGAGATTTTGATTCGGGTGACAGCACGTTTCTTCAGCGGGGTTCTCCACCCCCACCTCCTTGGCGTCTGTTGCCCGAATCTTTTTTCTTCCGGCCGGTTTGGAAATCACGATTGACGACCGTGTGTGCGTTCCCTACTTTGCCGCCCCGTTTGCGCGGGGGTGTAGCTCAATTGGTTAGAGCGCTGCCCTGTCACGGCAGAGGTTACGGGTTCGAGCCCCGCCACTCCCGCCACTTCCCGCGCCACTTCGGATTTGAATCTTTGCGGCCCGCTGCTACCTCTCTCGCATGAAAATTCGCGCCTGGATTTGTGTTGGGGTCATCCCGCTGCTGCTTGGCGTCACCGGCTGTTCTTCCTTCCATCGCGAATGGAAGGAAACCGTGGCGCGACCGGTGGAGGCGCACGACCTCGCGGGTCGCTGGGAAGGGCGCTGGCACAGCGACGCGAACGGGCACAACGACCGGCTCCGCGCTCTGATCACGGCGGTGGAGACAAACCACTTCGATGTGAAGTTCCACGCGGCTTACAAACATTGGATGACCCTCTTTCTCACGGTCCATTTCGGCTACACGGTGCGGATGGAAGCCATGCCGGACGGAAGCGGCCTGAAATTTTACGGCTCGGAAGACTTGGGCTTTCTGGCCGGAGGCATCTACGCCTACGAAGGTCGCGCGGACGGGACCAACTTTTTCTCCACTTACAAATCGAAGTACGACTGGGGGACGTTCGAGATGAAACGGCCGGTTGGGGAAAGTAATCAGTGAATCAGTCATCAGTCATCGCTGAGCAGATGTGTTCTGTGGCATGCGGCGCTGCGGCTGGTGACTGATTCACCGGACACCGATTACTGATTTACTTCCGCGCCAGCCCGCCGGTAGCGTCGCGGCATGTCTGAGATTGCTGATTTCCTGAATCACGGCGCGGCCTACATGACGCCCGCCATTGTGGACGAGATGCTGCGCGACCTGCCGCTGTGGAAAGTGGAGTTCACGCAAATCCATGCGCCCAAGTTTCCCCATCTCGTGGACCAGCTTGAATTTCTCGCCGATGTGGTCGAGGACGTGGCGGAAGGCGCCTACAAAGATTTGCCCTACGTGGCCTTCGCCCGCGCCGCCTTCGCCGTCATGTACGCGCACAAGAAGGCGAACATCATCCCCGACATGATTGGCGGCTTCGGGCGCGCGGATGATTCCAGCATCGTGCGCGCGGTGCTTATCCAGAATGAACTGGCCTTCGCGAAGTATGCCGCCTCGCAGCATCTCAACTGGGCTCAGATCACCAGCAAGCCCTGACCCGGCGCGCGAAATTCTTTTCAATGCGCCGCCCCCGCCGGTAGCGTCCTGCGCGCAAGCACATGAACACCGGCCACGCCAATCAAGCCACGCTCCGGCTCGTCCTCTGGTCGCTGGCCGCGCTGGCCGGGCTGTTCCTGGGCGCGTGGGCCGGGCAGCATCTGGGCGGATTCATCCTCGCCTACCATAAATTTTTCATCGCCCTCTGGGCGGTCTTCCTCGTCGCCGTCGTTTATCTCGCGCGCGATCCGGATCCGGCGGAACCCAGCGACCTCAACGCCATCGTCGCGCCCGCGCATGGGAGGATTGAGACGATAGAGGACGCCATCGAAACTGAATTTGTGAAAGGCGCATGCCAACGACTCTCCATCCGCGTGTCGTTCACTGATGTGCAGGTGCAATACGCGCCACTCACCGCCACGGTCGCGCACTTCGAGCATCGTCGCGCGGGCCAGGACGGTGGCGTGAGCACGGAAAGTTTGTTCATCGGCTTCGACGCCATCGGGCGGGCGTCCGAGAAGGTCGCCGTCCGGCTCATCGGCGGCACTTGGGGAAAACGCATCCTGCCCTGGATCAAATCGAACGATGTGGTCTCGCGTAGCGTCCGAATCGCCATGATGCGCCCGGCCTCGCGGGTGGAATTGTATTTGCCGCCGCAGGTCAAATTGCTCGTCAATGTGGGCGACGAAGTGGCGGGCGGCCAGTCGGTCGTCGCCAAGTTTGTGTAAGGAGGAACATGGCTGAAAAATCACCAACGCCGGACGCGCCGGAACCGAAGCTGAAAATTTATTTTCTGCCGAACCTGTTCACGGCGGCGAATCTTTTTTGCGGCTTCGTGGCGCTGACCTACATCGTGGGCGTCGATCTCCGCAGCGAGGCGCCGCACGCGGAGTACAACAAGATCAAAATCGCCCTCGGCTTCATCCTGCTCGCGTGCATTTTCGATCTGTTCGACGGACGCATCGCGCGCATGGCCGGGGTGGAAAGTCCGTTCGGACGCGAGTTCGATTCGCTGGCGGATCTGGTTTCCTTCGGCGTCGCGCCCGCCTTTCTCGTCCATCGCGTGGTGCTGCGCGAAGTGTGGGAGGGGCATCCGCAATGGGGCTGGTTCATCTCCTCCGCGTATCTGCTCGCCGGCGCGTTCCGGCTCGCGCGCTTCAACTGCCTCGCGACGATGGCAGGCACGGGCGGCGGCAAGGAGTTTCTCGGCTTTCCCATTCCCGCCGCCGCCGGGCTGGTGGCTTCACTCACGATGATGATGATCCACCTCGACGAGCGCGGCTACGCGCCGAGCAAATGGAAATACGCCCTGCCCGTGCTGCTGCTCTTTCTCTCGGCCATGATGGTCAGCACGGTGAAGTATCCCACCTTCAAAAAATTCGATTTCCGCGCGACCAGCACCTTCTGGAAGACCATGCTCGCCGCGCTGCTCGTGGGCAGCATCGTCATCCTCCGGGAAAAGATCATCTACATCGTCATGCCCATTCTCTTCACGGCCTTTCTCCTCTACGGCTTTGTGCGGCCCTACATCTCGCGCAAGATGCAGCGCGAGATCGAAGATGATGAGGACGACGAGGAGGATGTCCCGCCGTCCGCCCCCCGCTGAACGGAATGCCCCCTCTCGACCACAGCAACGTCGCTTTCGTCACCGGGCTGGTCGCCGGTTTCCTCGTCTCCATTCCCGTGGGGCCGATCAACCTCACCATCATCAACGAAGGCGCGCGCCGCGGTTTCCGCTGGGCGCTGATGATTGGTCTCGGCTCCGTGGTGATGGAGGCGATCTACTGCGCCATTTCGCTGACGGGTTTCTCGGCCTTCCTCGGGCTGCCGATGGTGAAATCAACCATGGAGCTGCTGAGTTTTCTCTTCCTGCTCTATCTCTCTTGGAAATACTTCCGCGCCAAATCAATCCCCGACCACACCCAGGGCGGAGATCGGATCGAACAGAAGTTTCATCCGCATTCGGCCTTTATGACCGGCTTCGTGCGCGTGCTCGGCAATCCCGCCGTGCTGCTGGTGTGGGTCACGCTGACCGCCACGTTCCTCTCCCACAACTGGGTGGATGAAAGCGCGGATGACCGCGTGGCCTGCGTGCTCGGCGTGGCGGCCGGCGCGGCGCTCTGGTTCTTTCTGCTGGCCTGGGGTGTGTCGAAAGGGCACGGGCGCATCTCGCCGCGCGTGCTGCTGCGCATGGAGCACATCTCCGGCGCGGTGCTGCTGATCGCCGCGCTCTGGATCGGCTGGCGCATCGTGGGCGAACTCCACGAACGGCAGCAGCAGCACCGCAACGACCGGCAGGAGATTAACGCTCCGGCGGTCACGCCCTGAGCCGGAACCATGCAGTTGAAAAGACCGGGGAGCACAGCCGCCCCGGCTGTAGTTCTGCGCGCCCCCGCGCTGAACCCGACGCGCGGAACCGCACTAAACGGTGAGTGTTTTCCGGCGCCCTCCGTGGGCCGCGAGGCGCGGCCCACGGCGCCCGGGGCGGGCGCGGTCCCGCGATCAACTGCATGGTTCCGGCTAAGCCGGAGCGGGGCCGGGGCCAGACTCCCGGAGCGCCGGCATCCTTGCCGGCGCTCTCAGGCGCGCTCCACGTTCGCCGCTTTTCCATCGCACGCGGAGGCTGGACACGCCCGCTCCGCATCCCCACGAGACTGGAAAGTCTCCCGATCTGCCGCCGGAAAAGCGGGCGCAACCTGGGAAAAAAAAGGCGGCGGTCTTGCGACCGCCGCCCGTGAATTCAGTGCCCACTCTTCAGCGCAGAATGATCCGGTAGAAACGGTTCGTGGTTGCGGGCGTCGGATCGGTGAAGTCGATGACCGCGCCGGTGCCGGGCAGATTCGTGAGCGTGGTCCACGGGGTCGGGTCGGGGCCGGGACACGGTTGCAGGTCATCGCACGGCAGCGAGGGCAGCGCGTGGCGGTATTGCACTTCGTAGCCCGTGCCGGATTCGGATGCGAACGAGGCGAAGAACACGCCGTTGGTGTAGCCGGAGCCGGCCAGCACCGGGGACACGGGCTGGACCACTTGCACCACGACGCTGGCGGCGTTGTTGGCCGGATTCGGATCGCTCAGTTCGGAGGCGACGTTGGCGGAGTTGGTGAGCGAACCCGCCGCCGAGGCGGTGGCCATGACGGTGATGGTGGCCGTGCCGCCCGCCTGCAGTTCGCCGGCATTCCAGGTGAACGTGTTGGGGGAGGAATTGAGCGTGCCCTGGCTGGGCGTGAGCGTGCCCAGCGTGCCCAGCGCGGAGAGAGTGTCATTGACCACCACGTTCGTCGCCACATCGGGACCGGCGTTGCTGATGGTGATGAAGTAGCTGACCGGCTGTCCGGCGGTGATGAGGTTGGTGGACGCGGTCTGGGTGATCGAGAGTTCCGCGCGCGCGGGCTGCGTAATGATCAGGCCGCTGAAGGTGCCGGTGGCAATGAGGCCGCCGTTGGTGTGCGCGGTCACGCCGAGGCCGACCATCATGGTCGGGCCATGAACCTGGTTGGTCACGCCCAGTTGCACCCAGTCCACGCCGTTGCTGCTGCGGAAGCTGGTGAAAATGCTGCCGGCGCGGGTGAGCCGTAGCCAGGCGTTGGGAATGCCCGCCGGAGCGAAGCCCGCGCCGACCACGGCGGAGTTGCCGCCGGTCGTGGCCCGCCAGGCCGTCTCATACTGGTTGCGTCCCGGCGGCGGCGGGTTGACGGAGACATGCAGACCGCGGCTGTTCGCAGCCAGGGATTCGCGCGCGAGAATGGCGGCCTTGGCGATGTTGTCCGGACGGGTCAAGCCATTGACGCGCACGCGCACGTCGAAGTCGCCGAGCAGCGGCTTGGTGGCGAGGTAGCCCATGTCCGCTGTGGTCCAGAAATCCGCGCCGCCGCCGTTTATCTCGATGGTGTCGTTGTCGAACGTGACGTGGGTGCCGGCGGCGACCGGCCCGCCGATGTTGCCGGCCGTGAAGCCGAGCACGACGGCGTTGGTGCCCGTCAGGGGGTTGAACACGCCCGCAAGGTCGGAGACATCATAGACATCCACGGTGAACAGGCCGGAGATGGTGCTGTCGAGCACCAGTTTCACGGAGCGCCCGTCCGGGCGCAGCGTGGCGCTGACGGCAAAAGCCCCGGTGCCGTTGTTGATGACAAAGTTGCTGGCCTCGTTGACGAAGGCCGGATCAATTTCCTCGTTGAACCGCACGCCCACAATGTTGCCGTCCAGGCTGCCGACCGAAACGATGTAAGGCGGCTCGACGTCGGGCGTAACCGTGAGCGCGACGACGGCGCTGGTGACACTGCCGGCGTAGTTGGTGACCACGAGATAGTAACTGCCGTCGTCGGCGAGTTGGGTGCGGAGGCGGCTGAGGGTCGCGTTGGTCGCGCCGGAGACGGGCGCGTCGTTCTGGTACCATTGGAAGGCGAGGGTCGCGGAGCCTTGCGCCGAGGCGCTGAGCGTGGAGGGCCGGGATTGTTCCACCGTGACCGGCACGGGCTGGACGAGGAACGAGGGTAGGGTGGGCACCGCTGGATAAATGTCGATGAAGCTGAGCTTGTTGTTCAGGGCGAGCGGGCCGCTGTTGATGGTCAGGCGGCCATCGCTCACGCCGACGCTGGTGGTGAACTCGTACCAGCGCGCCGTGGTGGTCGCCACGACGGCGGGGCTGTTCACGCCCTCCACGTTGAACTGGAACGTGGTGTCGGTCGCGGCTGCGTCGCCGCCCACCACATGCACTTCATAAAAACCATTGGTCAGTTCAATTTCCCAAATCGCGCTGAAGGCCGGGTTGTTCACCGGGTTGCGCATCATTTGGTTGAGCGTGTCGTAGCGCACGTCGGGCGAGAGCGCACTTTCGCGACGGCGGGATTCGCGCGTGAGGTTCGTGCCGCCCACGGTGGTCCAGCCGTAGAACAGGCCGTTCGTGCGGTCGCCGAAAATTTCGCCCTCATCCACCGCGTAGCCGGGCGGCACGGGCGCGGCATTGGTGTTTTGCGAGCTGTTGGGGCCGTTGGCGATATTGATGTTGTAACCGAAGGCGGGCGTGCTGTTCGACGCCACGTTCGAGTAGGGCGAGTAGCCGGCGGCGTTCGTGGACTGCACGCGGTAGAAGTAACTGGTCAGCGGGGCCAGGCCGGTGTTCGTGAAGCTCAACGTGCCGCCCGAAAGCTCGACCGCGGGGGCGAAGGTCACACCGTCCGCCGACGTTTCATACAGGTAGCCGGCGGATTGCCCCCCCGCCGTCCAGCCCACGCGCAGGACCGTGGAGGCGAACAGCACCGCATTGATCGTGCTCGCGGCTGGAGCCGTCGCCGCAGAAACCGTGGCGGACTGGCCGCTGTCGCCGGCACCGAGCTGCGCCACGACCACGTAGTAATGGACTTGTCCCGCCGCCGCCGTGGTGTCCACATGACTGGTGCCGACGAGGCCCGAGGCCACCGTCGTGAAGGGGCCGCTTGCGCTGCTCGAGCGCTTGAGCGTGTAGCTCACCGCGCCCGCCAGTGCATCCCAGCTCACGGTCACTTGATTGGTGCCGCCGATGGCGATGAGATTCACGGGCGCGTTTCGCGGGGTGACGGCGACCTCGGTGGAGTCAGGGCTGACACCCGCGCTGTTGAACGCGGCCACGACGTAATAGTAAGTCGTGTCATTGACGACCGCGAAATCTGCGTAGCTGGCGCTGGGGCCGTTGGTCGCGATGGTGGTGTAAGGCCCGCCGGGGGTGAGCGAGCGCTTGATGTAGTTGCCGGACGCAAACGAAGCGGGAGACCAGTTCAACTGGATCTGCGCGCTCAACGCGATGCCGGTCAGGTTCGTGGGCGCGGCGGGCGGGTAGGGCAGGTTGCCGTTGTTAATCGCGATCTCCACGGCGCGCAGGAAAATGTTCTCGCCCGTGGCGGTCAGGTTTTCTCCGCCCGCCGCAGACACGGGCTGGCCGCTCGACTCGCGCAGGCCGGCCGAGAATTGCATCCGGTAGCCGCCCAGTCGGTCCGCATTGGCGCGCACGAGCGTGTTCGAGGGCCAGTCGGAGATGATCTGCCAGGCGGTCGGGGTTGAGCCAGCTATCCGGGTGCCACCGGCGACGGGGCCTTCCGTTATCTGGCTGGTGTTCTGCCCGCCGGCCTCGTCATAGACATCCACCGTGTTGGTGCCACTCATGGCGACGCCGCCAAAAATGTAAGCGGTCTTCGGGTCCGCGAGGTTAAACGCCGACAACACCGTGGGCACGCCATTGGGCAAGGTGCTCCCGGAGTGCCAGCCCGCCCGGACTGCACGCGTGAGGTAGGTGTTGATGGAGAGGAGCGGCTTGAAGATGTTGGAGTTCCATCCGCCCACTTGCGGCACCTGGAACGCCCCGCTGCCCACCGAGCGCCCGAGGATGATCAAGTCGTTGGTGTTCAAATCCGCGAACTGCTGGGCGGTGAGCAGCGTGTTCTGGCTGTTGGGCGGATTAAAACGGATGACGGAATGCCCGGCGTTGGTCAGCAAGGTGTACCAGCCGTCCTCGGCAAACGTGCCGACGGTGGCGGCGGAAAAGCCATCCGCCGGGCTGTTGTCGGTGACCCACACAATGTTGGCCGCGCGGGACAGCATGGCCCCCGCGGACAGGGCGCACAGCACGAGGACCAGTGCGAGGTGGCGAAGGAAGGTTTGTCGCAACGGGGTGACGCCATTGCGGCGGATGAAACGATTCGTTGTCATAAATGTGATCGGTACGCGTGTTGTCGGTTTGAGTCTTGGGCTTGGGGCGACGCTAGGCCGCGACTCCGGCCGAGCAAAGGGTGGCGCAACGGTAGCAGTAACACGGCGGCGGGCCGCGTCTGCACGCCGTTGGCGAACGGCGGGCCAGGTGGGAAGCCTCTCACCGACCCGTTTCACGATGCGCCCACCGGGGGGCGTATCTTGCCACTGTTGCTGCCCAGCCGCGAAGCGGCCTAGGAAATTAGCCAGACACGAAGTGTCTGGTTTGGGATTCGACACTGGGTGCGTCCTGAAAGGACGCTGGAGTTCCGCCGTCCCGCCGGGACGGAAACACTTTCCCACCGCCCACCCGGCACTTCGTGCCGGGCTAATTTCCTGGGGTCGCTCCGCGACCAAGCCATTGCCGAGGCTCAACGACAACAGTGGCAAGATGCGCCCCACCCCGGGGACGGCCCAAACCGGGCGTTGACACCGGACACCTTATTCCTTAATTTCTGTCCAGACAGAAACTAAGGAATTATGGAAAAGCTCACACCGGTTCAAGAGAAGTTCATCCTCCACTGGGGCGAGATGGGCGTGCGCTGGGGTATCAACCGCACCATGGCCCAGATTCACGCGCTCCTTTATCTCTCGCCGAAACCGTTGCACGCCGACGAACTGTGCGCCGCGCTCGGCGTGGCCCGCTCGAACGTCAGCAACAGCCTGCGCGAACTCCAAAACTGGGGCATCGTGAAAATCGTTCACGTCATGGGCGACCGCCGCGACCACTTCGAGACCATGGTGGACGTGTGGGAAATGTTCCGCCAGGTGCTCGACGAGCGGAAGAAGCGCGAGATTGATCCCACCGTGGAACTGCTGCGTGCCTGCACCGAGGAGACAACGAAGGACAAGTTCACCCACGACCGCCTCGTGGCCATGCGCGATTTTTTCCAGACCATGAGCGGCTGGTACGACCAGATTGACGCGCTGCCGACCCCGGCGGTGATCAAGTTTGTGAAACTCGGCAACAAGGTGGCGAAGTGGATTGATTGGAAGTGAGGTGCCTATGACATACGAAAGCGGACTGCCCGGCTGGCTCGCCTGCGCGAAGCGCAAGGAAGCCGCATCGACGACCAAGCCATCCCGTCGTCGCCGTCTTCACGCCGGACTTATTCTGGAACTGGCCCTGATGTTCGCGCTAGCTGCGCTGCTGCCGCGCGACAAACGCAAATGAAACCACGAAAAATCATCCTCGCGGGCGGGAGCGGTTTCCTCGGCCAGTTGCTCGCCGGCTATTTGCAGGCGCGCGGGTGGGAGCCGGTGGTGCTGACGAGAACTCCCTCGGCTAACGCCCGTTTCAAGGAACTCGCGTGGGACGCGCGCACGGTGGGGGACTGGGCGCGTGAACTGGAGGGCGCAGAGGCGGTGATCAATCTCGCGGGACGGTCGGTGAACTGCCGGTTCACGGCGGAGAACAAGAAGCTGGTGATGGATTCACGGGTGGACTCGACGCGGGTGATTGGCGAGGCCATCGCGCGCTGTGCGGCGCCGCCGCGCGCGTGGTTGAACTGCGGCACGGCCACGATCTACCGGCACACCTTCGGCGCGGCGCACGATGAGACGAGCACGGACTTCGCGGCCACGGCGGAGGCGCACGATGAGTATTCGGTGCAAGTCGCACGAGCGTGGGAGCAGGCGCAGACGGAGTGCGCCACGCCGGGCACGCGCCAGGTCGGGCTGCGCATCACGCTCGTCTTCGGCCCGGTGGCGGGCGGGGTGTTGCAAATTTTGCGCCGGCTCGCGCGGCTGGGACTGGGTGGACGGATGGGTAGCGGCAAGCAGTTCGTCTCGTGGATTCACGAGGAGGATTTCTGTCGCGCGGTGGAATGGATTCTCGAACACGAAAATCTTCGGGGCCCGGTGAATCTCGCCGCGCCGCAGCCGCTCCCGAACGCGGAGATGATGCGGACGTTTCGCCGCGTCTGCGGCGGTGTGCCGTTCGGCCTGCCCGCCTTTGAGTGGATGCTGGAAGCCGGCGCGTTCGTGCTGCGGACGGAAACGGAACTGATCCTCAAGAGCCGCCGCGTGGTGCCGGGGAAATTATTGGCGGACGGGTTTGTGTTCCGTTTTCCGGGGATGGAAGCGGCGGTGCGGGAACTGGATCAACGTCTGCGGGGAAAATGAACTGACCACGGAAGACACGGCAGGGGACAGAAGGGGGACGACGCGCGTTGCCACAGGGAAAAACCAAACTCACGTTCCCGCTTTCCCCTTCCGTGTTTTCCGTGTCTTCCGTGGTTCAACTTCGCCGGGTCAGAAAATATTCACCACGCGGTAGTAGCGGTTGGTCGTGCCGACGTTGTTGTTGGTGAAGTTGAAGATGCCGTTGGGCGCGGTGTAATTCGTAAGCGTGATCCAAGTGGGCGAGGCGAAGTTGGTCGCGGTCTGCACGGTGGCGGCGAGGTTGGGCGTGCCGTTGACGCGCATGGTGATGCGCCCGCCGGAGAAATTCGTGTAAAGCAGGTTGGTGATGGTGAGCGGGAGCACGAGCTGGGATTTCCATCGCAGGGTGCCGAAAGAAGCTCCGACGCCACCGGCGGCGATGTAGTAGAGCCGGTTGGAAACGGTGGCAAAACTCATGCGGCTGTCCAGTCCGTCGAGTCCGCTGTTGTTGTCGCAGCCCACGTTGGTGAGGGTGGTGTAGCTGTCGCCCGGCCCGATGTAGGCGGCGAGCAAAGTGTTGTAGGTGCTCAGGTCGGTGTTGACGTGGAGCGTGCCGTTGTTCGTGGCGCGGATGGTGAACCAGACGGTGGAGCCGCCCGCGATGCCGCAGTGATTCGGCTCGCCCACATCGCGGGCGTAGGCGCCGACGGGCGCACCGGGATTGGCCACACTGTAGCCGTGATGCACGGTGCCGAACTTCTGCTCCGGCTGCTTGAGCGGATTGCCGCCGGGGTCGGCGGGCAGTTCGAGATCAAAAAACTTGTCCACAAAGAGCAGTCCCTCGACGGGGCCGGCGGGCGCGGGCACGCGAATCTGCAACTGCGCGCGCGCGCTGTCGCGCTGGCGGTTCGAGTTTTGCGCGCGCACGAAATAGGAGCCGACATGCCCGTCGTCCACGTTGGTGATGATGAGCGTGGACGTGGTGGCAGTCGGGTTGTTCGTGATGGGCGCGTTCTCCTGGAACCACTGGTAAGTGGTTTGGGCGCCATTGGTCACGGGGGCGGTGAACTGCGCGGTGGCACCGTAGCCCACGGTCAGGTCACGCGGCTGTGCGCCGAACTCGGGCAGGAAGTGCACGGTGGGTTCCAGACTCCAGCCGAGCAGGATGTCGCCTTGGCCGTCGCCAAGGCCCGAGACGCAGATGCGGTAGGCGTTGCCGACGCGTGCGTTGAAGCGCACGCGGGCGCAGCCGTAGCCCGCAGCGTCGTCGTCCGCGTCGAGTTGATAAAGGTTCGAGACATTGTTGCCGGTATAAACCGCGAGCACGCTGTCGAAGCCGCTGCCGGCGAGGCTCATGTTCATGATGCCCCCGACGGGCGCGATCCAGGTGAGCCAGACGGAGGAGCGCGTGCGTTTGCCGCCGTGCATCGGTTCACCGGGCTGCGTGGTGGCGTTGCGGTTGTGGCTCGCGAGCAGGCGGTTGGTGTCGTTGACGTTGCCGGCAGCGGCGAAGTCATCGGTGAGCGGGAAGCCCGCGACGTTGAGTTTCAACGGGACTTTGGTGCTGTTGATGTCGCCGAGGAGGTTGCCCACGGTCACGCCGTAAATGCCGGCGTTGCTCGGGGCAACGGAGTTGATCGAATAGACATTGTTCGTCGCGCCGGGAATGTCCTGCCCGTTCAAACGCCACTGGTAGCGGAGCGGTTCCTCGCCGGTCGCGCCGACGGTGAAGGAGACGGCCGCACTGAGGGCCACGTTGGTCTGGGCCACGGGCTGGTTGGTGATGACGACAGGGAGGCCAACTTTCACCCACGCAGCCTCGCCCACGCGGAGGCGCGGCGGCTGGTCGCGCCACTGGCCATTGATGAAATAGTTGATGCGGTAATTGTTCTCATCGAAGACCTGCGGGTCGCTGCCGGGCCGGTATTGATAGACGAGCGTTCCTTCCTGCGGCGGGCCGACGATGTCCGTGTAGCTTGCGATGATGGGCACCTGCGCGCCGAGCAAATTGAACCCCGGCGACAACGACACCGGCAACGACGGCACGATGCGCGTGCCGGTAAAGACGAGCGACGCCGGCACGAGCGTGTGGATGATCACACCTTCGCCCACGTCCACGACCGGCGGCTCGGAAGGATTCCAGCCCACGCCTGCGACGAAATTATTGGTGACGAAATTTTGCAGCGCCGGATTCCACTTGTAGAGCGTCATGTCCGATTGGGGGATGGGAAACTCCGGACTGTTGTTGGCGAGCTGCTTGGTCACGAAGGAAAATCCCGCCGGCAAATCCACCGTGTAATTTCCGAAGAAGGAGAGCGTGGCTGCCGCGCTGGTCACGACCCCCAGGTAATTGGAAACCACCACGCGGTAGCTGCCGAGACTGGCTTGCGTGACGGGCGATACCTCTAGCCCAGCGTTCGTCTCACCCGCCAGCGGCTGCAGGCCTTTGAACCACTGATACTCCAGCGTCGAGCCGCTCGCGAGAACGTTGAACGAGGCGGAGCCGCCAGGATTCACGATCTGGTTCTGCGGCTGGACGTTGATCACTGGCGGACGCCCGGCCTTGAAATTGTAGCTCGCGCCCGGGGCGATCATGTTCGGCGTCGCCGCGAGATCCTGCCCAAAGTCCACATGCACGGTGTAGCTGACGCCGTCCATCAATTCCGAATCCACCGTCAGCGTCAAGTTGCTGCCGCTCGGATCGAACACTGCGATCGTGATGGCAGGGCCAGTGAGTAAGTAGTAGTTGGACGGCTCGTCGGCGCTGCCAAAGGTCTTCATGCGCTCGGAAAACCTCACGACAATGTGGATGTAGTCCGGCGCATTGGTCACGAGCAGGATGGTCGGCGGCGTCACGTCCGCCGAGACCGTGAGCGTGGCGACCGTGCTGGTGACGGAGCCGGAGATGTTCGTGATGATGACGGAGTAGCCCACGCCGTTGTCGGCCATCGAGGCGAAGGGGATGGAATAGTCGGCCGTGTTCGGCGCGTTCGAGAGGACCACGCCGTCGCGCCGCCACTGAAAGGTCAGCGGTTGATCTCCTGTGACGCCGACGAAAAAGATCACCGGCTGGTTTTCCGTCACCGAGCGGTCCTGCGGTTGTTGGTTGATAACCGGCGGACTCGCGGCCCACACCGGGCGGACCAGCGAGCAGACGGCGATCACCAGCCAGAATAAAAATTGTTGCCGCATAAAATCAAAGTACGGACGTGTCAGGGTTGTTCGGTCGTTCGGGACATGCTGAGACATAGCCGGAAATGCGCCGAGTCACAATCACCAATTCCAGCCGCTGGCTGTTCGTCTTCGGCAGGTTCACGGAAGCTGTGAAAGCGCCAGAGCCAGAGGAAATCGCCTCGCGCACATGGCGTACGCAGTTCTGGCACGTCATGACGCGCACATTAAATTCCATCATCGTTGAAGCCTCGGGGGCCGCCGATGCGTCTCTTACTTCCGAACTCATGGACAGAAACTTAGAGAATTATCCGGGCGATTGCAGTTCAATGCCCGCGTTCACATGAAATGGCTTGCCCCAATTTTGATTTGTATTTTGACCGCCTGCGGCGCGGATTCACGCGACGTGGCTGCGCCCGGCAAACTGGTTGAACCCGGCGTCCTGCTCGTCGCGAAGATTCAGAACCCGCGCCTCACGGAAAGCTCCGGCCTCGTCGTGAGCCGAAAAGACCCCGCCATTTTCTGGACGCACAACGACGGCGGCGGCAAACGCCAGGTGCTCTACGCCATGACGCGCCAAGGCCAGCCCATCGCCGAGTATCGCATCACGGGCGCGGTGCTGGAGGATTGGGAGGACATCGCGGTTGATGATGCGGGCCATCTCTTTCTTGCCGACACGGGAAATAATGACGCGAAACCCATCACCATCCGCGTGCATCAGATCAATGAGCCGGACACGAAGGCCGCGACCACTGGCATCGCGCCCGTGACGCGCTCGTGGAATTTGCAGTATCCCGCCGCGCCCTTCGATTGCGAGAGCCTCATCGTCTGGAACGGGGACGGGTATCTGATTTCCAAAGTCTCCAACAATGCGCGCGCGACTCTCTACCGTTTCTCGCTCACCAACGACGCGCCGCTGCAAACGCTGGCGCTCCTCGGCGAGATCAGAATGGATTCGCCCGTGACCGGCGCGGACATCTCGCACGACGGGAATTTGCTCGGACTGGTGGCGAAGAATGGCGCGTACGTTTTCAGCATTCGCGGCGACGTGACGCGCGCGCTCAAGGGCAAGCCGCATCAGAACAAGTTCAAGGTAGATCAAATCGAAGGCTGCACCTTCGTCCCCGAGGGACTGCTGACCACGGCGGAGACGCGCGAGATTTACCTGTTCACCGACGAAGCTTTCCGCAAGGGGCCGGTGAAGAAGAAGTAGCGTGCCCCCGGCGTCCCGCCGGGTGGAAAATGTTCTCACGACGCGTGCCGCTCGACGAAACACGCATTCATCGAACTCACCACGCTCACACCCGACGGGACGCCGGGGGCACGTTTTTGCTTTCGCCCTCCACCGGTTCTAAACTCAGCGCGTGCCAGTGCTCGAATTCCAGTATCGCGAGAGCGGGATTTATTTTCCCCACCTGCGGCTCTGGCTCGATCCGCACTGGCCGAAGGACGAACTGGTCTTCGTCAGTCACGCGCACTCCGATCACACCGCCGATCATCGCGAAGTGATTCTCAGCGAACCGACGGCGCGCTTGATGACCGCGCGCATGGGCGGCAAACGGATCGAGCACGCGTTGCGCTTCAATGAGCCGCACGTTTTTCAGCGGGGCGGGAATGAATTTCGCATCACGCTCGTCCCGGCGGGGCACATCTTCGGCAGCGCGATGTCGCTCATCGAATGCGAGGGCGAGTCGCTGCTCTACACCGGTGATTTCAAATTGCGGAGCGGTCGTTCCGCCGAAGCCTGCCAACCGGTGCGTGCCGACTCGCTCATCATGGAAACCACGTTCGGCCGTCCGGAGTATTGCTTCCCGCCCACCCAAGACGTGCTGCAAGGCGTCGTCCGCTTCTGCCAGGAGGCGCTCGACAACGACGAGACGGCGGTGCTCTACGGCTATTCGCTGGGCAAGAGTCAGGAGATTTTGTCCAGCCTGGGCGCGGCGGGACTGCCCATCATGCTGCACAGTTCCGTGTTCAACATGACGAAGGTCTATGAGCAGTTCGGCCACAGTTTTCCGCCGTATGAAAAATACGAGTCAGGCCGGGCGCAGGGGAAAGTTCTCTTGTGTCCGCCCAGTGTCGCAGGTTCGGCGATGGTGCGGAGTCTCGGCAAAACGCGGGGCGCGGTGCTGACCGGCTGGGCGGTGAATGCGGGCTGCCGCTACCAGTATCGCTGCGACGCGGCGTTTCCGTTGAGCGACCACGCGGATTTTCCTGACCTCATCAAGTTCGTGCAGCAGGTGCAGCCGAAACATGTTTATACGCTGCACGGCTTCGCGGCGGACTTCGCGCAAACCTTGCGCGCCCTCGGTTTCCCCGCCACGGCGCTGAGTGAAGGCGAGCAGATGGTTTTGGGATTGGATGTCCAAAGTTCAAAGGCCAAGGCCCGAGGTCAATGTGCCGCCAGCGTCCCGCTGGTCGGTGAAGAGCGCCCGCAGGATGCTGGCGGCACGCTGCCTGACGCCTCCAATCCTTCGACCCACTTCGCGCGCTTTGCCGAGACGTGCGCGGCCATCGCCGCCACGCCGGGCAAGCTGGAGAAGGTGCGCCGGCTCGCGGATTATTTGCGCACGCTGGATGCGGAGAGCGCGCCCTTCGTCACGGTGTGGTTCACGGGGCTGCCCTTCGCGCCGGGCGAGAATCGCGTGCTGCAAGTCGGCTGGTCGCTGCTCCGCGACGCGCTCGGCACCGTCGCGGGCGTGGACGACACCGAATTTCACCACGCTTATCTCAAGCACAGCGATCTCGGCGAGACGGCGAGAGAGTTGATGGAGCGCCGGCTTCCCGCACGGCTTGCTCAAGCGGATGTTCTGAAACGCGCCGTGCCAGAGACCGGCGCTCCACTGGCTTTGCGCGACATGCAAACTCTCTTCGACGCGCTGCACACCGCGCGCGGGCCGGCGGCGAAATTTCCGTTGCTCGTGCGCGTGCTGGAACGAGCGACGCCGCTCGAAGCGAAGTTCCTCGTCAAAATCATCACCGGCGATCTGCGCATCGGTTTGAAGGAAGGACTGGTGGAAGAAGCCCTGGCCAAAGCGTTCGACACTTCCGCCGACGAAGTGCGCGCGGCGAATCTGCTGCTCGGCAACATTGCGGAGACGGCGCGGCTCGCGGCGCAACAGCGGTTGCGCGAGGCGAGCATCCAGCCGTTTCGTCCGGTGAAGTTCATGCTCGCCTCGCCGGAGGAAACAGCGGCGGGGCTTTGGGAACGGCTGGGCGGCAGGCTCTTGGAGTGCGGTGACTTGTCACCGCCTTCCTCGTCAGACGACTTGTCGCCTGACGCGCCGCGACAAGTCGCGACGCAAAAAAGCGGTGACAAGTCACCGCACTCCAGGACGGTCTGGCTGGAGGACAAATACGACGGCGTGCGGTGCCAGTTGCACAAGGTCGGCGCGCGCGTGGCGCTCTACTCGCGCGACCTGAAGGACATCACCGATACCTTTCACGACGTGGCGGAGAACGCGCGGGCGCTGCCGGAAGACGTGATTCTCGACGGCGAAATTCTTGCCATGCGCGGCGAGGACATTTTGTCGTTTGCGAATTTGCAGAAACGGCTGGGCCGTCGCGAGCACGACCTGTTCATGCGCGAAGAAGTGCCGATTCAATTTGTCGCCTTCGATCTGCTCTGGCGGCAGGGCGCGAGCCAGTTGAACGAGCCGCTGCGGGAACGGCGGCGGGCTTTGGAAGAAATAATTCTCCCCGCTGGCCTGCGCCTGTCACGCATCACGCAAGCGCCGTCGGCGGATGACATTGAAAAAACTTTTACTGCCGCGCGCGGTCGCAACAACGAGGGGCTGATGGCCAAGTCACCGGAAAGTTTTTACTTGCCGGGCCGTCGCGGCCTCGCGTGGCTCAAGCTCAAGAAGGCGCTCGCCACGCTCGACTGCGTGGTGGTGGGTGCGGAATACGGCCACGGCAAGCGCAGCAAGGTGCTGAGCGATTACACCTTCGCCGTGCGCGACGACCGCACCGGCCAGTTGAAGACGATTGGCAAAGCCTACAGCGGCCTGACCGACGTGGAGATTGCAGAACTCACGCAGCATTTCCTGAAACGGGTTTTGGAAAAGCGCGGGCGCTTCCACACCGTCGTGCCGGACACGGTGCTGGAAATCGCCTTCGACAAAATCCAGGAGAGCGACCGCCACAGCAGCGGCCTGGCGATGCGCTTCCCCCGCATCGTCCGCATCCGCGCCGACAAATCACCGGCGGAAATCGACACGGTGGAACGCGCGCGACAGTTGTTGGTGTGAAACCTCTGCGGCATCCCGAGCGCGTTCCAACCTCACGGCCGGAGAATGTGATTGTTAAAGGCCGTCACGTCGTCGCCGGAGTTCCAGAAGATTTCCTGGATCTGTTTTCTCGTCACCAGGTGGGCGCTGGCGTCGCCGATGGAGACGTTGCCGACACCGCGATGAATGGTGTTCGTCCAGTGGGCGCGCGGGATGTAGGTGGCCGTGAATTCGTCGGCGACCCGGTTCACGAGCGCCACGGGGCAGTCCCGTCGAGGCCGTCCGCCTTCGAGGTTGCGATCCCCGACGAGCGGCGAGCCGGGCCGGTCCTCCTTACTCTCGATGCCGAGAAAGTAGGAGATGTTGGTCTCGCGCAGGGTTTCCCAACTGTCCGCCGCCTTCCGCGAATCGCTCGGGCAGATGATGATCTTGGGCGTGACCAGTTCATTGCTCATCACGAGAAACGTGTTGAACACATTGGTCTTTCGTTGCGACCCGCCCTCGGCAATCGGCACCCGCCACGGATATTTCCCGTAGTCTGTCGTGTACAGGTGCATCGCCGCCGTGAGTTGTTTCAAGTTGCTGACACAATGAATGCGCCGCGCCTTTTCCTTCGCGCGAGCCAGCGCGGGCAACAACAGGGACGCGAGGATGGCAATGATGGCGATGACGACCAGCAATTCGATGAGGGTAAAAGCCCGCCGCACACGAGGCACCAACATCATGGTGGGAGCGATGGGCATGGGACGCACTCTGAGCAGAGTGACCGCCGCGGTCAACCCCGGCCGCAGCCTGATTTTGGCGCTGCAGGCCATCCGGGATGGCGTTGAGCATCCCGTTCTGGACTCCAACGCCAGCGTCACTCATCCAAAGCCGCGCGGCCCGGAACATCCCTCTTCCCATCCTGCCCGTCTCTTTGGGTCGGAATCCCCACTGGCTCGCAGTTGCTCCCTCTCCCTTGTCTCCCCGCGCCGGGCCGTGTTAAGCTCCGCGCGCATGGACGAACGTCCGCCACTGACCAAAGAAGAAAAGCTCGAACTCGCCCGCCGCGTGTTCCGGGAATACTTTGCCCAATGCTTCTGGTCGTGGAATCCGGAGGTCGAACTCCGTGCTGAACACTTGCCGCTGATTATCCGAGGTCTGCGCCTGCATGGTGGACACGCTGGCTACCGCCTGGTGGAGCAGTTATGCCGCTAGGCCCACTCGAACGGGAAGTGCTTCGTGTTTTGGCTGTGAACCGAAATCCGGACAGCTTTGTCGCGGGTGCCACGGTGCTGAACCAGTCTCCCGACAGCCTCCGCGCTTCGCAGGACATCGATCTGTTTCACGATACGATCGAAGCGCTCCGCCTCTCTGTGGAAGCGGACCTGGCCTCGCTCCAGCACGCCGGGTTCGAGGCCACGTTGGTTACGCAGCATGACACCTTTTGCCGCGCCCGCGTCCGCCGCGGAGACGCCGCGACCAAGATCGAGTGGGTCAACGACAGCGCCTACCGTTTCTTCCCCATCGAGGCCGATCCAGAACTCGGCTGGCGTTTGAACTTTTGGGACGCCGCCACGAACAAAGTCCTCGCCGCCGCCGGCCGCGCCGTGGCCCGCGACTACCTCGACATGATTTGGCTCCATCAACGCCATCTTTCTTTCGGCGCGCTCGTCTGGGCGGCGGCGGCCAAAGACCCCGGCCTCAGTCCCGAGATAATCGTGGACATGGCCCGGCGGCACGCGAAATACCGGCAGGAGGAACTCGACGCCGTGCGCCCCGTCCAACCGGTGAACGTGCGCGAGTTGAAACAAGTTTTTCTCCAGGCCGCCGACGAGGCCGAGGCGCTCTTCCAGAAACTCCCGCCTTCCGAGATGGGCTGCTTCTATCTCGACGCGCAGCGCCGGCCCGTGTGTCCCGACCCCGCCGCGCCGGGCTTCGCCGCGCTCACCCGGCACTACGGCTCCGTGAAAGGCGCATGGCCGCGCATCGCGGAGGAATAACCGGGGCGTTCGTGGCAGCCGACGTGAGGAGGCTCTGATCGACCTTGGAATTTAGCCGAAAAGACCGGGGAGCACAGCCGCCCCGGCTGTGGTTCAGCGCGCCCCCGCGCTGAACCCGACGCGCGGGACCGCACCAAACGGTGAGTGTTTTCCGGCACCCTCCGTGGGCCGCGAGGCGCGGCCCACGGCACCCGGGGCGGGCGCGGTCCCGCGATCAACGGCATGGTTCCGGTTTAGCCGGAACCATGCCGTTGGAATCCACCCTGCCTCACGCCAAGGCCGCGAAGGGCGCGAAGAAGGGTTGCTTTGCGATTACGGAACTTCCCGAGTGCGGAAGAAGCGGCCAGTTAAACCAATCTCAAATTCCTGCTCAATGACTTCATCTTCGGCTGTGAACTGCGCTCCGACTTGCATCCAGTTTTGGAGATCAGTCGAGGATTCCAAAACGTAATTGTGCCCGAGGAGCAGATGCAGAGTCACTTTCACCCGGCTCACCGCAATACTGAGCGACGGCACGAAGGGCGGCGACGCAACTCTCACTCTGGGCGCATTGGTGTAGCCGGTGCCTCCGTCGATGATGGTGATGCTCGTGACATACCCGTTGGTGATGGTGGTCATGGCCGTGGCCCCGGTTCCGCCGCCGCCTATAATCCTGACGATGGGAGCATTGGTGTAACCGCATCCGAGATCGGTGAGTTGGATGCCGACGACTGAACCGTTCACCACCGTAGCGGTCGCCGTCGCTGGATGAGGAATGCAGGGAGGCGCTTCAAGTGTGTACACATACACTGCTCCATTCCCGGCCTGAAATTGGTCGGACGAACCGATGGCCACGCGGTTGCCGTCACTCACGATGGGAGACCCGAAGGCCTCGCTGCTTCCGATTACCGCAGCGGGTTGAAGCCGCGTCAATAGAGTCGCCCCGCCGCCGCTGGTGAGACTGAAAACATAGACGCACCCATTCGTCCCGGCTGATCCAGGCGCGCTTGGACTTCCCACCAACAGAAACCCGTTCGCGAGACACACCGCCTGCCCAAACCCTCCACCGTTGTACAAATCAGGCGGGTAAATGGTTGCGGCCAAATTCGCCGCGCCGCTGGTGATTCGATAGAGATAGACGGCTCCGCATTCGCTGCCTCCCGAAACGGCGGTCGGGTCGCCAATCGCCACCCACTGGTCATCACATGCGAGGCTCTCAGGACTGCCCTCGGCAAAACGGGTGATCACGCAGTTGGTGCTGACCGAGGCGATGGTGTTGGAACTGGTGCGCTGAATGTCGAAAACCAGAAACTCATTGTTGCCCGTGTTCGCCCGTGAATCCCACCGCACCGCGCACCGGTTCGTTGAAAGGGCGATGGCCCGGACATTTCGATCCGTGTCCGGGGCCATCAAGGAGAAGACCGGTTGTCTGGCACCGTTGCCATCCACTCGGTAAAAAAACACTCCCGCTCTGCTCCCGTAAGCCGGGGCGGAGCCTTGGCTGAGGACCAACGCATCGGAGATCATGCGCCCGGCGCCAGCGAAGTAGCCGGCCCATTGCGACGGAAACTCCGTCCACGCTTCCAACAAATTTGCGTTCGGGTTCAACGAGTAAAGGTACGCCGTTCCATCGTGCGCTCCCGCGCGGAAGGTGTGGTGACTGCCGACATACACAAGCTGGTTCACGATTCCCACGGAGATGCCGAAGGATGGCGCGTCAAAAACCGTGTGCGGCGTCGTGATGGTCGTTGCGAGGCTGTAGCTGTTGCTGGCCGTGCGACCGAACACATGAACCAAGCCGCTATTCGCGGGGGACAACGCACCAGAGCCGCCACCAAGAGCCTGCTGCACCACGATGCGGTCGCCACTCATCGCCAGGGCGTCGGAAAATTCACTGGTGGCCAGGCCGTAAGCACGCGGGTCGATCACCGCTTCCAGCACGAGGCCGTTTATGGGCGGGTATTGATTCAGCGGTGGCGCGGATTCGATGGCATACAGTTGCGCCACTTCGTTTGACGAGAGCGCGCGGTTGTAGATGCGGATGTCGTCGAGGCGCCCTTGAAAGCCCCCCGCACTGGTAGTGAAAGTGTTGCCCCATCCGCCAATGTGCCAACCGGACAGCTGGTCGAACGATGAAGCCGCGGGCAGGTCAAGGTTGTGGTCGAGTTGTCCGTTGACGTAGCAGGAATAATTCACTCCATCCTTCACGAACACGACCTGATACCAGATTCCCGAGGCGTAGTCGTTCTTGGTTCCGCCGTTGAACCCAGTGATCCAACCGGCATTCCCGGGACCGATGATTGAGGCCACTCTGCCAACGGCCGGGGGATGGCTGAGCACGAGGAGCATTCCATTATGTGGAATCGTGTTGAACAAGCCCTGATACAATTTGCTGGCGTCATCGGTTGCCATCCAAAGTGTCACGGTGTATTGAGTCTGCCCGACGTTGAAGGCAGGCGTTGGCTGGATAATAACCGAGTTGTCTCCGTCGAGTTGGAGCGCACCAGAGAGGTTGCCAAACCTGTTCATGGCAGGTTGGACATTTGTCGAATCGCAATGGAGTCCCCGCCCGCTTTCATCATTCGCATTCCCATTGAACGGGTAGTAGGCAACAAGTCCGTTGGTGAGCAGATTTTGATTCAGCGGTGGCACCACGATTTCCACAACTCCGCAAACCGGCTGTAAATCTGGTCGATTGCTGACTGCGTTGGCAAAATCGTTCCAGAACCCGGCGGTCTCTGGACCGACCGGCTGCGGCATCATATGCACGTAGTGCTCGCCTCCGAAGGCGTTGTCTGGCTGGCCCGGGTGCCATTGCGTGTAGGTCACCGGTTCTCCACTGGCCCAGACGAACGTGCCTTCCTGTGCCGCATCGCTGAGGCCAATCCAGAGGCTCCGATTCGTAGCGCCGAAAGAACCAAAGCTGGCGAAAACCCAGTCCTGCTCTGCTTGGTTGTTGATGGTCGCCAAGTGGCCACCTAACACCACCGCCTGTGTCTCAGAATTCTGCCATGTGTCCTCGGTAAGCAAGTAGTACGTATGCCCGTTTTCGGGATTGATGATTGGGCCACCCAGAATCCCGGCGTGGCCGGTCGTCACAGCGATGAACGTCAAGACAATGAGGAAGGTTGTTGTTTTCATGGTTGGCTTTTGATTTCGAGTTGCCGACGGCGTGGCCCGTCGTGCCGACTAACAGGTATCGATCCAAACGTGGGTTTGGTCTGGCTTAACAAGGTGCATCTGGGCTGCATTCAGGCTGGTTGTGTTGTTTTGATCAAGGCTTGCGATCGTGATGTTTTGAGTGTGCTCATAATTGCATCCGGCTTGAGTGCGCAGACTACGGCGCATACGCCGTTTCGGTCAACGGTCGTTTTCCTGACAAGGAATGCGTGCCGAAATCCAAAGCCCTCAACGCCTCGCTCAAGCAATTGGGTGACAGTATCCGTCGAGAGCGCGTGGCCCAGGAGATGAGTCAGCAGCGGCTGGCCGAGTTGGCGGAACTCAACATTCGCAACGTCCAGCGAATTGAAGCGGGGGAAGTCGATGTTCTTCTCAGCACAGCGGCCCGGCTCAGAAAAGCCCTGGCTGTCCGGTGGGAGAAGTTGATGCCGAAAGATTGGTAGCCATCCCCGGCGCGCGCGGCGCGACGACGCCCCACCCACAGGCTGCGCGGTTCCTTGACGCACTGCGGCAATCGGTCTTTAGTCCGGCCATGAACGCCATGTTGTCGGCTGACGGCCAGATCGTGATTCCACGGGAACTGCGCGACCGCGCGCATCTCCAGCCCGGCGACACGCTGGAAGTTCAACTCTACAAAGGCACGCTCGTTCTTCGGAAACACCAGCCGCTCTCCCGGGAGCAGGCCAACATGTTATTAGAGCGAAGTCGTTCCCAGCCCAAGCCCACGCCAGAGGATGACGCCGCCGTCGAGCAGACCATCGGCCAAGCCCGCGCCCAGCGGCGATGACCGCCGTGCTCGACACGAACATTGTCGCGAGCGCCACGTTCTGGCGCGGCAAACCCGCGCACTGTCTGGAAGCGTGGACGCTGGGCCGGTTCGACCTCGCAATGATCCACCCCATCCTCACGGAATACGAGGAAGTCGTGGCCCGAATGTCCGCGCGCTACCCGGAGAAACAAGCGACGGACTGGTTGAGTGCGATTCGCCAGGCGGGACACCTCTACCTGCCGGCGCCGCTGCCCGCCACCACCGCCGACCCTGACGACGAGGTGTTCATCGAATGCGCCGCCGCCGCGAAGGCCGACTATCTCGTGACGGGTGACAAGGGCCATCTGCTCGCGCTGAAACAAGCGGCGGGAGTGTCCATCATCGCGATCTCGGATTTTCTGCGCGTGCTCGGCATGCCGGAAAATCCGGCGTGAGGTTTGAGGGCTACGCGAACCGCACGCCTTCCAGCAGGAGCGAACGACGGATGACCAGTCGCAAGGGCTGATTCAGCCGCAACGTGCGAATGGTTGCGCGGCCCACGGGCGTCAGGCCCACGATTTGTTCCGCCTCCCATTTGAAATGCTCCGCGAACGCATCCCGGCGGGGATGAAAGAGGCGGATGATTTCGCCCGTCGCCGGATCGATGCCGGCCACGTTCGGGCCTTTGAAGTTGTTACAGTGGAAGCAGGCGTAGGCGAGATTGTCGGCGATGGTCTGGCCGTCGTGAAATTGCGCGATGATGTGGTCGAATTGGAACGGTGTGCTGACCAGCGCTTGGGGCAGGAGACAATACTCGCACCGGAAGTAGGCTCGACGCCGGACGAGTCCCTGGAGCGCCGCGTCCATTTCAAGCCGCCGCGCGTTCGCCCACGGAGAGGCGGGCCTTCGACTTCATCAAGTCGAGGAACCACCCAAGCTGCATGTAGCTGTCCAGTTCGGACTGCTGCTCTTGGGTCAACGAACCGGCGCGCGCATCCGCCGCGAGCTGGTTCATGCGGGCGAGGTCGGCCTCGGCAAAGTGGAGTTGAAGAAAATACCGCGCGGCGTCCGGCGTCAGGTCGGCGCGTCCCGGCTGGATGGTTCGCTCCCAGACCTCGGCGAAGTTGTGTTCGATGGCCGTGCTCATGGCGGGACTGTACCGAGTCAGAATCCTGTTCGCAACAGCCACGTCGGCCCGTTCACGATGAACGCCCCACCGGCCAAGCGTGACGAGGGGACATTCACCGCACAGCATTGCGACTGGCCGGTCGGGAAATCAAATGCGATCCAACTGCGGAAGCCGGTCGAAATGTTGATCGCGGGCGTAGAGAAACAGGCGGTGCTGAATCACGAGCGCGGCAATCCAGAGGTCATTGGTCGGGATGGGCGTGCCCTAGGTGCGAAGCTGGAGAAACAACCGGGCGTATTGGCGGGTCGTTTCGTCGTCGGCGTAAAGCACCGACACGCGCCGGGAGTCCAAAAATTCCGCCAGGGTCTTTTCGTTCTCCGGTCCCTTGGTGCCGCAGAGGAAACCCGCCCGCAACTCCGCCAGCGTGACGAACGGGAGAAAAACTTCGGTGGCTTCCTGGAGTCGGGCCGTGACTTCGGTGTCGCCCCGGCAGAAATCGACGTAACGGTTGGTGTCCAGCGCCACTTTCATCGCCATCAACGCCACAGCGATCCATCCACCTGGTTCTGAGCGCGGATGGCTTCGTCAAAGGCCGGGTCTTCCTGCCAGGTGCCTGCGAGATGATCGAGATCGTGAAAGCGTTTTCCCGCGATGAGCGGCAGTCCCTTGGTCAGCGCGGCCACGGCAATCTCATCGACACTGCGCTTCATCTCGCGCGCCGTCTGCTGCAACGCCTGGTTCAATTCCGCAGGCAGTTGAAGAATGGTCAAGGGCGGTAAGTTCACGCCGCCACAGTAGGAATCGCCTGGGTGTTCGGCAAACCGGCTTTGCCGCCGGGGTGCGAGACGCGTTGTCGCGCGGTTCCTTGACGCATCACAGCAACCGGTCTTTAGCTCGGCCATGACGCGCTCTTGCTGCGGAACCACCAGATGATCTCATCGGTGCGCAGCCGTTCGCAGTCCCGGCTCACGTCAGAGGATAAGGCTGCCGTTCACCATAACCGCTTTATTCCATAAGCATCCAACATCTCGTCACTGCTCACGAGCGGCAGGCTTTCCAACTGACACTGTGCGACCAGCATCCGGTCGAAAGGATCGCGGTGGTGGAAGGGAAGCTGTGTGAGTTTCGCCGTGTGCGCGACGGTCAGGCCCAGCACGGTAAATCCGTTGCGTTGAAGTTGCTCCGGGATGAGTTGATCGAAGGGTTTTCCCAGCGGCAGTTTGCCGATGCTGTTCTTGATGGCGATCTCCCAGAGGCTGGCCAAGCTCACGAGCTTGTCATTTGCCGTGTCCTCGATCAGCGCGCGTGCTTTTGCTGCTCAACGCAGCGTCTCCGCCGATGAACCAGAGGAAAGCGTGGGTGTCGAGCAGGAGCTTCACTCCGTGTAGGGTTTGAAGTCCTCCAGCGGTTCGTCAAATTCCGGCCCAATTTGGATCAACCCCTTCGCGCTGCCGAATTGTGGTTTGGGCGTGGAAGAAGGGGCTTGGGTGGCGAGCACTTCGGCCAGTCGAAGCAATGCGTCTTGCGCTGGGGCCGGCAGGGCTTGCGCCTTTTGGAAAATCATTTCTGCTGTGCTCACGCCGGAACTCTACAAAGGTGGAATCTCGTTCGCAACTTCTGCCTTGCCCGTTTCACGTCCGGCTTTGCTTCCGCGCCGCACGCCATTACGCTCGCGGAATTCTCTAAACAGAAAATTCAGCGAGCATGGCGAAGGATTTTATCAGAGTCGGAGGCGCGAGGGAGCACAACCTCAAGAACATCTCCGTGGAGATTCCGCGCGACAAGCTGGTGGTCATCACCGGCTTGAGCGGGTCGGGGAAGTCGTCGCTGGCCTTTGACACGCTTTACGCCGAGGGGCAGCGCAAATACGTGGAGTCGCTCTCGGCTTACGCGCGGCAGTTCCTCGATCAGTTGCAGAAGCCGGACGTGGATTTCATCGAGGGCTTGTCGCCGTCCATCGCCATCGAGCAGCGCAGCTCCGGCTCGAACCCGCGCTCCATCATCGCCACCACTACGGAGATTTACGATTACCTGCGGCTGCTCTTCGCCAACGTGGGCCAGCCGCATTGCCCCGACACGGGTGTGCCGATCTCGGCGCAGACCACGACCGACATCGTGGACAAGATTCTCGCGTTGCCGCCCAAGTCGCGCGTGATGGTGCTGGCCCCGGTGGTGCGCGCGCAGAAGGGCGAGTTCCGTGACGTGATCGAGCGGTTGGGCCGCGAAGGTTTTGTGCGCGCGCGCATTGATGGCGAGTTGGTGGAGCTGTCCGCGAATACGCGCGTGAAGCTGGAGCCGAAAGCGAAGCACAACATTGATGTGGTGGTGGACCGGTTGGTCATTGATGACAAGATTCGCGTGCGGCTGAGCGACTCGGTGGAGACGGCGTTGAAGTGGGGCGAGGGGTCGCTGGTCACGTTGCATCAGTTGCCGGAGGCCGAGTCCAAGGTCCAAGGTCCAAGGTCCAAGGTCGGGTCGCTGTCGGAGGCGGCGGCAACGTCCAACGTCCAACGCTCAACGCTCAACGCTCAACTCTGGACCGAACAACTGCACTCGAACCGCGCCTACAGCCCGAAGACGGGCAAAAGTTTCGAGCGCGTATCGCCGAGACATTTCTCGTTCAACTCGCCGCACGGGGCGTGTCCGGTCTGCCACGGCCTCGGGCAGAAGATGGTTTTCGACGAGGCGCTGGTCGCGCCCGATCCAGACAAGTCGCTGGATGGCGGCGCGGTCTTGCCGTGGCGGCGCGGCGGCAAGCGGATGATCACTTATTACAAGGCGATGTTGCGAGCGGTGGCGTCGCACTGTGGCGTGAGCCTGGAAGTGCCTTACAAAAATCTACCGGAAGATTTCAAAGGGAAGCTCATGCGCGGCACGGGCGAGACGGAGATTGATTTCAACTTCTGGCGCGCGGGCAAGATGAGCAAGGTGACGCGCGCCTTCGAGGGCGTGATTCCGAATCTCGAACGCCTTTACGCCGAGAGCGAAAGCGAGTTCACGCGCAACCGGCTCAAGGGTTTCATGAATCCGCAACCGTGTGATGCGTGTGGTGGAAGGCGGCTGAAGGCGGAGATTCTGGCGGTGACGCTAGGCAGTTTGGAGTGCGGTGACTTGTCACCGCCTTCCACGCCGGGCGACTTGTCGCCCGGCGGCGCGCGACAAGTCGCGGCGCGAAAAGGCGGCGACAAGTCGCCGCACTCCAGGGTGCCCGGCACGTCCATCATGGACGTCTGCGAAATGTCCATCGACCGCGCGGATGAATTCTTCGCCCGGCTCAGTTCCTCGCTCACGGCGTTTCAGCACAAGGTTGCGGATGAGGTGATCAAAGAGATTCGTGCGCGGTTGGGCTTCCTGAAGAACGTCGGTCTCGGCTACCTCACGTTGAATCGCGAGAGCGGGACACTGAGCGGCGGGGAGGCGCAACGCATTCGGCTCGCGACGCAGATTGGCGCGGGGTTGGTGGGCGTGCTCTACATCCTCGACGAGCCGAGCATTGGCTTGCACCAACGCGACAACGACCGACTGCTCATCACGCTCGAAGGTCTGCGCGAGTTGGGCAACACCGTCATCGTGGTCGAGCACGACGAAGACACGATTCGCCGCGCGGATTACATCCTCGACCTCGGTCCTGGCGCGGGCGTGCGTGGCGGGGAGATTGTCGGCGCGGGAACTTTGGAGCAGTTGCTGCAATCACCGCGCTCCATCACGGCGAAGTATTTGAACGGCGAGTTGAGCATCGCCGTGCCCAAGCAGCGCGTGAAGCCGAGCAAGGATCGCGGCTGGCTCGAAGTGCTCGGCGCGAGCGAGAACAACCTTAAGAACATCGACGCACGCATCCCGCTCGGCACGTTGACCTGTGTGACCGGTGTGAGCGGCAGCGGCAAGAGTACGCTCATCGTCGATATTCTTCAGCGCGCGCTTTTCCGCCACATGCACGGCTCGAAGGAGACGCCGGGCAAACACCGCGCCATCGAGGGCAAGGACTTGCTCGACAAGGTCATCGTCATTGATCAAACGCCGATTGGGCGCACGCCGCGCAGCAATCCGGCAACCTACACCGGGATGTTCAATCACATCCGCGACCTGTTTTCGAAGCTGCCCACGGCGCGCATTCGCGGCTACACCACGGGCCGGTTCAGCTTCAACGTGAAGGGCGGGCGCTGCGAGAAGTGCCAGGGCGACGGCCTGATCAAAATCGAGATGCACTTCCTGCCGCCGGTCTATGTGACGTGCGAGGCGTGCGGCGGTAAACGCTACAACCGCGAGACGCTGGAGATTGCCTACAAGGGCATGAACATCTCCGACGTGCTGAACATGAGCGTCGATGAGGCCGTGAATTTCTTCCGCGCCGTGCCGCAGATTTATGAGCAATGCCTGACGCTCGCTGAAGTCGGCCTCGGCTACCTCGGTCTCGGCCAGAGCGCCACGACGCTTTCCGGCGGCGAAGCCCAGCGCCTGAAGCTCGCCGCTGAACTCAGCCGCAAACAAACCGGCCACACGCTCTACATCCTCGACGAACCGACGACCGGTCTGCACTTCGCCGACGTGGACAAGTTGCTTGAAGTGATTTTCAAACTACGCGCCCCCGGCAACACGCTCATCGTCATCGAGCACAACCTCGACGTGATCAAAGTCGCCGACTGGGTGATCGATCTCGGCCCCGAAGGCGGCGAAGGCGGAGGACGCATCGTGGCGCAGGGAACGCCGGAGCAAGTCGCGGCCTGCGCGGAGAGCCACACGGGGCAGTATTTGAAACGGCTGTTGAAAGTTTGAACGCGCAGGTGGCCGCGTTCAGCGTTTCCGCAGGATTCGTTCAAGGCTTCGCTGGCCTGACAGCACTGCCACGATGGCGACGAAGTTTTCCTCTTCCCGGTAGAAAACCAGATGCTTCGGGAAACCCCCGACACGCCAGATGGGCAGGTCGGCGAGTAGGCGGCTGCGCCAGCGGCGGTGGTGACCGATGCCGGGGTGACGTCCGATTTGCGCGAAAGTCTTTTCCACCGCATCCACGAAACGATCGGCCACGGACGGATCGTCCAGCGCGATTCGATCCCAGATTTCATCCACGTCCGTTTCGATCTCCTCGTGGAGGTGGAGCGGTTTCATGCCGCCTTTTTGAGAGACTGTGACTGGAGCCGCTGATGGCCGCGCTTCTTGATGCGCGTGAAGAAGTTCTTGGGCAGGGGTTTTTTCGGGCCTTTGAGGCGGCGTGTCAGTTTGGCCTCCAGTTTCGGATCGTGACTGTATTCAAAGTCCTCCAGCAACCGCATGCCGGCCCGGATTACTTCGCTCTGGTTCTGAAACCGTCCGGCGGAAAGCAGGTCCGCCACCATGCGTTCAAAATGTTCACCGAGATTGATCGTCATGCCGAGATTTTAAGCGGGTCTTACCTATTGGCAACTATTGCTTTTCGTTACCGGCCGGGACGGCGAGCTCCAGCGGCAGAATCACTACCTCAATCCGTCGGTTTTTCGCCCGCCCCTCCGCCGTGGTGTTCGGCACGGCCGGATGGAACTGGCCGTAGCCGAGCGCGCCGAGCCTTCGCGGATCGACGCCCGCGCGCTCCTGGAGGAAGCGCACGGCGGCGGTCGCGCGCGCGGTGGAGAGTTCCCAATTGCTGGCGAACTTTCGGTGAATCGGCACGTCATCGGTGTGGCCGATGATGTGGACCTGGCGGTTCGTGTGCAACACGAGCACGCCGGCGATTTTTTCCAGAATGCGCTGGCCCTCCAGCTTCAACTCCGCCTCGCCCGAGTCGAACAGGATGCGGTCGAGGATGTTCACCGTGAGCTTGCCGCGCAGTTCGGAGATGGTGACTTCCTTCGATTCAAGCGCCTTGCGCATTTCATCTTCGAGGCTGGCCTGAGTTTGCGTGACGGTCTTGTTTTCCTCGGCGAGCTTCACCATCGCGCTCTCGGCGTCGTCGAGCTTGTTGCTCAAGGAGCCGAGTTCGCCGGATTGTTTTTCCAGCGCGGCGCGCGCTTCGGCCAGTTCGCGTTCGAGCCGCGCGTTCTTCAAACTTTGGTTGCGGACGGAAAGGAAGATCACCCCGACCAACACCATCAGGGAGAGCGCGCTGGCAATAATCCACGTCTGCTTCGGCATGACGGCAGCGTAGCGGAGCCGGGGCGCGCGGCAAGACGGGAGAGATTCCGCAACGGTTGGTCGCGCCGTTTTTTGCCGCGTTGCTGATTTCTCCCGCCCCGCTATTCTGCCGCCGTGCCCGACATCGTGCTCACCACGCTCAACGCCAAGTACATTCACGCGGCGTTCGGCCTGCGTTACCTGATGGCGAACCTCGGCGAGTTGCGCGAGCGCGCCTGCCTTGTCGAGTTCGACATCAACCAGCGTCCGCTCGACATCGCCGAGGTGCTGCTCGCGCGCACGCCGCGCATCATCGGCTTCGGAGTGTACATCTGGAACGTGGTTGAGACGCTGGAAGTGGTGTCAGCCATCCGCCGCGTCTCGCCGGAAACCACGATCATTCTCGGCGGGCCGGAGGTGAGCTACGAATGGGAGACGCAGCCGATTGTGGAACTGGCGGATTACGTCATCACGGGCGAGGCGGATTTGAAATTCGCCGAGGTGTGCGGGCAACTGCTGCGCGGCGAAAAACCGGCGACGAAGATCATTCCCGCCGAACTGCCCGACGTGGCGCGGCTCGCCTTGCCCTACGATCTCTACAACGACGATGACATCGCGCACCGCGTGATCTACGTCGAGGCGTCGCGCGGGTGTCCGTTCACCTGCGAGTTCTGCCTGTCATCGCTCGATATTCCGGTGCGGCAATTTCCGCTGGAGAAGATGCTGACGGAACTGGAGCGGCTGATCGCGCGCGGCGTGAAGCAGTTCAAGTTCGTGGACCGCACCTTCAACCTGAACCTGCTGGTGAGCCGCGCGCTGCTGGAGTTTTTTCTGAAACGTTATCAGCCCGGGCTGTTCTTCCACTTCGAGATGGTGCCGGACCGTTTGCCCGAGGCGTTGCGTGAAGTTATTGCGAAGTTTCCACCGGGCGCGCTGCAATTCGAGGTCGGCATCCAGACTTTCAATGAGCAGACCGGCGAACTCATCAAGCGCCGCCAGAACTACGGGCGGCTCGAAGACAACTTTCGTTTCCTGCGTGCCGAGACGGGCGTTCACATTCATGCTGACTTGATCGTGGGACTGCCCGGCGAATCGGTGGAGAGTTTCGGTGCCGGCTTCGACCGGCTCATCGCGCTGCGCCCGCAGGAGATTCAAGTGGGCATTCTCAAGCGCCTGCGCGGCACGCCCATCGCGCGTCACGATGAGGCTTGGGAAATGAAATACGGCGCGCAGCCGCCCTACGAGATTTTGCAGAACAAGCTGATCCCGTTCGCCGGGATGCAGCGGATGCGCCGCTTCGCGAAGTATTGGGAACTGGTCGGCAATAGCGGCAACTTCGTCGAGAGCGTGGAACTCCTGTGGCTCGGAGCGCCGGCTTCCAGCACGGCGCGAACGGCCGCGACAAGCGAACGAGCCGTGCTGGAAGCCGGCGCTCCGTTCGCCTCGTTCCTCGCCTTCAGCGACTGGCTCTTCGCGCGTGTGCGGCGCACCGACACCATCGCGCTGCTGCGGCTGATGGAACTGCTCTTCGAGTTCCTCACGCACGAGCGCGGGTTGGACACCAATTCCACCGCACAAACTTTATGGCGCGACTATCAACGCGGCGGAAGACGTGAACGTCCGGGTTTCCTCGCGAAGTATCTGCCGGAGACCGACCCCGTGCCTCCGAACCGCACTCGTTCCGGCCCCAAACGTCAGTCGCGGCATGTGGCGGTTTGAAGGTGCCGCTGTTGCCGCCGTCTCCCATGACAAACAAAAAGGCGGCGCGTTGCCGCGCCGCCTTGATAGGTCAAGCCAAGCTTATTTCTTCGGCCCCACCCCGCCCGACACCGCTGCGGCGGTCGTTCCTTCCAGATGGACAGTTCGATAGCCGCCAATCGACTTGAAGTAGATCAGCAGAAGCAGGTAAATCGCCGCCATCGCCGCCGGGATGAACGAGTCGGCCTTAAGCGTCTTGCGGTCGCCTGCTTGATCCGCCGCCACGACTGCCTTCTGCTTTTCAGTACGCCCATCCTTGGCTTCTTTGGCCGCGGCCAGCTTCGTGCCATCAAAGCCAAAAGCGGCGGTCGATTCGATGTTCAAGAACATGCTCGGCGTGGCGGCCTTGTATTCCTCAAAGAGCGCGGCGTCCTGGGCTTTGAGCGCTTCCCCGGAGAAACGGTCTTTCAGGTAGCCAAGACCCGGGCCACCAATGGTGCCGACGGAGAGCATCCCAATGCCACCCATGATGGAAATCGCGATGGCGCCCGTGCGCGGGAAACGGTCGGAGGCCACGGCCAGCATGGTGGGCCAGAAGAAGGTCTTGCCGACGGCGTAAATGCCCAGCGCGAAAAGAGCGGCGGTGAAGGTCTGCATCCCACTGGCCATCCGCAGACCAATGAAGGCGAGGACGGCGCAGATAAACAGGAGCGCCACCGGAGAAATCTTGAGGGTCTTCTCGATAAAGTTGGCGCAGAAGCGCAGCGCGAACATGATGGCGGAGGTCCAGAGGAACAGGTATTTGCCTTGCTCAGAAGTGAACAGATTGCCCGTGATGAACTGAATCCATTGGTCTGTGCCCAACTCGACCGAGCCGATCATGGCGTGGGTGATGAAGAGCACAAAAAGCAGAATCGAGCCGAGCGAGAAACGCGTGATGGCACCCACCAGAATGACAACCACCCCGCCGACGACGTAGCCGACGGTCTTGGCGGTGTCGCCCCCGACTCCAAACAGCTTGAGGAAATCAGCAAAGAACAAAGCCAGGAGCGCGCCCACGACCAGCGCGCCAAGGATGCCGACGTCCTTGAACATATCCCCCAGACTGGCACCCTTTTCCGCCGCCTCGGATCGCGGGTACTTTTGCCCCAGAAACATGAGGCCGTAGAGGGCAGTCGGAATCAGGTAAAGGGCGAGCTGATATTTCCAGTTCCACTCAAGTTTGTCATCAAGCAGCCAGCCGAGCGATACGCCGATGATCATTCCGGCGGGCCACGCGGCGTGGAGGAGGTTGAGGTAATGCGTGCGGTTGTTTGGAAAAAGCGTTGCGACGAGCGGATTCGCGACGGCTTCCAGTGTGCCGTTGGCGAAAGCGAATATGAACATGCCCCCAAACAGAAAGTTAAAGGCGGTGGTCCGGGCGGCTTCGCTGCCGTCACCCGGCACGGCAGCGAAAGTCACAAACGCGGACACGATGTGCAGTAGAAATGCGGTTACGACGAGCTTTCCGTAGCCAATCTTGTCGCAAACGACGCCGCCAATGATGATGCCGAAGCAAAAGCCGGATAGGCCGGCGGCACCGATGGAGCCAAGTTGAGCGCCTGTGAAGCCAAATTCCTTGCCCCAGTTGTCGAAGATGCCGCCGCGAATGGCGAAGCCGACGCCGGCGGCCAGAATGGCCATGAAGCCCGCCCACAGGAGGCGCTTGGCGTTGGCGGCGCTCGGGGTGTTGTCCACGTTAGTCATAATTGTGCGTATTGTTTTTGGTTAACTGTTCTGACACTTCAATAAACTTCATCGTGTGTGCCGACGTTCAGCAAAACGATTTCACGCGCGTGGTCTTTCGCGTTCGTTTCCACCCGAAAAACGATGCGGCAGTCATAGCCACAGGAACCGGCCAGGGAACCGGCCAAATCCCCGTCAGTGGATGCGTCTTCAGGCCCGGTTCGTTCACATCCGCCGCCAGACGCCTTAGCGCACCATCTACTTTGTCCCGCCGCACGATCCTGCCCGACGTACCGCTGGTAAGAACGATCAAAACGCTTGGTCGAAACAATACGTAGCGCGGCGCTCACGAGTCCGTTTGATCTAGACTGCGGTGCAGGCGAGCAATCAGGTCTTCCACCGGTTCTGCCTTCAGTTTGCCAGCACGGTAATCGCGCTCGGCCTGTCGCGCGTCCTTCGCCAGATTTTTCCGCCACTCTTCCCCACGACTGCGCCGGACCAGGTCCACGAGCATATCCTGATCTTCACCGGGCAATCGCCGGGTCAATTCCAGCACTTGATTCAGAGTCACTGTTGCCATGCCCGAATTATATCGTGAAGGCCGGAAGTTTGACAATCGCGCCGCCCTTGAGCGCGGATTCATGGGCGCAGAGGCCGACGCAGGTCCAGTTCGCGGACTGCTTGGCGTTCGGGAACGGGTCGCGGCCTTCGTGCAGGGCCATCGCGAATTCATTCGCCAGATGCGGATGGCTGCCGCCGTGGCCGCTGCCTTGCGTGAAGCTCAGGTGCGTCTTCTTGCTGCCGTCGTACACGCCCTGCGTCGTGTATTTCTGAATGCCTTTGGGTAGGCGCTTGGCGAAGTCGGGACACTTCACATGGCTCGGAATCTTAGGCTCGGGCTTCTTGGCCGTGTGGATGACCAGCGGCTCATGCTCGACGAGCGGCCATTCGACGGACTTCTTGTCGCCATACACGTCGATGCTCTCGCGATACTGGCGCGCGGTGTCGAAGAGCGAGCGGATGATGCGGGCATTCACGTCGGTGCCCTTGAACTTGATGTGCGCGGTCTCGACGGCGAAGGGCGAGCCATAGCATTTCTGGAGTTCCTTGCGCACGGTGCCGGAGCCGAAGCACGAGACGTATTCCGCCGGCTTGCCGATCAATCCGGCGACGGGGCCAACGCAATGCGTGGCGTACCACATCGGCGGAAGGCCGGGCCAGTAATTCGGCCAGCCGTCCATGTCCTGCTGATGGCTGGCCTGCACGAACTGGAGTTTGCCCAGCTTGCCCTGGTCGAGCATCTCCTTCATGAAAAGGTATTCGCGGGCATACACGACCGTCTCCATCATCATGTATTTCAGGCCGGTCTTCTCGACGAGTTCGACGATTTTTTTGCAGTCGGCAATGTTGGTGGCCATCGGCACGGTGCAGGCGACGTGCTTGCCGGCCTTGAGCGCGGCGATGCTCATCCAGCCGTGGTCGGGAATGGGCGAATTGATGTGGATGACGTCCACGTTCTTGTCCTTAAGCAGCGCGGCGAACTCGCGGTAGCGGACGTTCACGCCGAAGTAGTCGCCGACGGCGTTGAGCTTCGCCTCGTTGCGCTGGCAGATGGCGTAGCAATCCGCGTGGGGATGCTTTTGCCAGAGGGGAATAAATTCCGCGCCAAAGCCGAGACCAACAATGGCGACGTTAATTTTCTTCTGACTCATTGAAATTGCGTTTGGACCTCCGGGCAGACGGCGTTCCTCGCGTCAAACCTCAGAGAATGGCGCGAATGACAGCGTGTTTGCCGAGGGACTGTCAACTGAAAGTTCCGGGCCGGAAGCGGTGGATAGGGTAGGAGCAAGGGATTGAACCTTGCCCCTCCCTCCGAACCGGACGGGCGGATCTCCCGCATCCGGCTCTCCAGTCAGTGGGTTCGTAATCGTATGATTGTCCGCTTCCAGTCATGGAACT
>Ga0163150_10000250_pt1 | contig 101047 bp, 96 predicted proteins | sample OliLakLV19P2IB_FD_148628 | JGI IMG/M metagenome (GOLD analysis project Ga0163150, IMG submission 148628) | Freshwater microbial mat bacterial communities from Lake Vanda, McMurdo Dry Valleys, Antarctica - Oligotrophic Lake LV.19.P2.IB | ecosystem: Environmental > Aquatic > Freshwater > Lake >...
TGGTTTCACCTGCTGCTTTAACGCCAGCGTGAACTTTCGATCCATACATTCCCTTACCGCCAAACTTTGGCAGTAATGCCGGATGAATGTTTATAATGTGTTTTGGATATGCTTGAATCAGGCTTTGAGGAATCATCCAAAGAAAACCAGCCAATACTATGTGTGTAATTTGCTCCTCCTTCAACCAATTCAATACCACACCACTTTCGTAGAATTGGTTTTTGTTAAACGCTTTGGTTTGAATGTTAAACTTTTGGGCGCGTTGTAATCCAAATGCCCCAGGATTGTTACTTAAAACAAGGGCTACCGTAATTGTAGGATAATTTGTGAAATGAGAAAAAATCTGTTCGGCATTGGAGCCATTGCCTGAAAGAAATACAGCCAAACGAGCAGGTTGATTCATGAGTGCAAATAAAAGAAATTAAGGGCATCTCTAAAACCATAACCATAATTTACGCAGAGGCGTCAGAGCGTTTTACGCTTAAGCAAAGAGCGGTCAGACGCCTTAGTATTGGTAAGTACATTAAATAAACACCATGCTGAGAATACCAAGAAGCATAATGATTTTACACCACTGACTGAGCCAATAGAAATCCTTCCGGGTATCTGCCCTTATTAAACGAATCAATAGAAAGCCAAGTGGCACAAATAGAAGTACTAAAAAATAATAAAAAGGCAGTTCCACAAACTTTGCATTTAAAAGCAGCACCGAAGTAAACAACAACGCAAGCAAAACATAGATTATGATTTTCGTCCGTCTAATTCCCCAGATAATAGGCAAAGTTCGACAGCCAAACGTATTATCACCCTTCAGGTCTTCCATATCTTTCAATATCTCGCGAATCAACGTCATGAAAAATGCAAACAACGCATAGATAATAACTAACGAGTTATTTACATCATAGAGAATATTCACCAACACAATAGAAATACTGGTAAGCCAGGCAACCACAAAATTGCCAATGAAAGGTTGGCGCTTTAAACTATTAGAATACCACCAGAGCAAAAAAGACGAGAAAAAATTAATCATCCCTATTTTCCAACCAATGAAAAATCCTAGTCCCACTCCAATCGTCAGCAAAATACTGTGAAAGAAAAGTGCGTACCTGCGAGTGATGCTTTTTCCAATCACCACACGTTCGGGCTTATTGATCAAATCAATTTTTATGTCATAATAGTCGTTGATGATGTAGCCAGCAGCGGCTATAACAACGGTTGATGTTGCCAGCACCAACAATCTCCAATCCCAAATCAGGCTTTTATCAATTAGAAAGCCAGCAGCAAAATATTGAGCTAGTCCAATAATAACCAGATTCCAAAACCGGGTGAGGCGTAGGAGCGCACGAATGGTGAAGGGCTGGTATTTTTTTTCAGGCATTAGTACAAAGATAATCAGAACTGGATGCTAGATACTAGTCACTGGAAACTTGAGAAATTAATTTACCAGAGTGACGAGTAACCAGAATCCAGCGACTGTTTAATTCTAAAACCTCAACGCCACCATCAACAGATAATTTCTGCCTGCTTGCGGATAGTAGAAATTCTGTCTGTATTCAGTTGCCCCACCTCTATACCCATAGGTGTAGCCATTCGATGAATAGGCTACATCGAAAATATTATTCGCCAACAAACTAACAGAAATCTCGCGCATAAATGACGGCTTTATTATGTAAGACACCCGCAGGTCATTAATAAAATAGGAATCTATGCTACGGCTATCCTTTGAGGTATTATCCAAAAACTGCTTACCAACATATTTTGTAAGTAATCCCAACTCAACATTTTTAATTGGCGAAAACATTAAGCTCGATCCCGCAATCACATTTGGTGAAAAAGAAATGTCGGAGTTTGAAAAGGTGTTTACTACTTCATTGTACTCATCAAAATTGGTTCCGTAGTCGTAAATCACTTCATCGAAGTTTTTAATTTTATTTTGACTGAGCGCTACGTTCGCATTCCAGATTAATTTTGGACTTAGCCTGATCGTTCCTTCAACCTCAACTCCGGTTCGGTAACTTTCATCCACATTCGTGCGAATAGCTGCACCCACATCATTTAGTTCACCTGTTGGCACCAGTTGATTTCTATAATTCATTAAATAATAATTTACATTAAGGATAACATTGTTTTTCCTGTATCTCCAACCTGCTTCAATGTTATGTAAAGTTTCATGCCTAGGAATTACCCCGGCAAGGGCATCAATAAAATCATTGCGCACGGGTTCGCGATTGCCCACACTGTAGGACGTATAAATCTGTTGTTCAGGTGAGATTTCGTAAGTGGCTCCAACCTTAGGATTGAAAAAGTTAAATTGCTGATCAACATTAAAATCAAATTGCCTATTCTCCTTACCCGAAGCCTTATACGAAATCCCTCTGTACTGAAGATCAATAAACCCTGTTAGCTTATCAGTAAGTTGATAATTATTTTTCCAGTAGATTGTGAAATCACTTTTCTTACCATTATTAAAATAATATTGGTAATCTTTTGGCACATCAGCAACCTGTGCCCAGATAATTTCTCCAAAATGATCACCATCATATTGATTCCAGGCACCGCCCAATATTGAATTCAGTTTGTCTTTCTCATAATTCAGAGAATAGGTAACTCCATAAAAGTTATTGTCGAGCCAACGTCTGCGTATTAAATCACTCGATGAGATTGTTTCATTTCCTATCACAACATCATTCAAACCATAATTATTAAAATCATCATCAATTTTATACTCTTCAAAGAATCCGCGGCCATAGGTATAATGCAGGGCGCTATTTGCTGTAAGCGATTCTGAAAACCGATGCGAGACATGAAGCTGGTAATGATCTTGTGCATAATTATCCACTTGGTTCTTGTACGTGTAAATATTAAATGTTCGCCCTGATGTTAGTAAGTTATCAGTTTGTTCCTGATTCCAACCTTCAATGGAAGCAGTTTCCAACATGGCTTCGGTGTCATTATTCAAACGAGACTCGGGTACACCATTCCAACTTTGATAGGTAATTTCTTTGCCTCCAAACACAATAGCCTTCACGATGGTTTTCTTACCATAATAGCCGCCAGACAAATAATACGATTTCAGGTTGGAGCTTGCGCGATCAACATAGCCATCAGAATTAATCTGCGAAAGCCTGCCGTCAAATACAAACTTGTCGTTAATCAGTCCTGTACCAAAGGCAACCGTATGTCTGCGCGTACCAAATGATCCAAATGAATTTATCACATCTGCGGAAGCATTATCATTTCGGGTATTGGTTTGCATATTCACGCTCGCACCAAAAGCACCCGCACCATTGGTAGAGGTGCCCACACCACGTTGCACCTGCACACTTTGCGTGGATGTGGCGAGGTCGGGAGTATTAACCCAAAACACACCTTGACTTTCGCTATCGTTTAAAGGAATTCCATTGATGGTTACATTAATGCGCGTGGCATCGCTTCCGCGAATACGCAAGCCTGTATAACCAACACCCGCACCAGCATCAGAAGTTGTTACCAAAGAGGGAGTCCAGTTAAGGATGAAGGGAAGATCCTGACCAAAATTCTGCTTTTGTAAAGCAGCCTTGTTGATGGTCGTAAAGGTGGTCGGGCCATTTTCATCTACTCGCGTTGCCGAAACAATTACCTGATCCGTTATAAAAACATCTTCGCCCAACAGAATTGAAACCCAACCGGATTGATTGGCCTCCAGTTTTTGAGTTGTTGTTTTGTAACCGACAAAGCGAATCTCTGCTTCGTAATTTCCATCAGCCAATTGACTAAACAAAAAATAACCATTCTCATCTGTTACTTCAACTTGATTAGTTTCATTTAGCGACACAGTTGCTCCTGAAAGAGCTTGTCCGGTTTGTTTGTCTTTCACGTAACCGCGAATGACAGCCTGCGCTGTTGCGCTCCAACCCAGCACGCTAAATGCTGCACACACAATAAATTTTAACATGCTTACTTTTCGTTTAAACCCGCAGGCACATCGGGGAATGTACCTTACTTACGTGTTTATTTTGCCTCCCTTCGTCCGCATTACCGGCATCAGGTTCTATGGGTATGATCTCAGCCCTTTTTTTTGGCACCCCTGTCATGATTTTCTTTCATGACAGGGCAAAGTAACGATAACTTTATCTATTTTGCAATGCACTCTATGGATACTGGATGCTGGTTTCTGGAAAACCACAACTATTGAACATTCAATTATGCGCAAAGCTACCGTTAACAATAAAGTATTTGAGATTGATTCTGATGAATCGGGTTGGTTGGTGAACGGAGAACCTCACACGTGGGATCTTGTTCAACTTGCCGATGGCTATTATCATATCTTATATAAAAACAAAAGTTATCGCGCTGAGCTGATTAAGAATGATGTTGAAACAAAAACGATCACCCTCAAGATCAATAGCCGAAACTATTCAGTAAACCTGAAAGACAAGTTTGATCTGTTGCTCGAAAAAATGGGGATGACTAATACTGCCAGCAGCAAAGTCAATTCAATCAAAGCGCCCATGCCCGGTTTAATTATTGATCTGAAAATAAAAGCGGGTGATACAGTGAAGCCGGGCGATGCACTGTTGATACTCGAAGCCATGAAGATGGAAAACATTTTAAAATCGCCAGGTGAAGGTGTTGTAAAAAATGTAAAAGTAAAAAAGGGTGATAGCGTTGAGAAGGGTCAGGTGCTGATTGAGTTTTGATCAGTGCAAATTATCAACCGCTATGGCGCAGTGACGCCATGAAATTGTGCCTGTTTGAATAGGGAGTCCTGCTTGCGTGTTTTTAAAGTACGGCAGAATAACTATTTGTCTAATTTTTTGACATAAAGTATAACTATTTATCTAATTTTATGGCATGAAAATTAGGAAGTGCTTTCCGGAGTTACGCGCGCACCTTGCCCAACGGCAAGTAACCGTAATAACAGGCATGCGTAGAGTAGGCAAAAGTGTGGCTATTCATTATCTGATGGAGGAAGTAACTCACGCTAACAAGATTCTGTTGGATTGCGAGCGGGTTGAAATTCGAGTTCTGTTTGCAACGCCCAATTACGAAAGTATTGTAGAACAATTGCAACTCCAAGGGCTTAATTTTTCGATTCCCTGTGTTATTGCCATTGACGAAATTCAATTGGTGGAAACTCTGCCAAGCTTCATCAAATATGTTTACGACACCTATTCGGTAAAATTTATTGTTAGTGGCTCCAGTTCATACTACATCAAAAATAGATTTTCAGAAAGCCTGGCTGGCCGCAAGCGAATATTTGAGATGTATCCATTAAGCTTCGATGAATTCCTCGACTTTAAAGAAAGCGGAATTAAAAATGTTTTATCATACGCCCGGAAATCATATAGTAAACCCTGGTATGAGCGATGTAATAAATTGTATGAAGAGTATGTTCAGTATGGCGGATTTCCAGAAGTAGTTTTGCAAAAAAATAAAAAAAATAAGCAGCAGTTATTGCGCGACATCATCAATTCGTATATCGAATTAGACGTTAAACTACTTTCTGATTTTTCAATAAGTGAAGACTTATATAGAGTGGCAAAGTTGCTAGCCGCCCGGGTAGGTAGCAAAATAGATTATAGTAAACTAGGAAGCATAGCAGGCATAAACCGGACTAAACTCAAAAGCTACCTCGACCTTTTTGAACACACTTATTTTATTTACTTGCTCAAGCCCTATTCTAAAAATATCGATCAAGCAATCTCTCAACAGCCCAAATTGTTTTTTTCGGATAGTGGAATATTAAACGAGTTAGCAGGCACTCAATTATCAAGCGGCCAAGTGTTTGAAAATGCCATTGCCGCCCAACTTATGCCGTTAGTTGACAGCTTAAACTATTACCAACGCAAAACCGGCCAAGAGATTGACTTTATTATAGATGAGAGAGAAGGTATTGAAGTGAAAGAAACAGCCATTGAACAGGACTTTTTGACTTTAAAGCAACGAACCGCCTCCATTAAACTGAAAGAATTTTCACTAATAAGCCGTTACGCCCATCACCAATTTAAAGATTTTGTTTGGGGCGGAAATGTTTTTTAGTGGGCTAAATAAAAATTAAAGGATCATTTTCAAGATTTCAAAGTGCTTGTAGCCCTTAAATAAAATATATTTGCCATCAACATACTAACCTCATGAAATATAAACGCATCCTCCTCAAACTCAGCGGTGAAGCGCTGATGGGCTCCAAAAACAGTCATATAGATCCTGCAGTACTAGAACAGTATTCGGAAGAAATTAAAACTGTTAAAGAGGCTGGGGTTGAAATTGCGATTGTAATAGGAGGCGGCAATATTTTTAGAGGCGGTCAGGCCGAAGCACTTGGTATTGATCGCGTGCAGGGAGACTATATGGGCATGTTGGCAACAGTTATTAATGCGATGGCCTTGCAAAGTGCATTGGAACGACATGGTATGTATACCCGATTAATGTCTGGAATAAAAATGGAACAGGTATGTGAACCTTTTATCAGACGCAGAGCGATCCGCCACCTCGAAAAAGGAAGGATTGTAATTTTTGGAGCGGGCATCGGTAATCCATATTTCACAACGGATTCAACAGCAAGTTTACGTGCCATTGAACTTCAGGCCGGAGTTGTTTTAAAAGGTACTCGGGTGGACGGTGTGTATGACAAAGACCCCGAGAAATTTTCTGATGCTGTTCGATACAATAATCTCAGTTTTCAGGAGGCGTATCAAAAGAAATTAAACATAATGGACATGACAGCTTTTACGCTATGCCAGGAAAACAAATTGCCTATTATTGTTTTTGATATGAACAAAAAAGGCAACTTGTTGAAAATAGCCAAAGGTGAGGAAGCGGGAACCCTCATAAGCTAAACGGTATCATTAAAATCGTAAATATAAAATCGTCTCCCGATAGCTATCGGGACGTAAAATAACAGCTATGGAAGAGATTGAATTATTTCTAGAAGAAGCACAAGATCAAATGAATAAAGCTTTGAATCATGTTGGCAGTGAGCTGGCAAAAATCAGAGCGGGCAAAGCAAACCCTGCCATGCTGGATGGTATTCAGGTTTCTTATTACGGAGCCATGAGTCCATTAAATCAGATTTCATCTATTACTTCACCCGATGCCCGCACCTTGTTTATCAAACCGTGGGAAAAAAGTTTGATCCAGGAAATTGAAAAGGCAATCATGATCGCCAACTTAGGTCTCACACCTCAAAATGACGGTCAGCAAATAATTATTAACATCCCCATGATGACTGAAGAACGCAGGAAGCAATTGGTGCGACAGGCCAGTCAGGAGTGTGAACACGGCAAAGTAAGCGTGCGCAGCATTCGCAAGGACACCAACGAACAGCTCAAAAAAATTAAAGGCGTATCGGAAGATGATGTTAAGAACGCAGAAGAAACCGTTCAAAAATTCACCGATGAATTCAATCTGAAGATTGATGCGTTTTTGAAAAGGAAAGAAGCGGAGATAATGACGGTTTAAATGTGATGATTTGGAAATCTGAAAATGTGATGATTTTATTCTCAAATTTTCAAATTGTATAATTTTTAAATCTATGTACCCTATCTTATTCAAGCTCGGTTCAATCACCATTTACACCTACGGCTTTTGCATAGCACTGGGTGCCTTGCTCGGTTTTTCTTACATGTATTGGCAAGGCAAAAAACAATTCGGTCTTACATTCGATCAAGCCAACAGCCTTTTTATTTTGCTGGTATTTGCAGGAGTATTTGGCGGAAAGTTTTTTATGATTTTTGAGGATCCCGCTTTATATCTCTCAAATCCTAAGAAACTTATTTCTGGTAGCGGGTTTGTTTTTTATGGTTCGCTGCTGTTCACGATTCCAACCATGTTGTGGTATTTTAAAAAAATTAAAGTGCCGATACTTGGCATGTTAGATATTATGGCCTTGGTAACCTGCATCGTTCATGGGTTTGGAAGAATTGGTTGCTTTATGGCGGGCTGTTGTTATGGAATCCCTACCGATAGTTTTCTGGGTATGATCTTCACAGACCCGGTTTGCCAGGCAGAGCCGCTAAATACTTCGCTTCATCCAACTCAATTGTATGAAGCTGCTTTTATCTTCAGTTTGTTGATTGGATTGAGTATTCTAAAGTCTAAAAAGAAATTTGATGGTCAGATCTTTTTGATCTACCTAATTGCCTATGCGGTTGGTCGTGGTGTTTTAGAGCTATTTCGGGGCGATATTCAACGCGGATTCCTGATTGACAACATTCTCTCAAACTCCCAATTCATCTCCTTACTGGTTATTTCAATTGCCATTTATTTCTACATAAGATTGAATAGAAAGAGTAACTTGCTCAACCAAAAAAAATGAGTATGGAATCAGAAAGTTTTGTCCAAAAGACCACGCGCACTACTTTAAAATTTGTGAAACGGCTGCTTATAATTGCCTTGTTACTGGGTATAGCAACACTTTGTTTTCTTTATTGGGGCGTTTATGAGGAAGGCGTGATGGCTGGAAAGGTTTTGCGCGTTACCGAGAAAGGCATGCTTTTCAAAACTCATGAAGGTAAAATAAGCCTTGATTCATTTGGGGCTTTGAAAGGCGTTAGTCCGATTTACGAAACGTTCGACTTCTCCATTGAAGGCGATCAAACCGAAGTGCTCCAAAAATTACAAGAAGTATCTCTAAGCGGTGAGCGTGTAAATCTCTATTTTGTAAAACGATATATGGCTTTTCCGTGGCGAGGTGATACAAAATATTTTGTTGAAAAAGTGGAGCGAACAAACATTAAGTAATATGCTAGCTCCTTTAGTTAAAGATAATTTAGATGAAATTACTAGGCTATTAAAAAAGCACAAGGTAAAACGGGCTTTTGCTTTTGGTTCTGTCTGCAGTAGTCAGTTTAGCGAAACCAGTGATATAGATATTTTACTCTCCTTTCATGACGAGAAAATTTCATTAGAAGACTATGCGGATAATTATTTTGACTTAGCCTATCAACTTGAAGATTTATTAGGTCGTGATGTTGACCTGGTAACAGAGAGAAGTATAAAAGATCCTGGGTTTATTAACGTATTGAATAAAACCAAGACAACCCTCTTCAATGAGTGAAGAAACCGTAAAATATTTAAACGATATTTTAAGGGCTATCGTTAGAATTGACGAGTATATAGGAACTCCAAAGGAACTCGACAAGTATGTTTCTAATTTCATGCTCAAGCATGCCGTTGAACGAAATCTTGAAATTATTGGTGAGGCTTTAAATAAAGTAATAAAGTTTGAGCCATTATTAGCTATCTCCAACTCAAGGAAAATAATTGACACTCGGAATAGAATTATTCATGGTTATGATGAAGTAGAAGACATAATTGTTTGGTCGATTATTATAAAACATCTCCCTATCCTTAAAGCAGAAATCAAAGATATCCTGACAAAAAAATGAACCCTATTATTCTATACGGCTCTTATGGCTACACAGGTAAACTGATAGCTAAAGAATGCAAAGCAAAAAATCTGAATGTAATTCTTGCCGGTCGCAACAAGGAAGCGTTACAAAAACAAAGTACTGAAACCGGATTTCCATTCGAAGTAGTTGATGTTGCAGATGCAAATGCTCTTAAGGCCTTACTCTCCAAAGGAAAATTAGTTATTCATTGTGCGGGTCCATTCCGTCACACAGCCAAAGCCATGGCCGATGCGTGCTTGGAAACTAAAACTCACTACACAGATATCACCGGAGAGTATCAGGTATTTGAATTACTTGCTGGGTATGATCAAAAAGGAAAAGCAGCAGGCATAACCATAATCCCCGGAACTGGATTCGATGTGGTACCCTCTGATTGTCTTGCGCTGCATTTAAAAAATCAATTGCCTTCTGCAACACATTTACAACTTGCGTTCACCATGTCGAAAGGTGGGTTATCGCGAGGCACAAAGAAAAGTATGACCGAAGGCATGGGCGAAGGCGGACAAATTCGGACTAACGGAAAGCTAACGCACCTGGCATTAGGTGCTAAAAGTATGGAGGTAGACTTTGGTTCTTTCAAAACCTCAACACTTTGTATACCGTGGGGTGATATTTCTACTGCCTGGCGCAGCACAGGTATTCCAAACATAGAAGTGTATACAGGTGCTACAGAAAGCATGATAAAAAATGCGAAGCGTACACGCTATATAAATTGGTTGCTGCGTATGGATTGGGTTAAGAAGTTTATGCTGAAGAAAATTGATAAACAAAAGCCCGGCCCAAGCGATGAAAAAAGAGAAAGCGGGCGAAGCTTTTTATGGGGAAAAGTTTGGGATGGCAGCGGAAACAATTTTGAAAGCAGACTTGAGACTGTGAGTGGGTATACGTTAACCGCTAAAACTTCTGTACTGATTGCCGAAAAAATTCTTTCAGGAAACTTCAAAGCGGGTTATCAAACTCCGGCCATGGCTTATGGTGCGGATTTAATTTTGGAAATCGCTGACACTAAAAGAACGGATCAATTATTATCTCGATCCTGAAACAAGTAAATTCTCCAACTCTTCTTTTTCCTTCATATTAATTCCTTTAGCAGGAGTTTCAGTAGTCAACGTCTCCAATTGTTTTACAGTTTTAGCAATCAAGGATCTCTCCCTATAAACAACCTGCTGAACAAAAATAGTGTCTGGCTCCGATGCTAAGTATACTGTATCATATAAAATGGTTGATGAATAGACCTGTTCTGCCGCTACTTCATTGGAAGATGATCCAATCCACCAACCAACAACGCAAAAGAAGGACGCGATTACACCTGTACTCCAGCCAGGCATTTTAACTTGCCACCAGTTTAATTGTGACACAGTTTGTTTTGCACGCAACGTTGCTTTTAAGTGAGTGAGGATTTTTGGATCAGGCACAGCCTGGTTAGTACTTATCAGGTGCTGACTTATCTCCCTATTAGCTTTTCGCAGATTTGTATACTCGGTTTCCGATTCAATCCATTGACTAACCCAAAGTTTTTCTTCGGTTGTTAATTCAGCGAAAGCTTTACTTTGCATCAAGCTTTCTAATTTTTCCAACTCATCAACGTGTATCATATCATCCCTTCTTTTAAAATGATTTTATATTCTTGTAGCTCCTGGCTTAGTCCTTTTCGTAAATAAAAAAGCCGCGACTTTATTGTGCCAACGGGGATAGCCAGTATCTCGCTTATCTTTTCAAGATCAAATTCGTGCTCATACCGAAGTAAGAAAAGTGTTTTGCTTTCATCGTCTAATGTTTCGAGTAGAAAATTCAGTCTGTTCTTAAAGTCCTGCTCATCAATTAATTTATTTAAATCCGTATGGCTATGTCGCTCAATGGGTATAATTGCCGAATCCCGATGTTCTTTGTTTCTATATGCGTTCTTACACATGTTGTGCGCTATAGAATATATCCATGTTGAAAACTTTCGGCTCGTATTAAAACGACCCGGGTTATCGATCACCTTCACGAACAAATCCTGCAAAAAATCCTGTGCCACTTCGGCATCATGCCAAAGCATACGCGTAAAATAACGCAACAGCGGAGCGCTGTAGCGTTGGTAAATTTCTACCAGCGCCACCTCGCTCCCTTGCTGCATCATTTGCATTAACTCCTCATCAGTAAAATGAGTGAGTCGATTTTTAAAAAACATTCGAAACTTTATTGCTCAATAATTTCCATGAAAACTCTAAACCCTACTGCTGCATCGGGATTCGAATACGTGTTTACACTTCTTATAGTCGACTCAGCAGGCGAATGATTCCAACTTCCACCACACGCTTTTCCTTTTTCATCAATCATCTCCGCTACATTTCCTACCACATCATAAAGCCCAACTTCATTTGGAAAATATGCCTGGGTTGCACCCATGGTTGCGAAGCCATCTGCATTTGGTGGTTGTTGCCCTTTCATGCCAGGACAATTACAAATCTCAGATTTAAAATTACCCAAATAACAATCCTTGTTGTTGCGCGGTGAGTTGCGCAATCCATAATATTTGAACCATGGATATAAAATTTCAGGGTTGTCTAATGATACTATTTTCACTTCTGCATTCTTATCAAATTCAGATCCTTTAGGAGTAATCCTCACTTCTGCACGTTGTTCATCCAACTTCCAAGAACTAGGATTTTTTATACCTGCCGCGGCAATCTGCCATTCATCTAAGGTCGGAAGCCTAACCTTCACTTTCTTATACTTACGCTCTGTTGCGTTATTATATTGTTGCGTAAGCCACTCACAATAAGCATTTGCCGCGTCAAATGAAATATTGACAGCAGGATGACGATTAAAGAATTTACTTTTTTTTGTCTCAACTCTTGGCAATGCATAATTCGACATTAAAGAAAATGCCGGCTCTTCATATCTGCTAAAATCAAACTTATACTTTTCATGTAGTTCATTCAGCTTATTCTTCGTCAAGTACGCCAGAAACTCGTTGTACTGGTCATTTCTAACTTCTGATTCCCCAGCATAGATTCTTTCCGAAATAGGTTTGAATCTGCCCTCTAATGATTTTGCAGTTAGGTCACTAGGGAAATAAGGTATCTCAGCAAAATTATTCCGATTAAGAAAATTGCTAACCAAATCCTCCTTGTTAGTATTCGCTGCAATTTTATTAATCAATTTAGTCAACTCAGTTTTCTTTTCGGTTTCATTATTCTCTACATAATGTTCGTACAGCAGTAATAGCGGCACCAAATAGTTTGCACTTAATACTCTCCCAGTTGCGGTCTCACTTTCTCCGTTGAAGTCAACAGTCAGGTAGTCCATTAAAAATCGTTTCTCCAAATTATCTTTGATCACAGAAATGTTATCCATCCGTTGCGGACTTAATTGGGAAGCCAGTCCTACAACATATAGTTGATCCTTCATTGAAGCCAAGTACTCTTTAGAAAGTGTTAATGCATAATAAAATTTTCGATCTGGATTTTCAATTGGTAAAGCCGCACATAGAAGCTGCTTGAGGTTTTTATCAGTATTAGAAATTGTCTTTAACGATAATTCAGAATTGCTCAATTTGGTTTTGCGATAGTCACTCTGAACAATCATGTCAAGATTGAGTATGGTAACATCGGGTCTTACTTTCCAAACATCTTGTAAAGCAATCAGAGGCAACGTGGTATTATCTCCTTCCGTAAAAAGCACTGACCCTGCTTCTACAGACATCAATACATTGTAACTGTAATTTAATAGCGATGCTGGCAACAAGCCCGCCTCATACATCTTCTTTCCAAAGCTCAACCGTTCCTGATCATCAAACTGAAATTCACTGGCCAAAAGCATTAAGCCGTAAGTGTTTGCATTAGTTGGATTTATCTCAAAAGCTTTGGAGAGTTCGCTAACGGCCTCGGTAGTAAATCCACCGTGCCAACCTTTAACAAGATGATTTTCATAGGTGTTGGGAACTTCCAGCGTCATTCGCTTTACAATACCATCAAGAATCTGAGCATCTTCTTGTGCATACCGGGCAGCTGAATAATAATTCAACCACGCGTCAGCACTTTTAGGATTATTATTTACAAAGGCACTCCATTCTATTTCCTGATTTGCATACCAGTAAACCGATTTTAATTCTTTTGTTTTAGGTAAGATCGTTTCTGGGTTTGTGGCCGATGCTCCAATGGAGATACAAAGTAGGGCGAGGATAAATTTCATAGAAGGTTTTTAATACGCTGTACACCCAAACCGAAAAAGGGTTCAAAAAAAATACAAATATTTTAAACGTTGATGAAATGTTAAATATGATACACCCAATCTTTATACTGGCCATCTAACGAGTTAAAATCCTTTTGAGGTTCGAAATGCCAATCCAGAATTTCTAGTTCGATTACGCGATCGAGTTGTAGATTACGATAGCCTTCTTTACCACCTGATTTTGTGAACCCCACTGTTTGCCAGCAAACCAACACAACTTGATTTTTAGATGTACTTGCAATCCCATACGGACACACAGTGCGCGTCAATGGTTCACCCGAAAGCAATATGCGACAGGCAAGTTTATCTTCGGATGCCTGCCAGAATAATTGGGTAATCTCTTCCAGATCCATTCGCTACTTAATTAAAATACAAATCTCCTGTCTAGAAATCATCTTGCCTATTGGTTCCAATACATGTCCTTTAGTTTTACAGAAATCTTCAAATTCTTTGCCAAGCTCTTTATCAACGGAAACTAATAACCCACCACTCGTTTGCGGGTCAGCTAAAATAATTTTTTGTATTTCTGTTACAGCACCAATTTTATGACCATAACTTTCCCAATTACGTTGCGTACCCCCCGGCATAGATTTTTGCGCGACATACTCATCTAAGAATTCAAACTTTGGGACTTTATTAAAATCAATCTCAGCTGAAAGTCCGCTGCCTTCACATACTTCTGTAAGATGACCTAATAAGCCAAAACCCGTTACATCGGTCATCGCGTTTACGTAAGGCAGTCGGCCAAAATCGGCACCGAGTTTATTTAAGGTTAACATGCTATTGACAGCAATCTGCAAGTGCTCATCTTTCACAATTCCTTTTTTCTGAGCCGTTGTTGTAATGCCAATACCAAGCGCCTTAGTTAGATATAATAGCGAGCCTTCCTTAGCAGTATCATTTCTTTTAAGATGCTCTTTCTTTAGTTTACCAGAAACTGCTAAGCCAAATACGGGTTCAGGACAATCAATACTATGACCACCGGCCAAGGGTATTCCGGCTTCTGCACAAATTTTCCTACTTCCCTCCAATACACGTTGAGCAACTTCTGCCGGAATTTTATTAATAGGCCATCCTAAAATAGCAACTGCCATAATTGGCTCGCCACCCATGGCATAAACATCACTAATTGCATTAACCGAGGCTATGGATCCAAATGTAAATGGATCATCTACAATCGGCATAAAAAAATCAGTAGTGCTAATAATGCAGGTTCCATCACCTAAATCAAACACAGCAGCATCATCTTTTGAATCATTACCTACCAATAGGTTCTGAAATTTTGCTTTTGGTAAATCTGAATGAAGCATCTTATCTAACACGGCAGGAGAGATTTTACATCCGCAACCAGCGCCATGAGAATATTGTGTGAGTTTTATTTCTGTCATAAATTCAAATTAAACACATAGGAACATAGAATACATAGATTAGTCAGGCAGTAGTCTAAAGTACTCATTTACAAAAGTCTGTTGCCCCTCTTTAAAAATATTAGTATAATTAAAATTAATAAGAATCCCTTTAGGTTTCTTTAACAATTTCATGTAGGTGAGCAATTGTGCTTCAAAAACAGGAGCCATCATGTCAACGACTTTTAACTCAACTACGATAGCCTCTTCAACTAAAAAATCACAACGCAAATTAGCATCAAGATCAATTCCTTTATAATCAATAGGCACATTAAGTTCCGAGCGATATTGAATACCTCGTTGCTTAAATTCTTCCATTAAACATCTATGATAAACACTTTCAAGAAGACCCGCCCCTACATTCTTATGCACTTCAATGGCTGCACCAACTATTCGGTAAGTGAGATCATCTAAGTATGATTTAGTCATGAGATATTAGTATTTTAAAACACATAGGAACATAGAGCACATAGGTTTGAATTCACTATGTATCTTATGTGCCTATGTGTTTAATTAATTTCGAAGTAAAATCAGCTGCACTATTCCCATCCCACGGCAAAGAAAATTTCAATTGTTGCTTTCTTTTTTCAATGCTTTTGAGATATGCCTTATCGTAGTATGTCAATAAAATATCGATTGTAGCATGCATATCTCCCACACTTAGTCTTTCCTTTGCTTGATTATAATGTTGACCTCCTAATTTGGTCGTTATCTTTCCCATGATGTTCAAAAATTCATCCCGATCAGCTGGGCCATACTCATCCACTAATCGTTGGATGCGGACTTCTTTAGAAACATCCATTTGAACAAGGGGTGATTTGTTCATTCCTTTCCAAAACTCTGATGGAAGAAAAATTTTTCCGATTGCTATCGACTCATCTTCCACCCAAACTCTTTTGTTTCGATCCAACAGTAGAATCTCTTCAAATAATTCATTCTGAAATTGTTCCGTTGTGGGTTGCTCGGGCATAAGTAATCCTCCAAAAGCGGAACCTTTGTGCTTTGCTAAATCCTCAAGATCGAGCACCTGCTCGCCTTGTTCTTTTAATGATCGCAATGCCTCGCTCTTACCACTACCTGTGCAACCAGTAATCACAATAAAGTTGAAAGGTTGTTTAAATGATTCGGCTGCTTGCTGCCGATAGGCTTTGTAGCCACCTTTCAAAGCATGGCTTTTCATTCCGGCCATGCCAATAAACTGACAAAAATTATTTGAGCGCATGCCTCCGCGCCAGCAATGCACCAGCATCTCCTTATTAGGAATTAGCCTTTCAGTCTGCTTAATAATTTCTTCTAGGCGTGGCCCAACCAGTCGAAATCCGGTTTTAATTGCTGCCTGTTGACCGTTCTGTTTATAATCTGTGCCAACAGCGATGCGCTCCTCATTATTAAGCAACGGAATGTTTAGTGCGCTTCTGACATGACCTTGTTGAAACTCGCCCTGCGAACGAACATCCACAATCGGCAATTCGTTTCGAAGCGCTAAGAATTCATCTAGGGTGACAGCCATCGCCTAAAGTTCGCGAACGGCTGTGACGTTAACCAATCTATGGTGACTAATCGCTAAAATTAATTGTGATGCTTGTGGCTACACCAACACGGAAGCCGTAGTTTAGGTATTGCCCATTTTGAAAGGCTGCGGCAGCTTCTAACCTAAAGATGCGGAGAATACCATCTATACCATAGCCAACCTCAGTATAATTTTGAGAAGTAGGTGTTGCCAGATAATTAACAAAAATATTCTCTGTAATTCCCGTAACGCGCACTAAAGGAATGCGCGTTACCAAAAATTTTCTAAAGTGATAATGCGCATTGGCAGAAAAATATTCTTTAGCTGTACTGAATTTGTAGTAGTCCATCAGGCGATAACTTCCAACTGGATCTGTAGTAACAAAGGGTGTTAGATTACCAAGGAAATGTTTGTAGTCCATAAAATACATTTGGTTGGCGTTAAAGAATGTGCCGGCCTGCCAAGCTAAATCCAACTTTCCACGAATACCAATTTTAAAACCATGCTTGAAGCCAAGTTCCACCTGATCAAAAGACACTTCACTATCTGCCACCCCTGTAAAACCCTTTCTGTAGTATAGAGAAAGCAGCGGTGATGATCCATCCACCCGCATTTTAAGCCCATTGCGAATCCGATATTTTTGCCACGGTCGGGCATCCAAACTAACAGAACCGATAAAAGCCCGGTTAGGATTAAAACTTGTGGTGGGCAATTCAAGATTGACGGGTTGATTGTCTGTGTATTGATCTCGATTGGATTTAAAGAAAGTATAAGAACTGTTATTAAGTAATTCTGATCGCCTTGCCCAAGTCCAGTTTGTTCTAAACGTGTACTTATCATCAAACCGATGCGAATAATTTAAATCAACAAAATTGCGCTCATAAATTTTCATATAGCTATCGCCCATTAAAAGCGATGTGAACGTGTTTACAAGCGGGTGGATTGGCTCAGCCGAATTGAATTGTTCAACATACTTACCGCCTTCAATTGTTATCCGATCTTTCTTAGCTCTGTAGTCAATACGCAGTTTCCCTGTAAGCTTTTCTCGCGCAAACGCATAGCGTGCTATCGGACTTATTTCAAGTCTTGAGGTTTGTGGTCGTTTATCCTTATCTAAGGAATCGCGCTTAAGCCAGCGTTTATAAAAACTTACGCGATAAATTGCGTTGAATCCTTCCACAGAGTTGAAACCACCGTAAGGTGTATGAATTCTGAAATCAGCAGTGTTGCCTATTCCGTAGGTATCACCCGTAAGTATATCCCACGGTTGAAATCCTTTTTTGTTTTTACTTGAATTACGAAGTGTGTCGCCTTCATCTTTCTTGCGTTGCACTTGCGTGAGGCTGTCATCAATGTGATAACCACGTTGTTCTTCGTTACTTAAAGGGGTTGGACGCATCTCAATCCAATAAGTAGAATCCTTTTTATAGGCCAATGAATCAATCGAATAATTAGATTCAGAAATTACTTCAGGCTCCTCCTTTTCACTCGTCTCTTGCTTTTCATACTCTTTCACCAACTGCTTTAATTCCTTACGCGTTACTTCCTTCCCCTCTTTTAAGCGCTCCTGCAAATCCTGACCCTTCTTGCTAAAGGTTTGTTCTACTTTCTTAGCTTCTTCTTTTTCAACCTTTTCGTCAATCACAGTCATCTCCAATTGAAGGTCGGGGTTAAGTGTAATCACATAGTCTTTCATGGTTGCCAGATACTGACCTTCAAATTCAAACCCAAAGACTTTACCATCTACTTTAAATTGTTGCGACACGGGCAACCAAGCCTTATCTTCAATAGGTGTGTACAGTTGCTTAATCGCGAAATTGATACCCATCTTTGTTGTCTTCATATCCAAGCTATGGATAGTCCACCAGTCTTCAACTATGTAGATCAAGCCTTCAAAAACATTATCACCTTTTGAACGCGGAGTAACTCTTATCTTGCTGATTTCATATTCACGATCATGAAACGACCCAAGGTATTCAAATCGATAATAAGAAAACGATTTGGGTGAGAGTGGCGAAACGGTTTCGGCAATCTCTGGCTGATAAAAGCTACCAAAAATAAAAGAGTTGGGAGATGTATTTTTGCTGTCGCCATTGGTGTAAACGGCAATTACCTTTTCTTCAAATTTAGCGGGCCTCGTATATTTAATTTCGCTCACAGATTCTGAAATAAAGACGCGATCTTTAGTAATCCCTTCTTTCTCCAAAGCTTTCTTAGCTAACCATGGATAATCTGTTAATTGACCTTTGCCCTTTATATAAACTTTAGCAGAATAAGAATCAATCTGCTGGGTATGGTACTTTGCTTTGGCGATTGCTTTGCGCATGATTGTATAAGCGGGGTCTTCCTTACCAGCACGCACAATTACATTTTGTAAAACAATTACTTGCTGTTTTAGGGTCAGATTGATTTCTATAAAATCAGTACCAACATCCACTACGCGAGTTACTGCTTCGTAACCGAGATATTGAAACAACACATTATAACGACCGGGAGCTAATTGAACTTCGTACCTGCCATCAAAATCTGTTGCGCTACCTGTTCCGGTTTGCTTTACAAAAATGGTTGCATAAGCAAGTGGGCCGGTATCCTCGCTCTTTACAACACCACGGATACCGCCAGCATAAGAGGCAAATGAGGTTAGAGATAAAAAGAGGGTAAAAACAATTCTCATAAATCAGTAGACGCAATCAGTAGCATAATAGTTGTGCGAATTATAGACTCAGCGATAAAAATCCTTCATTCTTATCATCGCCTCAACTGGTTCTGGAACGAGATATCGAATAGATTTATTGTTTTTTATACATTGACGAATGTATGTAGCCGAGATATCCAGCAAAGGAGCGTCAATCATAATCACATTTGCATGACGTGTGAGGTCGGAATTTGTTACATGAGGCCTGCGATAAACATATAGCCCAAACTCGTTTAGAATGTGCTCGTGGTTTTTCCATTTAGTAAAATTGGTAAGATTATCTTCACCAATAATTACTTTAAATTCCTTGCCTGGAAATTTTTCAGTTAAATGTGCCAAGGTGTGGGCTGTATAACTTGGCTTCGAAAGATTAAACTCTACATCGGACGCTTCCAATTTATAATTATCGGCAATGGCAGCCTTTACCATATCATACCGATCAAACTCATGCAACAATCCTTTGCTTACTTTAAATGGATTTTGCGGAGAAACAACAAACCAAACTTTTTGCAGATCAGTATTTTCCGCCATGATGTTGGCGATGATCATGTGCCCAATGTGAATTGGGTTGAAGGAGCCAAAGAAGAGGCCGATTTTCAAAAAGTTATTATTTAGTGAAACTGTGAATTAAACTTGTCGTAAAGGTCTTGTGCTTCTTTCAAGGATTTATCCAAATCCTCATTTACTAATACTACATCAAACTTATCCTGAAAAGTCATTTCAAATTTTGCTTTGAACAACCTTCGTGAAAGACTCTCATCATTTTCCGTTCCCCTCTCCAGCAAACGAGCTTTCAGTATTTCGATCGATGGCACCTTGACAAAAATAGCAAGCGCTTTCTCGCCAAAGTATTTTTTTAGATTTATTCCGCCCTTTACGTCTACATCAAAAATCACATTTTTTCCCTGATTCCAAATCCGCCCAATTTCTGTTTTCAATGTGCCATAGAAATTACCGGCATACACTTCTTCCCATTCAATAAATTCGTTTTGATCTATTTTTTGTTTGAACTGTTCTGGCGTAAGGAAATAATAATCCTTCCCATCTTTTTCAGTGCGGCCGCGCTTATCGCGCGTTGCCGCTGAAATTGAAAATCCTAAATCAGAATTATTTTTTAAGAGATGTTGAACAATGGTTGTCTTTCCTGAGCCTGAGGGGGCTGAAAAAATGAGTGCTTTGCCTGCCATCAGAAAGACTGATTTTGACTAATTTGATTTCTAATTTGTTCTACGAGTCCGGCTGGTACCGATTCTCCGCAGCAACGGGTTTTCAAAAGTTCTTTTATGGTATTATCAAGATCGTATGACTTAAAACAAGGTGCACATTTATCCATGTGCGTTCTAAAATACTCTTGCTGCACCGCAGTGGCTTCGCCATCAAGAATTAATTGTAACATTTCCATGCACGATGGCTTCTTACCATCTGCAAGAATAAAGGGATTGACTGAATTTGTCATGACTCGGTATTTTTATAACCCATAGATTTGGCGTATTCGCTAAGTTTTTCTTTGAGCAGATTCCGGGCGCGATGAAGCCTGCTTCGCACAGTGCCAATCGGTATATCCAGAATTTTTGCCATCTCTTCGTATTTAAAACCTTCCAGATCGCAAAGAATAATCACCGTGCGAAAATCAACATCCAGTGAATTCAATGCGTTCGAAATTTCATCTCCAATCATGTCCTTCAGCGATTCCACCCGCAAGTCGGGTGTAATCTGCCTATCTACATCTTCCGAATTATAATAAGACTCAACTTCCTGATAATCTACCTTTGAAGGCTCTTTGCTTTTCTTACGATAATCATTAATGAAACTGTTTTTCAAGATTCGAAACAGCCATGCTTTAGCATTAGTTCCTTTTTGGAATGATTCTATGAAACGATAGGCCTTTAAATAGGTATCCTGAACAAGGTCTTTGGCGTCATCCTGATCGAATGTAAGCCTATACCCAAAGTTATACATGGAGGTGATATGGGGAAGAAACTCATTATTGAAAATGTCGTTCTTCTCCTGAGTGGTGTATGAGTTTTTGGGAGCTTCTTCTTCCATGAAAGGTCAAAAATAGCAAAAGAAAGTGGTATTGTTTCCAAGGCTAAAACAATTCAAAAATCAATCAACCTATGTGTTATAATTCTACCATTTTTTATCATAGCGATTCTATAATTTCACTAACTTTATCTGATTCAGATTTTTAAATAGGCTTAGAAATTAAAAAATGTTGGACAATATTTATGTAGTACATGGAATAAAGGGTTATGAAACTCGTGAAAAAATCTTGCGAGAGCTGTTTGATGATTTTGGATTTGGTTATCAATTTATTACTGAATCATACAAGGATTCTGAGAACATTGAATTAATCAAAAAGTACTTTACTGACGATGTGCAATCTGTGCTGGCTAAAGGAGCGTTGTATTGCACCCTCGTGCATTTTCTTATTTATGAAAAATTTGTAACCAGTGATTATAAATACGCCATCATTTTTGAAAATGATGTTTGCTTTTTGGATTCATTCTCAAACAGAATACAGAAAGTAATGGAAGAGAGTGATCAGCTAGCGGAAGGATTTATGATTTCGCTCGAGAATTCCACATTAAGATTCCCTTCGTGGCGAAAAACCTCGAAAAAAAAATTCCTATATGAAGCCGATCGTGGGAGATGTGCTGGAGCTTACATGATTGATAAGAAAGCAGCAAATGATATGTTGAACCATTTAAAAAAGCACAAATGCAACAAAGTAATTGATTGGTGGCATAATGATCTTTTGGATAAAAAAATATTTCGTATCTACTGGGCACATCCTCCACTTACGGAACAAGGCTCCTTCAATGGCAAACTCTCGTCAACCATTTCTCTGCGAAATAATGGAAGCCTACGGCAACTAAAATGGTCTTTTCAAAAGTTCTATAAGATGTATGTGCTGAGGCTTTTCCATTGAGATTTTAATTTCTCTCTAGTAGCCAAAACGGCATAGCAATCATTATCGGCAAGAATTGAATCACATGTAAACCCAAGAGACTCCAGATGACCAATTACTGATTTGTGATTACGATTCTCTTTATCTAAAGGATGATCCTCCATATAAATCATTTTTACTTTCTCCCATATACTACTAGGGGTTTCGTAAAGAATAGGATATTCGCTTCCCTCGCAATCGAGTTTTAATAAATCTACTGAGTTGAGATTGTTTGATTCGATAATTTGCTCAAGCGTAATTGCTTTTACTTTTATAACATTATTATTCTGGGTGGAGAAATCATTATAAATAGAGGCTGTTACAGAGTTCTCGTTTTCAACTTCTTTGTAAATAGATATCTCATCAACAGGAGTTCCTGTTACGGCCATGTTGAAAACTTTTACTTTGTCATTCATTATGGAATTTCTCTTTACATTTTCTTTAAAGAGCTTGTAGTTCTCAGCAATGGGTTCGTAGGCCACTACTTTTGCATTGTCTATTTGAGAAAATAACATCATATTAAAATATCTTGAATTTCTTCCATCGAATCTTGGAAAGTGTTAAAAACGTAGTAACGTTCTCAGTAAATGTTGGAGACAATAATCCTGTTTTAACATAAACTGTGTCGCTCCTATCCTTATACCAGGTCGCGTAATTTTCCTTTGAAAGCCACGCTTCAATTTCCTTTAAGAATGGATTGATATAATACTTACCATGTGTTTCAATGGAAATTACTTTAGGCCGACTTTTCAAATGCTTAATAACGTACCACTCGGCACCCTCAATGTCAACACTGAGCAAGTCTATCGATCCATCATCGATTTCTGAAAACACTTTGCATGGAACTTCAAAGGTATTCTCTTCGCTAACCTGATATTTATCGTTTATAATAGCAGGGCTTGCTTCTAACTGTGTCACGAATGTTGAAGCTGCTGCCTTCGATAACTTGATAACACCTGACGTGTCCCAAACCGCAACAGCTACAACCTGAATGTTATAACCCGAAAAGTATGTTTTGATTTTCTCCACTGTTTCCGGATCGGCCTCAACCAGAGTTGCCCGAATCCCCTCTTTAATAAAGTTGATAATGTTTGATGTTTCCGGAAGGTAAACGCCCACCTCACAAACATGAGTAAATTGAATATTACGATCTTTTAATCTTTGGTAAATCAGCTTTGTATCTTTAGTGTTCATAAGATTAAATAATTTTATAATTCTTATACTCCCCAATCCTGTATCCAAAAAGACTGTTGATTAACCTCTTTACTTTCTCCTTTGTTGAATAATTTTTCTTCGAAAGATCGAAATCAAATTTCCAGTTTTTTCGTGCAATACGCTCTAGCATAACTTGGGGATGAGCTTCCTTATACAACTCCAAAGAACTTACCGCACTGTAGTCAAACTCTTCCTGTTTATTGGCGTTCTTTTCAATCCATTCCTCATTTCTATAAAATCGATACCAATTATTTATTTTCTTTTGCATGTTACTTGGCTCCTTTACCCACCCATAATGAAAAATGGACGCATCAATTAGTTTAACCTTTAATTTTTCATTCGGTTGCTTACGAAAGCCCTGAGCATCCTTGTATGAAAATATAGTATTCTTATTTCTTACTATTCTTATTTCTCGTCTATACCAACTCCATGATTCACCCACGTAATCATAACTTCCAAAAAAATGCTTGTAGTTAAACAAAAATCCATCGACCAGCTTGTTATTCAAATATTGCTGCATTGAACTTCTAACCACTTCAAGGTATTGCTCATGCAACACCTCATCTGCCTGTATGTAGAAACACCAATCAGAATCTGGTGACACTGCCTGAAAAGCTTTATCTGTTTCAATCGCAAATGTTCTACCTCCCTCACGCAAAGTGTTATCCCAAACAGTTTCTATGATCCTGATTTTATCAGAGCCAATGCCTTTGATTAAGCTTAATGTTTCATCTTCTGAGTTACCAACAGCCACTACAAACTCATCGCATACTGGAAGAATAGACGTAATGGCTTCTACAATTGGGTAATCATATTTAATTGCATTTCTAACAATGGTAAAGCCACTTACTTTCATTAACAATTGTTTTTACTTAGGCGATATTAGAGTTGATGATTAAATCATGAATTAAGGTAGGAAGACTCCATTAAACTTGCAGTTCTCTTTTTCAAAAAGATATCAAACTGATCTTTAACTTCATCAACCGCAATGGCTTGAATACAAGCGCAATTTTTGCTCTGCCTACAATCATTGCATTCTTTTTTCAACACGAGGTATTTTGCTTTGATTCCTATTGGCATCCACCTGCCAGGGTGAATAGGCTTCATAGGCGAGTATAATCCAAGGGTATTAATACCTAATGCTGCCGCAAGATGTAGCACACCCGTGCTACATGCTAACAAACCATCGGCCTGACTAATAAACGTGGATAATTCATTTAAATTAAATTTACCTGTAAGATCCGTAACATTAGGATGAGCCAGGAGTTCGGGTTTTTCATTCCGAATCAAGTCGCCTTCTTGTTTTAAGCCTGTTACAAAAATCTTGTAAGATCCTGCAGGAAGGGATTGAACCAATTCATAATAGCTATCAAGTGGCCATTCGCGCGCACTTCCTTTTGACTTTGGATGCAAAATTAAATTGAATCGATCCTTTGATAATAAATTTTGATAATCAAAACTTGAAGGTTGAAGGCCGTAATAAGGTATTAATTCACTGGTATCAATATCCGCATTTAGCATGAATGGTTTTAGTAGTTTGAAGTTTAACTGGCTCTCATGAAGATTCGATTTAATTCTACTGAAATCAACCAGGTGATTGCAATACAACCAATTATACCATCGATGCGCTGTAGATACGCGTTGCTTAATATTTAACTGTTTTGCCATTTTAGCTAAGGCGTGATCTGGGTAAATAAAAATAATGGTATCTGCCCGAATCGCAACAAGCATTCGAGGGTCTTTCATCACCTCATCTCGATCCAAAAACTGATCAACAAATATGCATTGATTAATTATTGGTTGAGTATACTTCTTACCAATAAAAAATATTTTCAAATCAGGAACCATAGATTTGAGATAACCGAGCAGCGGGAGCGTTAGAATAACATCACCGAGGTTATCTGTGCGACTAACAACCAGCCGCTTGCCCAAAAGGGCTCTCCGGTTAGCCTCATATAGCTTGGAATATTTATAAAAAACGTGATTGGCAACCGCTGCAGCTACCATTAATCCTTCAAAACCATCCAAGAAGCCTCGCTTTAAAATATAGCTCTTAAAAAAACCGAAACCTGATCTACCGATAATCTTCCCAACGGAGCTTGTCTTTTTTCCAACATTCTCGTTCGCAAAAATTTCAGAATAAGTCTGTATTTTTTTAATGGTTTCTTCTGAATCAGAATAGGCACGGTGAAGAATATCACCTTTAAGATGTTGAATTTTTATTCCACTATGAAGAACAATTTTATCATGTGGATTTTCGCCACCCCATAAGCCAATCTTTCTGTTCCAAAGTCGAATCTTTTGATCTGGATACCAGTTTCCATGTCTAATCCATTTACCTCCATAATTGGAAAGGCGATTCATCCGATATGCATCAAATGTCCAATTTTCTTTAACCTCAAGAATACATTTAACCAATTCTTCAGATAAATACTCATCCGCATCTAATGAAAGCACATAATTATACTGGGCTTGTGTTACTGCAAAGTTCTTTTGATCAATATGAGTTACGAATTCATGCTCAACAAACTTCACCCGCTTATCAAGGCAAATCTTTCGCGTTCTATCCTTTGAAAAAGAGTCAATAACAACAATCTCATCGGCCACTAATGCCAGCGAATCAATACATCGACCGATATTACGCTCTTCATTGTAGGTGATTACCACTGCGCTAATCTTAATCATTGGCTTCTATTCGGCCTCAATTTCCTGTTAAATCCCGTTGTTACCAAAGTGAAAGCCTAAAAACAACAAAAACTCGCGAATATTTCATTCTGCGGGTTTTTGTTAAAGGTTTCATGGCTATCGAGCCGCCAGACTTTTCAGCGACTTTACCAAATTAATAAATTCTGCCCGGTATCCATCCACATCCTTGCCTCTGGCGTTCTGCGCCAATTGCAGCACATCTTCGTACTTAAAATCCTTTACATATTCAGAGTCGCGAAGCAACATGCCAAAACCAGCTACCGCAGCAGCCCACCTGAAATTATCTGAAGTCTTGTCTATTGCAATGTTCTCATCCAATAAAGGATGAACAATTAATTTACTTACCGTGCCCGAAGGTTTTTTGTAGCGAAATTTAACAGTCATTATTTCTTTTGAATCAGAAGCCTGTGGTTCAACTTTCGTCTTTTGATATTTCAAGTTATCGACTTTTGAAAATTCACTCTCCACGCCAACGGGAACAATTTCATAGAGCGCAGTAACGGAGTGACCAGAGCCTAACTCGCCCGCATCTTTGCGATCGTTGTTAAAGTCTTCGTTGTTCAACATTCTATTTTCATAACCAATCAACCGATAGGCTTTAACCCGAGCTGGATTAAACTCGATTTGCAGTTTTACATCTTTTGCAATCGTAAATAACGTTCCGCCAAATTCATTTACTAAAGCCTTTTGAGCTTCCAACATTGAATCGATATAGAAATAATTTCCATTTCCTTTATCAGCCAATATCTCCATTTTAGAATCCTTATAGTTACCCATTCCAAAACCAAGTGCTGTTAAGAAAACGCCTTGTTCGCGCTTTGCTTCAATCAATCGCTCCATGCCTCCATTGCTCGACTCACCTATATTAAAGTCACCATCAGTCGCTAAGATCACTCGGTTGTTACCATTCTCTATAAAATTTTCTTTGGCTACCGCATAGGCTAACTGTATTCCCGCTCCGCCTGCAGTTGAACCGCCTGCTTCCAAGTTATTAAGCGCCTCCAGGATATTTTTCTTCTCCGCACCAGATGTAGATGGCAGAACCAATCCGGCTGCGCCTGCATACACTACAATGGCAACGCGGTCCTGTTCGCGCAATTGTTCTACCAACATTTTGAATGAAGTTTTTAGCAAGGGCAATTTGTTCTCATCACTCATGGAGCCCGAAACATCAATCAAGAAAACAAGATTAGATGGTGGCAAATTTTCCTTCGGGATATTTTTGCCTTGCAGGCCAATATGAACCAGCTTATGTTTCTTATTCCAAGGCGCTAATGAAATTTCGGTATTAATTGAAAATGGATCATCACCTTTTGGTTGGTCATAATCGTAATTAAAATAGTTGATCATTTCTTCTATACGAACTGCATCTTTGGGTACTTGCTGACCACTGGTTATAAAACGCCTTACATTGCTATACGAAGCGGCATCCACATCAATAGAAAAAGTAGAAAGTGGATTTTTTAGTGCCTCATGGAAAATATTTTCAGTTATTCCATCATACTCTTCCGTGTTGTAACGAGGGGGATTGGAATCATGAAAATCCTGCGTGCTATAAGGAATTGATGAAGGTTTGCTTTCACTTTTCATTGAATTTGTTCCGCGGATTCTTATCCTTGGAACTCTCGCATCTAAACCATAGCCTGTTACTACAACTTCATTTAATTGAGCAACATCACTGGCCATTTTTACATCAACCCTATTTGAAATTCCAATAGCAACTTCTTTGGTTGCGAGGCCAATAAACGAAAACACTAACGTGCCACCCTTAGAGGGAACATGAATCAGGTAATTTCCTTGAACATCCGTTACAACACCTGTGGCTGTTCCCTTTAGCAAAACATTAACTCCGGGCAATGCGCTACCATCATCTAAGAAAGTGACCTTGCCAACAATTGTGCGATCTTGTGCTGAAAGCATACCTCCAATAAGAAGTAAAACGATCAGACTTAGTGTAATCTTTTTCATAAGCGTGTGTGTTTAATTTTGATAGTAGGATTCAACAATCTCTCGGATTCCATAAAAAAGAGTTAAAAAATTTTAACTTGAAGGCTTGAATACCCCAACTTGACCGACTTAGAATTATTGGATCGATATAAATCAGAAGCGGAACTATCCGCATTGGGCGAATTATTTTCGCGCCATCAGTCTCTGGTTTATGGGGTTTGCCTGAAATATTTAAAAGATCGAGATGAAGCAAAGGATGCGGTGATGCAGTTGTTTGAAAAATTAGTGGATACGTTAAGGGTTCACGATGTTGAGAACTTTAAAAGTTGGTTGTACGTGACCACGCGCAACCATTGCCTGATGCAACTGCGAGCTCAAAAAGGTAAATTCACACTGGAATTTTCGCCTGAGCTTATGGAAAACCAATTGCTTCTGCATCCAGAAGAAGAGCCTGATCTGGAAGGAAATCTGAGCAAGCTTGAGAACTGTATAGAAACCTTAGTAAATGAGCAGAAAAAATGTGTTCAACTGTTTTATCTTGAAGAAAAGTGCTACAAAGATATCGCTGAGGGTACAGGGTTTGATTTGAATAAAGTGAAGAGTTTTATTCAAAACGGAAAGCGGAATTTGAAAATTTGTATGGAGCGAAATGAGTAAGTGGAAAAACGATATTAAGCGCTATCTGGCGGGTGAAATGACACCCCAAGAGCAACATGCACTTGAGAAAAAAGCACTCAGCGATCCATTCTTATATGAGGCTCTTGAGGGCGTGAATTCACTCTCCGGGCAAGAATTGAATGCTGACCTGGATGAACTTAGTTTCAGAATAAAAGAAAGAACCAGTGAGCAAATTCACGAACAGTTCGCTGCGGGTGCGGTTGTTTCTAAACGCTTCTCCAAAGCTCCCGTTGCAGAATCAATAGCAGCAGATTCAAGTCAAAAAGAAAAAAATAAAAAGAACTGGTTATGGCCACTACGCATTGCCGCATCGGTGGCTTTGCTTATTGTGGGTTACTTTGCCGTTATGCCATTCTTCGAAAAAGAAGTTCAGCTTGCAACCAATGAGCAAAAACTTGACTCCGATTCGATACAAAATAACCGGTTGATTGACTCGGTAAAGAAGAGTGATGGTTTTATTGCTCTATCAGAAAAGAAGGAAGAGCAGTATAACGAAAAATCTTCGAAAGCCACGAAGACGGTAAAGGAACAAAAGCCAAAAGCAGAAGTAAATTCACAAGCAGGAGTTTCTCAGCCATTACCTGAAGAAAAATTGAATCCCGAAAAGGCTGACGAAATTTCTACCGAACAAATTGCAGAACTCATTACAGAAAGTGCGGTTGTGGCAGCACAGGATAAAAAAGCAGAAATTAAAAAGGAAGCCCCTCAAGTTGCGCGATCAAAGTCAATCGTACAAAGTTTTACAACCAATCAAAAAGTAATTAAAGGTAAGGTAGTTTCGGCTGACGATGGCACTCCGTTGCCCGGAGTAAATATTGTAGTCAAAGGAACTACAACAGGTACTGTTACCGATATGCAAGGTGCTTACAAATTAGTCAGCGATGTGCAGCAGCCTACGTTGGTTTACTCATTTATCGGTCTTCAAACAGAAGAAGTAAAAGTTACCGATCAAAAAGAAGTTACTGTAAACCTTCAAACCGATGTATCGCAGCTTAGTGAAGTGGTTGTTACGGGATATTCATCGGCCAAAGATCTTGATCACGAACCTGTGGTTAAGCTAGCCGAACCTGAAGGCGGGCGAAGAGCGTATGATAAATACTTAAAGAACACGTTACAGTATCCGCAAGAAGCAATTGAAAACAAAATCAAGGGGCGTGTAACCATTCAATTTACTGTGGCTACTGATGGATCACTTTCGGAGTTTACACTACTCAGAGGCTTAGGATACGGTTGCGATGAAGAAGTGATTCGCTTAGTGAAGGAAGGACCAAAATGGGCACCTACAACAGAAGATAATGTGGCTGTAGAAAGTGAAGTGCGAGTGCGCGTTAAGTTTGCACTACCGAATTGATAATCACCATAACTACTCTCGCAAAAATTATGCAAACGGCAAAGCATTTCCTTTGTCAATCCATTATTCTTTATATTTTTAAGAATTGTTTATCTAAACCAACTAGATTCAAATGGCAAATCCATTATTCACAAAAAAGCCCATGAGTGTCCTGATGCAAGAGTCAGACGATTCTGGTCACGGACTCAAACGCACGCTGAGTAAGTTTAACCTGATAACACTTGGAATAGGCGCCATCATTGGAGCGGGAATATTTGTTTTAACTGGACAAGCAGCCGCCATTTACGCTGGGCCAGCAGTTTCAATTTCTTTTATCGTTGCAGGTTTCGCTTGTGCATTTGCGGGTTTGTGCTATGCTGAGTTCGCATCTATGATACCAATTGCAGGCAGCGCCTATACTTATGCGTATGCCACCATGGGGAGGCTTGTTGCCTGGATTATCGGTTGGGCATTAATTCTTGAATATCTTTTTTCAGGGTCAACGGTTGCTGTTGGATGGTCTGGATATGTCGTAAATTTTTGCGATTCCGTTGGCCTTCATATTCCCACATCACTCTCTAGTGCCCCGTTGGGTCTCGATGAAGCTAACAATCTTGTCTTCACAGGATCATTCATAAACTTGCCTGCAGTCTTTATAGTCTTTTGTGTAACCATTTTACTTTATCGAGGAATCAAAGAATCAGCTTCGTTTAATAACGTAGTAGTGATTGTTAAGCTCACTGTAATCATTATGTTTATCCTGTTGGGCTGGCAATATATTAACCAGGATAATTGGCATCCCTTTATTCCAGAAAACACAGGAACCTTTGGCCAGTTTGGATGGTCGGGAGTTATGCGCGCTAGTTCAGTTATTTTCTTTGCCTACGTTGGGTTTGATGCCGTTTCAACTGCCGCTCAGGAAGCAAAAAATCCGCAACGAGATATGCCGTGGGGAATTTTAGGTTCGCTGGTTATATGTACAATCATCTACATTATAGTTTCGCTTGTAATGACTGGCATAGCCAACTATACAGAATTAAATACTTCAGCACCCATTGCTGTGGCTATCGACAAGACAGATTTAAAATGGTTTAGCCCTATGATAAAAATCGGTGCTATTGCAGGATTGAGTTCAGTGATCCTGGTTATGCTAATGGGACAAACCAGAATTTTTTATTCTATGGCGAATGACGGGTTATTCTTCAAACGATTTGGAGAGATTCATCCTAAATACCAAACGCCCTACTTTGCAACGCTGGTTACTGGCGGAGTTGCATTGGTTACTTCCGGGCTTCTACCGATTGGTATCTTAGGTGAGTTGGTCTCATTTGGAACCTTGCTGGCATTTATAATCGTGTGCCTGGGAATTTTAATTTTGCGATACAATCAACCTGAATTGAAAAGACCCTTTAAAACTCCATTGTTTCCTGTAACACCAATACTTGGTGTACTTAGTTGCCTCGGTGTAATGTTCTCCTTAAACACCTTAATCCTAGCCATTGCGATGATTTGGTTGGTTTTAGGTCTTGTTGTGTATTATTTCTACGGAAGAATACATGCGAAATTTTAATAGCGAATTTACCTTCGCTAATTAATAACCTCATCGGTTATTGTGAGAGTCGATCCAAGCAATTGGGTACGGTATTGTAGCAAAGGTCGTGTGGCAGGTCCACCTTGTGGGCTGCCCATATCAAAACCAAAGCTTGAGTTGCAGCACGTGTCAATCATAAAAAGTCCTGAGCTGTGAACATCAACGGTGGCACAGGCTTCATTAGGTCGGTACGAACAATTGCGCTCGTAGGCTAAGTAGGTAGTTGAATTTTTTCTATAGATAATAATTCCACGCACACCACCACTGATTTCCTTATACCCGCCATCAATTTGTAAGCTAAAATACGCTGGCAATCCTATATTAATTACTATATCCGTAAATGCCGTAATGGGGATGGGGTCATCGGAGCGATCGGGATTGCAAGCCGAGATGACCACTAACAAAAACCAAAATTTAATTTTTCTAAAAACCATACCCTTTTGATTTTGCCACGAACGTTGAGCCCTGAATGTCGAGCTGATGCCTAAAACTAAAAACTCGCAGCTCAAAACTCATAACTATTTATAATCATAAAATACTGTCATCCGACAAAAGATAAGAACGAAAAGGCGGAAGTAAATTTACTTACCGCCCTTTTTTGTGGTGTTTGAGTTACTAAACCAAACATCATGAGTAAAAATATCAAATTATCTGGGCAACCTATTTTGTGCCAACTATTTTCTTTCATCCCTGATCGTCTTATGGACCAAGCTGTAGCCTTTCAGAAGTGGAAACACTATTATGACATGACGACCCGAAAGCACCTTGCCTTTATCCTGTACGGGGCGGTCACGCGATGCCATTCACTTCAGGGTTTATTCAAGAGCCTGCTTTTTCTGGACAACAAACTTCTCTACATCGGTATAGCTTGCGTAAGCAAACGGGATTGCCTGCGGTCGTCAAATGCAAAAGCATCCAGATACTATTCCCTGTTTAGCTTAAAGAAGGTCTTTGATTAAGCTTTTAATAAAATCATTGAATTTAGTACGCAAGTTCAACATGGTTTTCATTTGCTTGTTGAATATTTAATTGTTTTGCATCATCAATCAAATCCAAAATTCGCAAACCATTTTTATTTCCTTTTTCAAGCAGTTCGGGCGTTATATTCATTTGATGCCAACGCTGTAACGCGTACTTTCTACTTTTAAGATATTTTATATATCTATCCATATGTGTACCACTCAGGCCATAAGATATAAAGAGAGCCATCCGATTAGAAGGTGCTGTGCGGAATAAAAAATCAGGGAGCAGTTTGCATAAATATGGATTTAAAGTCAATTGCGGATTAATTTTCAATCTTTTCGCATTTCCAGAATGTGTCGTGCGAAGATTCCAAACGATCAGATCACCTGGCTTGCATTGAACATTAATGATTGTGCCTTTCCATCGAGTGGGATACATATGAGATCCATCACGAAGAATTAAACCGCCTGAATCGGTAGTATAATCCTGAAGATAAATTCCCATCCTAAGAATATCATAATGGGATCTCCAATCGGGAGCATTTCCGTCAAATCTATCGGGATTATCTTTATGTAAAGACATGCCAGTATCCCTATATGAAATATTACTATCACCTATGTAGACAGGATCACCGTTCAATATTTCCCTAACTAGGGAAATTATTTTAGTGTTTAATATTGTTAAATCAGCAAGATAAGGATTGCAAAGAAGATCGGCCTGAAGAATATCCAAGCTTTTCTCAGTCGCTTGTCGAATCTGAGTAATTTCATCTTTTGAAAAAAAATCCCGGAGAATGATCCAGCCATGTTTTTCAAACTCTTCCTTAAGGCTCATAGATTTATTTTTTTAGCAAAATTAGCCTATTAAATAGAATTTTTTGAATAAGAGTATTTAAGGTTTGAGAACGATCAAAAAATATGAAAAAGACTATTGTCATGTGAACAAATATCTCTCAATAATCACCTGTATTTGGAGTAGTGAAAATGCATAGTTCAAATATTGTGTGGTAAAAAGTTTTAATCATAAAATACTGTCATCCGACAAAAGATAAGAATGAAAAGGCGGAAGTAAATTTACTTACCGTCCTTTTTTGTGATGTTTGAGTTACGAAACCAAAACATCATAAGTAAAAATATCAAATTATCTGGGCAACCTATTTTGTGCCAACTGTTTTCTTTCATCCCTAATCGTCTTATGGACCAAGCTGTAGCCCTTCAGAAGAGGAACCACTATTATGACATGACGACCCGAAAGCACCTTGCCTTTATCACTGTACGGGGTGGTCACGCGATGCCATTCACTCCAGGGTTTATGCAAGAGCCTGCTTTTTCTGGACAACAAACTTCTCTACATCGGTGTCGACAAGTTGCCACCGCCCAGCACCTTGAGCGATGCCCAATATCAAGCGCAACAGTGAGGTGTTCGGGGAACTATACAAGTTGCTTTACGATCACTATAAGGTTTACCTGTCGGATACTTGTTTTTCATTGCCCATCAACTCGGAAGTTGACCCTGCCAGGGTAAAACTCTTTGATGCCACAACGATCAGCCTGTTTGTGGATGTTTTCAAGGGAGTTGGGCGCAACCCCCTGAACGGCAAACGCAAGGGCGCCCGATCTGATCACGATAACAGAAGGGAGTTGCAACAATAAAAATTTCCCCGGACAGCTTGACCCTTCTGCAGGCACCATTTACGTCTTTGATAAAGGGTATGTGAACTTCTCCGTTTTTGACCAATGGACCCATCAGGGAATTTATTTTGTTACGCGGCTCAATGACGATGCGGTCTATGATATTATCGAATCACAGACCAACGACATAGTAGAGTATACTCTGGGCGGTGTCATCAGGGATGAGATCATTCAACTAAAACTAGGGCAAGGTCATCTTAGGGCAAGAAAAATCCCCTTGATCTTAAAGCATAGACTGCTTTTATGGATATTTACTTTTTAGTCGTATGAAAATAATCATAAAATCCCTTTCCTGTTTTTCTCCCTAAAAAACCCTGATCCACTTTTTCCTTTTGGATTGCGCTGGGTCTGAACTTTGGATTACGGTTGAACCCTTCGTAAACCGAAACGGTAACCGAGTAGTTTACATCAATCCCAATTAAATCCATCAACTCAAAAGGCCCCATTTTAAATCCTGATGAGCGGAGTAATTTATCAATGCCCTCAACATCCGACACACCTTCTTCCAGTATTTTCAAAGACTCCACATAGAAATGACGTGCCACCCTGTTAACGATAAACCCGGGAGAATCTTTTACCTCCACCGGTGTTTTACCTAACGACTTTGAAAAAGTCATCATCCTCAGGGCAATTTCCGGATTTGTCTGCGTGCCTGAAATTACCTCCACCAGCTTCATCAAGTGGGCCGGATTGAAGAAATGCAATCCTACGAATCGGTCTGGATTCTGTAAAACAGAGGCAATTTGTGTGATGGAAATGGAAGAAGTATTGGTAGCTAAGATTGTTTCCTTTGAATTTATCCTTTCGAGATCCGCAAATAGTTTCTGCTTCACTTCCAGGTTTTCAATAACCGCCTCTATGATGATGTCTGCCTTTAAATCCGATAACTCATCTACACCTTTAATACGAGTTAAGCCCTTCTCCCCCGCTTCTTTTGTCAGCTTACCCTTAGATACGGATTGCCCAATGGACTTGTGTATTAGTTGAAGCGCTTTTTCGATAAAGCCAGGATTGATATCAAAAAGTAGTGTGTCGTATCCTGACAACGCACACGAAATGGCGATACCCTGCCCCATCGTGCCCGCACCAACAATAGCTACTGTTTTAATTTCACTCTTCATAGAATACTTTAATCATGCGGCACACATACATAATTTGCTCTTCTGAGATCTCCGGAGTAATGGGAAGAGATAGAACCGTTCGCTGTAATTGAGCGGAGACCGGAAAGTCATCCATACTGTGCGATAAATAATCATAAGCAGGTACAAAGGGTAATGCTTTAGGATAATGTATCAATGTCTGCACACCTTTGCTTTCAAGGAAGGATTTCAATTCATCACGCTGTTCGACCCTGATAACAAAGAGATGAAATGTATGCACGGTGTCTTTTCTTACCTCAGGAAGTGATATTGTACCTATCCCCGATAAATTTTCAAAATATAGTTGGGCGTTTTTAATTCTCCTTGCATTCCACTCTTGCAGGTACTTTAATTTAACGTTTAGAATAGCCGCTTGCAGAGTGTCCATGCGACTATTGAAGCCTTCAATCAAATGATCATCTTTACTGAGCCCACCATGATTGGCCAAGCGTCTTATCTTTTCAGTCAATGAATCATTATTGGTGATCACACAACCCGCATCTCCAACAGCTCCGAGATTTTTAGTTGGATAAAAACTGAACACGCCACAATCACCTGTTGAACCAGTCACCACTCCATGCTCCGATGAAAGATGAGCTTGCGAACAATCTTCTATTAAAAACAGATTTGAAGCATCGCACAACGCTTTTATTGCATTCACATCCGCAACCTGCCCGTAAAGGTGAACCACAATAACAGCCTTAGTACGGGCAGTGATTTTATCCTTTATATTTTTCTGCGCGATTGTAAAATATTTTGAATCAACATCGGCAAAGACGGGTGTCGCCCCTGTTAGGGTAATCACCTCTGATGTTGATATCCAGCTCCACGCAGGTGTGATCACTTCGTCTCCGGAACCTATCCCCAACGCTTTAAGCGAGATAAAAAGTCCATCCGTTCCGTTGCCAATGGCGATGCAGTTTTTTACCTGACAGAGCGATGCAAAATTTTGTTCAAAATCCTTAACCGGCTTACCTCCAATAAAATTGCCGGATTCTATTACTTCCGAAATAGACTTATCAATTTCCGGCTTAAGCCTTTTGTATTGAGTAGCAAGATCTGCAAATGGCACATTCATTCAGAAAAAATTAATTGCTTTGCGCTGGTCAGAAATTTCAATCTTTGTGTTGCAGATACAACTTCGATACCTACTTCCTTAATCCCCATCGGAAGGAGAACTCGAATGAAACACTCCTAAAATAACAACCTCCGTCTCCAAAACCTGGTAAACAATCCTATAGCTCCACCGCAAGAAACGCCTGATATTTTTTATGTTCAGCGAAGAATTCATCAAATTGATACATTTCAGGATGAGTCGCCAGCTTCTTTGCTGTTAAAACTATTTCCTTTTTTACCCGCCTTGCAGCCGATGGTGATTCCCTATGAATATATTCACAAAACTCTTCAGAGGCTTCTACAGCCGCAATGTCCAAATGATCTTACGTTTTCTCAAAGGCCTTTTTCCATTTCCTTTTGGCTAACAACTTTCCCTCGTTTGTGCTGTACCCTTGATTTTTCAACTTCGGCAATATAAAGTTGAGATGTGAGAGGCCTGCCCTGTGAGTTATAAGCTATTATGCGTTTTTCTGATGTGGTGAGTGATTGAAAGTACTGTTTCATTTTGTGAAGTATTTTTTCATCCTCAGTATTGGCCACTTGTTGATGGAGCGCAGATTTAATCTGAGCTATCGTTGTCATAGTTACATAGTTTTAATTCTACAAAATTAATGATTGTGGATAATCCTTCCTATTCCTTACTTATTAGGTGTTACGGAAGGGTTTCAAGCCAAAAATACTCATAACATAACATTAAATGACAGGTTTGAACTGTCTCAGAAAGCGAATATCATTTTCTGAGAAAAGGCGAAGGTCATTGATGCTATAGCGAAGCATGGTGATGCGTTCTATCCCCATACCAAATGCAAAACCTGTATACTCTTCCGGATCAATGCCACAATTACGCAGCACATTGGGATGTACCATTCCTGAACCTGCTATCTCCACCCAGCCAGAGTATTTACAAACATTGCAGCCCTTGCCATGACATATCAGACAAGAAATATCAATTTCAGCTGATGGTTCTGTAAACGGAAAGAATGAGGGACGCAATCGGATTTTCGTTTCCTTACCAAACATTTCTTTGGCAAAATGATAAAGCGTTTGCTTCAAATCTGAGAAGCCTACATTCTTGTCGACATACAATCCCTCTACCTGGTGAAAGAAGCAGTGGGCTCTGGCGGAGATCGCTTCATTGCGATATACCCGGCCCGGCATGATCGCACGGAACGGTGGCTTTCTATTTTTCATTAAACGAATCTGCACATTAGATGTATGTGTGCGTAAAAGCACATCCGGATTCTTTTCAACAAAGAACGTATCCTGCATCTCGCGGGCAGGGTGATTTTCGGGAAAATTCAACGCGGTGAAATTATGCCAGTCGCTTTCTATCTCAGGGCCATCCTCTACATTGAAACCCAGGCGCTCAAATATTTCTATAATGCGATAGCGGGTTAAGTTAAGTGGGTGATGACTTCCCGTTTTATTGGGGGTGGTGGGCAAGGTGAGGTCAATAAAATCTTTGCCCTCAGAAGTGCTATCTGACAGCTGTTCATTTAACTCTTTCAGCTTGGCTTCAGCTGCTTTTTTTAATTCATTAAGATCCTTCCCAAGCGTCTTTTTTTCCTCTTGGGTTGCCGATTTAAATCTCTCAAACAATTCAGGTATCAACCCCTTTCGGCTAAGGTATTTTAACCGAAAGCCTTCAACCTCTGAAAAGGTACTTGCTTTGAATGTTACAATTTCAGATTGAAGATTTGTTATTATCTGTCTCATTTCTTAGAGAATACTTTAGAGCAATCTTTAGAGCCTGGTTTACCAACAAGCACAAGGCTATGATAATTGGTAAAATTAACTTATCGGGCTGATTTCGTAAAATAAAAGCCATGACAACAAAAGAAATGTTCAACCCAGCCAGAGATAGGGTGGTCTTATGATGGTTAAATCCCAGACTAAGGAATTGGTGGTGCAGGTGGTTCCGGTCAGCTTTGAAGGGGGATTGAAACTTGCGGATCCTTAAAATAATTACCCGAAGGGTGTCAAAAACCGGAATTATTAAAACACAAATAGCCGTACTGATGGATGCTTCGAATCGAACTGTAGAATCGGATGGCAAGCGAAAGTTAGAATTGATGAATTGTATGGCCAGATAAGAGATCACAAAACCAATAGCCAGCGCTCCAGTGTCTCCCATGAAAATTTTGGAAGGCTGCCAATTAAAAAAAAGGAAAGCGATGATAGAACCGGCAAGAGCAAATGCAATCACAGACAGGTAAAAATAATCTGCCATAAAAAACCAGTATCCAAAGAAAGTCAAAATCACCAAACTGATTGTTCCGGCTAAACCATCAATTCCATCAATAAGATTATATGCGTTGGTTAAAATAACAATTGTAAAAATGGTAGCTACCCAACTTAGCCATGTCGGAAAAGTGATACTCGATGCATCGTAAAATGAACTCAGCGTACACTGACCAAAAACAACTAATACCAATACAGGCATGAGTTGGCCGAATAGTTTTCGCTTTGGATCCAGAGTAAGTATGTCATCACGAAGTCCGGTTATGAACATTAAGGACAACGCAACAAAGAAGTACTTGAAATTAGCCCACGCTTCAAATGGAAGAGAAATTAAGAGGGTAAATACAACGCCTAAAAGGATCGCCACTCCGCCCATAGAGGGAGTAAAGTCTTTATGTATTTTATGATTTATGGGATTATCAAATACCTCCCACTTCCTTAACAGTTTAATTAAGACAGGAAAAAACAAAATGGAAATAGTGAACGAAGTAAAGAAATAAAGTATGAGCAAATAAGCATTCACTTTTTCAAACATTAATAAGCCTTGTCACTACCTCGTATAAGGCTGACCACCGTCAAAAAGATAATCTTTATATCGAGCCAGAAGGTCCAGTTTTCGATATAATAACGGTCAAGCCGGACTCTGTTTTCCATATCTGCTAATGTCTGCGTTTCTCCTCGATATCCCATGCATTGAGCAAGGCCGGTTATTCCGGGCTTTACGTAGTGCCGAGACATCAATGTATTTATTAAAGGAGCAAATTTCTCATTCAATTCGATGGGATGTGGTCTGGGGCCAATTAAGGACATGTCACCCTTTAATACATTTAAAAACTGAGGTGTTTCATCAATACTACTCTTACGCAAAAAAGCTCCCATCCTCGTTATCCGCGAATCCTCTTTGGTAGCTTGTTTAAAACCTGCCCCATTTTTGTTTGCCATGGTTCTGAATTTAATACAACCAAAAGGTCTATTGCCCTCACCATTTCTCTGCTGCACAAAAAAAATTGGGCCCTTAGAATCCAATTTGATGAGAATGGCAACTATAGGCAGCAGCCAGGAAAGAATTATTACAAAAAAAATAAAAGAAAAAAATAAATCCAAAATCCGCTTAAGCAATTGATTACCGGGCTCGTCAAGCGCTATGGTCGCTATATTAAATCCAGGTTCTTTATCGTATTTATCAAATTGTAAGGATTGTTGCGTACTTGTTGATGAATCCATAACTACTTTCACCTTAATCAACGTGTCCAAACCAAAATTGACAAGAGACTTTAAGGAATCATCAGTTATAAAAGACGAGCAACAATAGATTTCGTGTATCTCATTTAGTGCACTGAAAGTTCTGATTCCTTCAAATAACTCAATTGAATTCTCCAATTCAAAAGTCCCTTTAAATTTGTATCCTAACTGAGGATTCATGAGATAATATTTTCTTATTTCTCTGGAAACTTTATTTGTTCCAATCAAGATATAGTTGGTTATCTTAATCTGGGGCATAAATATTTTTCGTAAATAGTAAATAATAACCTTAGCGCTGAAGGAAAATAAAATAAATATGAAATACATCAGTGCAATGGAGGGTAGCGAATAACTCTTCTTGAAGAAGAAAATGAGAGATACCACCACCAGCAAATGGATGAGGATGAATATTATCTGAGTTTTTATAATCTTTGACATCGACCATCCCTTATTTAGATTGTAAGGGCTAGAGACCATCGTCAGAAAAAGCCAAGCAAGGTTACTAAAAATGAAAAGGTAGATCCTGTCACTTAGGGCTACCTGCTGAGCATCGGATTGAGAAAAAAAGTAAAGAAAGACCGACAGATTTAATAAGCATAAATCCACCAAAAAGAAGATTACCTTGTTAAGACCTGACATAAAAAATAATTTGACCCAAGGTTAGCAAAATTTAAACATGTTTCAAGGATGTCTCAGACCTCAACGTGCTGTAGTAAGAAATGAAAAGCTGATGCAGAAGTGCAAAGAAAACTACCCCTTGATAACGTCCTAAAAATACTTCAGTGACGCCATAAATCAAAAAGGAAAAGAAGACTAAAATTCCCAGCACATTCTGATTTCTAACCGATAAGTACAACGGACGACTCAGTAATAGAATGAGGGATATTAATCCCAACACACCACTTGAAAAAAAGGAATGGATAAATTGATTGTGCGAATTCAGGTTATCATTCGCATATTCCACCAGGTTGTGAGTGTTAAAATAATCATTCAATACTGCCTTGTAATCTCCTGTCCCCACTCCCCAAAGAACATCAGGATTGGCTACTATTGCCGATTGCCACAAGGTCATTCTTTCCCAGTAATCATTATTGCTTGATGTCCCTCCCGAGACAACGTTAAAATCAAAATAATTTACCAATAGCATAATCAACAATAATAATACTGACATGCCTGAGGAAAGTTTTTTACGAAAATCACTTGCCTCATCCGAAAAGAATTTCATGATGAAAAATGAAAATACTAGCAGCATACTTATGTAGGCCGTTCGTCCAGCGGTTAGCATGAGAATAGCAAATAAAAACAAGATGATTATGGCTGTTACCCTGATGTCAAGATTGAGCTCTTTATAATACAGATCATACAGCATAAAGCTAATGGCAAAACATAAATAATAGGCTAAATACGTTGGTTGCAAACCAATCACCTCTGTAAATTGATAGAAAAAAAAAGATCCAGTCTGATGGTTTTGAAAATAAGAAGTAACTGCGAAAATCAGACAAATTAAACATGCCAGGATAAGGCCGAGTACAAAACCTAGAAGAATTCGGTGAAATTGCTTTTTCTTAATTGAAAATAGACTGAAAATAATGGTTAGCGCTATGAGGCTAAAACTGGTTTCCATAACACGCCAGCCAGTATTTATATCTTCTGAATAAAAAAGTCCAAGTACTAATACGATTTGATAGATCAAAATATCCCAAGAATTTCTAAAAAATTGTAGGGGTCTATCGGTGTGCTTTATCAATAATGAAAAGATTGCTGTAGCCATGAGCAGCCGAACGCTCAAGTATTGAGAAATGGGAATCAGAAAAATAAAGGCAAATAAAAACCAAACTAAAATCTTCTTCATCTGAGCCTATTTAATGAAATTTCAGTTTCTAAAAATACAACAAAGATCAAAACCGGAAAATGAATACGCTAACTAGGAGCCAGGTTCACGAGCATCCGGCAGAGGTTATTATTCGCCTTCTAGTGTTTTTCACTAAGCTCCTCAAACAAATTTATGTATTGAGAACATATTTTTTCCCACGTATAGTTATTCGTTATTCTTTCTCTAGCTTTATCTCTAAACGTATTTAAGAAGGAGTCATTTTTCTCAATCTTATCAATGATCTGTGAAAGGTTATCCGTTTGCTTGGTAAAGAAAACTCCATAATTCTCTCCCTCCAACATTTCTTTATTAAAGACAGTATCCAGTGCTAATATGCTACAACCATAGGCTAGCGCTTTCAACATGGTAGGGTTAGTGCCGCCATATTGATGACCGTGAAGGTATATATAGCAGTTATGATACAATTCTGCCAGTTCATTTTGATTGGTGACATAACCCGTAAACACAACACGAGCATCTGTTACCGATTTTATTTTCGCTGCATAGTCGTCTTTATATGGAACATCTCCAACGATGACAAGCTTTCTTTTGCTGCCCGATTGAATAAACTCTTCCACAATAATATCGGCATTATTATCCGGGATAAGCCTGCCCACAATGAGATAATACCCACGCGGAGACAAGTTCCATTTACTAATTACAGAAGGATCTTTTGAATACCGGATATTAGCTCCATAGGCAATAACGGTAGAGTCTGACTTAAATTCATTTAAATAAATCTTCTGCATTTCAGACGAGTCCGTTATTACTCTGTCGTAGAGCTTGGTGGAAAGTTTTGAGGCTAAATAAAAATACCGGGCACCCAATCCTTTCCATTTTGGACGCAACCACTCAAGCCCATCTACATTAATTGCTGTTTTTTTTCGAAAGATTTTAGTAATTAAACCGAAGGGGCCATTGGCTGAGTTGACCACTAGGATAACATTATAGTTTTGCAAACACGCATGAAGAATTGCTTGAAAAGAATGCAACAGTTGGCTTAAGGCTTTCGATTCAATGGTTGAAAAATATTTAAGCTGAATTCCATTGACTTCACGCGGATATGCGCTAAATAAATTTTTATGACAGTAAACCACAACCTCTATATTTTGGTTAACAAGTCTTTCAGCCAACTCCTTTACAAAAGTTTCATAACCACTGTATACATAAGGATAACCTCGTGATCCAATAATAGCAATTGTCATATTTTTTTATGATCCTTAATTTAAAACTTTACGTCCTCGTCCACTGAAATCTGGCATTCAGAGATAGTTGATTCTTCCTGCAAACCATACCAAGCCCCGCTGGCTTCAGCCTGAAGGATTTGCAACGCCATTTAAGTTCATTATTCACTTTGTTAGTTGACGGTTACCTGGTAAAAGGTGTGAAAGCCGTTCTCCAAAGTTAATATTTTTGGTAGTTTGTCCGATTCTTTTCTTCATTTAAATGAATCAAAAAACATTCAGCTGATTTCTTCCAAGAATACTGATTTATTACAAATTGTTTCAATGATAGTTGCCGTTCTGGGTCTACGTGAATCAATTTATGCAAGATCTTCTTTTTCAATTCCTCAACATTAGTTGAATCAAATAAATCCGTCCCCAGGAAAGTAAAATTGGACATGGCGGTTGCGTTGGAGCATAGTGTTGGTAATCCAAATGATAACGCCTCAATTGGCGGAATGCCAAAGCCCTCTGCGATAGATGGATATACGAACAAGTCGGCTTGCTTATAAAATGCCCGCAATTCATCATCTTTAACATTGTCAAAATGATACACTTGGCTCCGGCATTCTGGTGGACAATTATTTATTTCTTTATCCAGAGTCTTAAAAAGAAAATCCCTTTTACCTACGAACACTAATTGATAATTTGACTCCCATAGTTTTAATTCTTTATAAGCCCTTAAAAGTGTTTGGTGGTTCTTTCTCGGTTCTACCCTGCTCACATAAAGGATAAACCTAGTGAGCTTGTACTTAATACGTATATCAATATCATCTTGTTTAGTATAGGTTGGATCTACTATGCCGTTCTTAGTCACCCCTATTAATTGATCAGGAATTTTATAGTGAAATGAAATTCTCTCTTTCGAATAATCTGAAACTGTAAAAATAACATCAGCTCGCTTTGCTGATATCTTGAATAGAAAATCATTTATAATTCTATATTGTAATGGAAAGTAAGAGGGATAGTCTTTAAATAAAATATCATGAATAGTAACGATTTGTTTGCAATTTTTAATTGGCGGCACAACGTATTGAAAATGAGCATAGTCGATTTTATACTTCCAAATTATAAAAGGAATTTCAACTAACAGCCTCAATATCTTTCCAAATTTGAGTGAGACAAACTTCGCATTGGAGTGAGTCCCAAATTCTTCAATTAGGCTGTCGGTATCACCTGCGATAAAGAAAAAAGTAGTATCTGGAGATAATTTTATTAATTCAGTGTACAATCCCTTAATGTAGGTTCTAGTACCTTGATAGGATCCATCAAAAACATGTGCATCAACTAGAAAATTCATTTGCTTTGTATTTCACCTTCACGATTCGTAAGCAATAAAGCAATTAAGCAAAAGAAGCTAATTCCAAAAGATCTTTCAAAAATCGACTCAGAACACATTGCAAATGATATCAATAAAGTAAACATGATAAGAATGCTGTTGCGGGAAACAATCCCCAGCCAAATACTATAACCCAACAAACTCAATAAGACAATTAGCCCTATAACTCCCAACTTAAAGAAAGTAGTGAAATACTGATTGTGAGCGTTATACCAATCATGGTTTGTCAGTCCTCTTTTGCGCAATCTGGTCTCATACACCTTAAGTCCATTAGAACTTATACCGTTTCCAAATAAAAAATCCTTGACTCCATCGACAGAAAGACTTTCTTGCCACAATATTACTCGGAGAGTTAGTCCATTAAGTCTTGGGTCTTGGGGATCATTAATATGCTTCTCCGTAATCACAGTTAGATCATTTGTATTGAGAACTTCAATAAACCTGTCTCGGACAGGCTTGAAGGAAAATAATAAAATCAATACTAAAGGCACAATTATCAAGCTATTCAACTTCCGGGAAAGAATAATGTATCCTATTAAAGTTATAATCATAACGAGCTTTGAACCGCTCAATAGAAGTAATAAAAGCAAAGCAAGCTGGTAAATCCCCTTATGAGGCCAATTTCTGTTCAGTTGGATATAGATAATGCAAAAGGACAAAAGATATGAATAGTATACCGGATGAATGCCCCTCGTGAAGTTTTCAAATGATGTAATTTGAAAATTTCTATAAATGAAAACATCTGTTACGGCTCCGGAAAATAGAACGGTTCCAATCAAAAAAGCAGCAAAACAAAAATAGGCAATGCGTTTTTGGTCTAAAATACAGGAGACATAAATAGGTAAGATAAAAAAAATTGCATATTTCTCAACAATTCTAAAATTATAATCTGGATTTATAAAGAAAAAATTCAATATAACAACTAGAAAAAATCCAATAAGGAAGACATTTAATTTATTATTTAATAAACGTCTCATATCAAAATTCTTAATGATAAGGATAAAAGAAAAAATGAGAGAAATGTTGAATGCCTTCTGCGAAATAAATACTGAAACTATTACAAGAAAAATGCTAAAATCCGTCAATGTGACACGTTTTATCTGATACTGGAGATTACGGTTAAATAAAAAATGAATTATCATATTAATCAATACTGAAATCAGAATCGCAGCAAGAACAATAAATTGAAAATCTTTGTCATAGATAAATCGAGGAGACTCGACATAGGTATACCCATGCTTTTTGAGCACATTAAACGACAACTCAGTATCATTATTAGTGATAATGTTTATCTCCTCATTTCTCAGATCAACTAGATTGAGATTCACTTTACCAGAGTTGAATGTAAATGACTTAATACGTAATGTATCCAGTGTTGGATTGAAGTACAGCCGAAATTGACGAACTCTGGTTTCACCACTTAATTTTAATTCAATGGTAGAATCATTAACCTTTTTTACTGGAAGTGGTATTTTAAAATTCATTAGAACTTCCGTGCTATCCAAAATGTAACCTACCGGGCTTTCAGAAGGAGTAGAACCGATAAACTCCACATTAATTGTCTTGACATATTGGTTAACATAAAAATAATTCGAGTGGAGATAAATAAGTTCACCTCCCACAACCATTAGGCAGATCAAAACGTGTAGTCCTATTTTAATTCTGTGTTTCAAGTTGCTATCGGTTGTGCTTCAGGAATTCGTTCATTAAGATTATCGATCCTTTTGCAAAGCATTGCTATAAATAGAATGTAAACAAATATCTGCGTGTTGAGATCTGCATTAAACAAAAATAAGGTAAACATAAATCCTAAAAGAAGCCTTCTTCGAGGAAAGAAAGGGATCAAACAAAAATATGCCAACAAGGCTCCAAGTAAGCCATAATTGTATAAAAAAGAAGGAATAAAACCGACCAAAGTTAACTGACCCCATAAGGAAGAGTAAAAAACTGTTGCTTGGCCCGCTCCATGTCCAAAAAGAATAGGTATATAACTTGCATGAATATAGTAATCTATCAACTGTAAAGAAGGTACGATTCTCATGCCCGCACTACTATCTATATATGCGATCTTTAAAAATGCACCCCAAAAATTCACCCCAAACTCATTCAAAACAACATATATGCTCACTAGTCTTTGAAGGGATCTTTCATTCCAGCTTGTAATAAAAAATGACAACAAAAGGATAATTACCAAAATTAAAGCAATTCCAATCGCGGGGTTTGAAATGCTACATGTAATTCCTTTTGGAATCCACCGATCCTTGAATGCAACGAACGTGATCAAGACGGCTAAAAGTAAGTAGCCATAAGATGAACCCGTCAAAAAGACTGAAGTAATGGATGCACCATACCATATCAAGTCTTTCTGTTTAAATGAAAAACCCGAAGCCTTGAATAGCAAATAAAGCGTAAAAACAAGAATTATTGCTGAGTAAGATGGTTCTGAAGATAACCCCATTGGTCGTATTTGCCTACCATCATTGTATGATTGAAATAAAAATAAGCCTAGGCCATCAGGCGACAAATTGAAGCGAATAAGCAAATAACCTATTGATATGCTTATCGCAAATAGTAAAATTACCCATTTTGCAATTCGTACTATCTGAGATAATTCCAATCGATTCGAAATTGCATATACAATGGCTATGTTACAAAGAATGAATATTGAATAAACAAATGAAGAGAGTTTGTATTCTTCCGCGATAACCAGATTAACAAAAAAAATGTATAGAAACAAGATCAACAATGATTTCGGCACCGTAATTCTCTTGCTCTTAGGTTCGACAATCAAGTGATATCCAAGGAGAAGGACAAGCAATGCGTAGTAGATCGTAAATTCAGCCAAACCAATAGAAAAAAAAGAAATATTTGTTAATGAAAGTGATACAGCCAGAAACAAAATAAATCTATTCACGATTACGTGCATTTAGGCATGGACCTGAACTAATCTAATAAAACCATCTGAAATTTTACTGACATTATTTTCGTCCATCACAGTCGGATCTGTGAAATAGTCACTAATGTAACCCTCGAAGGAATTGCTAATTAGGTAATTACTAAATTCTAGTCTATTATCCTCCTTAGAGAGCAATTCCAACGATAAATCTGCTAAACTATTATACTTTATTAAGTCGTCTAAAGAAATATTCTTACAATAATTAATTCTATTAAAGAATACTCTGGCGAACGTTATAGATGCCTTCTTTGTAAGGGCTGCTTCATAGGCCATTGTCCCACTAACAGTTGCTACTAACTGACTATGCTCTATAAGTAGCTTTGAATTGATCTTCTCATTTGCTAAAATGATATTGGGGTATTTGAGTAATTGCCTATAAAATGAATAGGATCGATCCCCAATCGCGTTTGTATGTTCTTTCAAAACAAGCTTCCAACCAGATGGAAGTAATCGCCACAAATTTTTAACAACAGTTAACTGATCTTCGTAATATCTTCCGTGTACGTCAATAGAATTTTCTGGCTGTTTGTGGAAACCAAAAAATATATACTTATATTCTATGATTCTCTTATAATCTAAAGTTCTTACGAAACCGTAAAGAGTTTTGTTGATCTCCTCTCTTGTTGCAATTTTGAATCTGGCAAATCGATTAACAATCACATTTGGGTCATTCTTCTCTATATTCTTACCTGTAACGAATCGCTTTACCCTTCCCAATCTACCTTTAATAGATATGCTGTTTCTAATCATATCGTCAATCAGGCCTAAGTACTTAGGCTTTTCAATTTCAATGGAATTGAGGAGGTTTGTGTAACTATTAAACTCCAACAGTTTGAATTCGGTTTCATCAACAAAAAAAGCAAACCTACTATTTGGTATTCTGATGTCACTACATTGAATATAAGTACAGTTCAATTCAACCCTCGCTTTCGTCATTCTCTGTATCACCAATTCATGCGCCCATGTTATCTCGCCAATTACAAATCGGATCTTATTCTTAAAAAGAAAATCGTAAAGCGGCTGTTGAATGTTTGTCAGGAATTTCAATCCATTCACCATTTCATGCCTCAATACACGATCTCCGTAAATAAGTTCATTAAGTTTAAAGTCGTCAACCTGTTCGTTGTCTATTCCAATAAAGGTTCTATTGATATATAGAATATCCTGGCACTCATAGTATTGTTTTAAAAAATTGTAATGATCAAGTTTTGAAACAATCCAGAATATTTTAATTCCCTTCGCTCTCAATTTTACTGACACTTCGTGGAACAAGTAAGTCTTATAAAAATTACCTACAAAACAAAGACTTGCGGATTTCATATCTTTATTCATATTAAAGCGATTGTTTCTAATTTGAAAAGACGTGGAGTCTTCTAAGCCCAAATATAACCATTGTAAGATTTAATAATCCAGAAATTAACATAAAAATTGATATTAGATTAAGACTAATCTCAGTTGATGATTTTAATAATGCTATGTAAACAATTGATGAAATGATAGAGAAATACAAAATCATTCGGTTGGCATTGTAAACACCAAAATACAATTCGAGATAACCAACAAAGCACCACAACACAATGTAGAGAAGAAAAAAAACGGTTCTTGTATTAAAGTCAATCAGAATATATGAATTAAGGGCATAATCGGTTATTAATATAATCAAGATTGACAAAGCAGATGAAAGTCCAATTATAATGGCATATTTCTTAAATATTTTCCAGTCAAACTTTCTGCTCTTATCCATAAATAATGATTTTGAAAAATAGGAAGCAAAAGCAGAGTGGGTTAGTTGTATAATCATTCCTATTCTAAGAATAAAAGAAATCTCAATCATTTCCTGTTGCGAAAGGTTTTGGTAGGCGTAAATCTTAGCATAATTATTAACAAAATTCATAGCCAGCAAATTTAAAATAATAGGCCATGAAAATTTTAATGCTTTATTTGAAAAATCTAAGAACTCAGATAATTTGAATTGGTGAAAATCTTTGAGAAAAGTAACTGATGCTCCAATGATCAGAATAAGAAATGCGAAAAGAAAGAACACCACCGTATATGAATTGGCAAATTGATCAGCAAAAATCAGTAATAAAATTGATGTGAGATTAACTATCAAAGTGATTACATAAATTTTTGACGGTGTCTCCTTTAAGCGATAAATGTTCGAATAAAAATTTACATAAAAGAGATATTGAGTTCTGACACCAATCAATAAAATCAGAATGAAGTTTTCATAGCCAAACATATACAGTAACCCTATTCCAAATGAGTATAGTATTGTATACAAAACAAATAAGGCTTTGAAGTAAAGCTCAGATTTTTCTATAAACCTTTCTTTATCGTTTGATTCGCGATAACCAAAAAAAAGGTAGTTGGTGATTCCTATTTCCGCTACTACAATAATTATAGTTGCATAAGAATAAGCAACCTCAACACTTGTATAAAGTAAATTGTCTTTGACGACAAACAATAGAACCAATGGGAGGGCAAATGAAATCGATTTATCAAGATAAGTCAAGAGGAAAAAGAAGACTACTCTCCTCTTTTCTTTAAAGTAACTAAGAAGAAGAGTTGACATTACTTATCTTTCTTAAAAATTAGGGTTATTTGCAAATGTATCATTCCTCAAACCTTTCATACACTTCCTCACACAATTCAACCACCACTCTTTTAAATTTGAATCGAGAATCAACGTCTGCTTCGATGAAGCGGAGGGGTTGATTCACATATACACCAGCTTTTAACAAGGACTTAGATATGGAAGAGTTAGCACCTATAGTAATTCCGTCAGCTATTCTAACTCCGCATGTAATAACTGACCTTGATCCGATATTTACGTTGTTACCTATTTCGATTGGGCCATCAAGTCGAAATCTCCCGGGACCAGTCCTATCATGGTAGTATGAATGGGTCCATAACTGGGATTCATGCCCGGCAAGTGTACAATAATCTCCCATTGTTATGGTACAAGTGCAGTCAATCCTATGAAATGATGTTATTTTAGATAACTCTCCAAGTCTTAAAATCGCCTTCCCTTGAGTAACTCCGAGGGGTGCACGATAACAACTGTTTCCATTTCCTATCGCTGCCGCCTTACCTAAAATAAAATCGTACGGACCCAGCAGTTTATTCCTATCCCCAATACGTCCATTTCTATCAATTGCTAAATTATCAATCAAAATTAAATTGAAATCACCTATAAGTGACGCCTCATTCAAAACAAGTTCGTTGTTTATCCAAAGTAATGAAAACCCTACCTTAGATTTTGGATGGACTTTGTGTCCAAGTAAATTCAAAATCCAAAACGCCATCCTCATAGGCAATAATAAACAAATAAAAAAAGTTACAATTTTCTTCATAGAATTTCACCTCCCTACTGATTGGCAATTTCGGGTTCACTCAACTCAAATACACAAATAATCAATCCTTAATAAGTAGTCGATTAATATAAGGATTATAAAATTCATTATTTAGCTGAATGGGACGATACTTCTCTATACGAATAGGAAAAAGTGAATATTGAATCTGTAACAACAATCTATTATCCGTATTTGGAAGCAATCCTTTATGAAATCCGTATGTATCAACCAAAAAAGCCGCCCCTCTTCTATCGACAAACTTCATGATGTTTTCCTTTCCGAATTTGGCTTCAATCTCCTCATCAGAATACCTCCTAATTTTTCTAAATGAAGGAGACTGGGATGTATTGCGAACATAAATGTGTGGCCCTGAGTTCTCATTGACATCGGTTAAATAAATAAATAGTTTGCAAAATCTCCAGTCATCCAAATCTCGATGAAACAGTTGTGCGTGCTCAGCTTGCTTTCTTCCACCAAATGACCACCACATATTAATGTTTGATATTGTAGGTTTAGCTCCTAAAAAATCCTGTACGATCTGGAGCACACCTGGATCATTTGCAATATCCATAACAGGCTTAAATGTGATGAGATCCTCTCTTCTATAGTTTGCAACATGGGTTTCAATGGGAGCATTTTCCGGATCTATCCAGGTTGTATCGGATTGATAGTCATCATAACACTTTATCTGTCTTGAATACTCTACAATCGCATCAACCTTGTCTGTATCAAGCTTAAAATCCAATACTGAGTATCCTTGATTTGTCAACCCTTGAGTGTGGGTTTGAAGGCGTCCATTCTCAACAAACTGTGAAGTATCATTTTGAATTTCAATCTTCCCAAGCCTTTTGGTTTTCAATTTGACGATTTGATCCATTATTCTCTTATTGGTGATTTTTCTCATCAAAAAGAATTCGACATTGGCTGGTATCATAATTATAATATTAAAGTCATTAAGTATTACTTCTTTATGGAAAACACTACCACAACACTGGAAACATTTTTTGCGATTTTATCTGTATGAGAAATTCTATTTGGGGCATCGTGATTGAAAAAAATATCTTTAACAAATCCTTTAAACAAATCTAATATCTGTCCTGTCGAATTAATTCTTTCAAATGCGTTAGGTTTTAAATCGTAACCGCCATGAACCGCAATTGCTTGGGTTTCAGTCAAGGTTGAATATTCAACACCAATTGCTATCGTCCCATTACTCTTAATCACCCTAACCAATTCCTTCGCAAACTTATCTGGCTGGTTACTGTAGCTTAGTGTCCACCCACAAATAATGACATCGAAATAAGATTCACCAAATTTCATGTTGTGCATGTCGCCTACTTGAATCCATGGAGAATATGAAATTAAATCCAATCCAATAATATTTCGAGAACTAAAACCATGTCCAATAAGATTCAGAATATCATCCTCATTTCTGGGGCCAATAACTAAAATACGAGCATCCATTGAGATGTTTTCTAAAATAGAAATCGGTTTTATGAGCTTACTCATTCGCCATCCTCCAAAATTTGATAGAGATTTTAGATTATGTTTGATCGTATTATCAATCGCATCGTTTGACTCTGTCGTTCTTAACTTTCCGAGGAGCTTGGTAAAATAATAAAATCGCAGCTTACCATAAAACCACCGTATTTCAGGAATAATCAATAGTTGCCTTAAGATTTTGGTCATAAGTATTATAGTACTATATTAATCTACCTAAACAACATACTCACTCAATAAAGGAATTCCTGCCACAAGATCGCGAGAAGACTTCTTCCCAATGGCGTCATCATAATATTTAGGTGATAATCCATCGCCAGGTCGAATAATTCGAATATTATTTTTTGTAAATATTTCGCCTGATTTTATGTCTTTTACGACATAGATTGATCTCTTGAATATACGGCTTTTTTCTTCAATTTTCTGCGCATCGAGCTGAATGGTTCCAAGTGCCAAAAATGCCCGTTCACTTTCTTTAACCAACAAATTCATTTCATTGGGCTCCATGCTAAACGCACTGTCTACACCGCCATCCTCTCGATTTAAAGTAAAATGCTTTTCAACGACCCTGGCGCCCAAAGCGATAGAGGCAATGCTGGCACCAATTCCCATAGTATGATCACTTAAACCAATAATACAATCTGGAAAAATTTGTTGAAGTGCAGGGATGGTAACTAAATTTGTACTTTCAGGGGCTGCGGGATATGTACTTGTACATTTCAATAAAACAAGTTGATTGCAGCCATTATCATTGAGTACTTTAACCGATTCCACTATTTCGGTTAAATTGGAAATACCAGTGCTCATAATTACTGGCTTGCCTGTTCGGGCAACTTTTCTTAACAATGGATGATCTGTATTTTCAAATGAAGCAATCTTATAGCAGGGTACATCAAGTTTTTCTAAAAAGTCAACAGCTGTCTCATCAAAAGGTGTGCTGAAGCAAATTAATCCTAAGCTGTTGGCATAATCAAACAAAGGTTTATGCCACTCCCAGGGAGTATGAGCTTCCTCGTAAAGTTCGTATAGATTCCTCCCATACCAAAGTGAACTCTTATCTGTGATGTCAAACAATCCACCACGGTGGTTTATAGTCATCGTGTCAGCTGTGTACGTTTGGAGTTTAACAGCATGTGCACCAGTGTCTGCAGCTACTTTTATAATTTCCTTGGCTCGGTCTAGAGATTGGTTATGATTGCCTGACATTTCAGCAATAATGAAGGGCTTATTTTGCCTTGAAATAAGATGTTTGCCTAGTTTAATGGTCATTAATTTGTAAATGAAAGTTCAAATTTACTCGAATTAGGATACTTTAAGTCTATTTTTTTTTCAAAACCAGCTTTTCCAAAAACTTTCATAGATGACAAATTAAAGTCCTGAACATAACCAATAACCTTCTTTACTGGCCGAATCTTTCGCAAATTTTCAATTCCTTTTATCAATAAAGAAGTACCCAAACCTTGTCCTCGGTATTCCTTGGATATTAAATAACTTATTAGATAGGTGTCCTGCTCCTCTTCTAATGCATCAAATCTAATTTGACCAATTAGAGCGCAGTTAATCTTTACAATAAAAAATTGACAAAGTTTACTTTTGATCTTCTGATTAAACCATTTCAAATGATCTTCCATTTTGATTTCATCTCTGGAAAACGAGTATTTCCTTACCTCTGGATCTGTTATCCACTTAAACACAAGAGTTGCATCATCATGGGCAGCATTTCTAAATTTCATTTTTAATGATTGACTAAGTGACAAAAATAATTTCTTCACGCGATTGAGAGATGTACCATCAAAATATGGGCTTACATCCTTCCTTTTCAGTTTGAAATCTCTTGTCTGGATGTATTCTGAAAATTTTGAATAATCAATAGCCACTTCCTTTTCTATAAGGTACTTTTTTAAACATCGTTGATTATCGGCTGTTTGTTTAACAAACAAAACCCCGCCAGTACTTAAGAATTCGAGCGCAACTGTGCTCGGTGGAAGGACCGCTAAGGTGCATTGAAGCATGGTTTCATGCATTTCTTTAGCGGATAACCCAACCTTAATACAAACACCAGAATTTTCATTAATAAAAGGTTTTAAAGTATCCTGAAAGGGATAATTTCGACCAACAATCACTATAATTTCGCCCTCAAACCCGGTGTTAAGTATTTCTTCTAATAATTTCTTTGTTTCATTACCACTATCAACTCCGCCCATATTTAGTAATAATCTTTCTGAGATTAAATGCTCATCCGCAGGTGTCCGCAGAAACGGACTGCGCAGAAAAACAAAATCCAATCCAACATGAAGCTGGGTATAAAATTCTTTCGAATAGTCTTTAGGGTTCGTGAGTCCGCAAAAGTTTAAGACAACATCAGATGCATAATGACGACAGAGAACATCATCAATAGTAATTAATGCTGCTGCACTTCTTTTTATAATTCTCTCATACTCCGCAGTAAAAGCATATCCATCTAATACAACAATCTCGCTTCCCGTTAAATAAGGAATTAATTCATTATTAAAGTTACTATCACTTTGTGGCAGGGGGAGTGGAATTACCATATCTGAAACTTTTCTTAGTTCATTAAAAACATAACTATCCGGCTCGTGGATAGCAAAAGCAATTTCAAAATCATCTCTTAAAAGTTCAGCCAATGCAATGCACCTAGATAGATGACCGAATCCGATACTCTGGCTAGCATTTGCTCGCAAAAGAATTTTTTGCTTGTTCAAATTGGCTAAAATTTTCTTACCAAAATTCCCTTTGCTCCTAAATATTGTTTGGCCTCCAGCGGGGTTTTCTCCGTAAAATGAAAGATACTGGCTGCGGCCACCGCTGACGCGTTGCCGATAGTGAGTGCCTGATGCATATCTTCGTAATCACTCGCCCCACCTGAAGCGATTACTGGAATACCAACAGTATCAGTAATTCTCTTAATCAAGTCCAAATCATATCCAACCATTGCTCCATCATTAAGGATAGAGGTGATGAGAAGTTCACCTGCCCCACGAGCTTCCATCTCTTTTGCCCATGCAATAGGACATTTTCCAGTTGGAGTCTTTCCGCAATTTTTAAAGCATTCGTAACTCCCATCAGTATGTTTATAAACATCTATACTGACTACAACGCATTGATTGCCAAACAAGTTAGCTCCATTTGAAACAACCTCGGGGTGTGTGTAACAGCCTGAATTAATAGCTACTTTATCAGCTCCTGCTCTTAATAATTTTTTGATATGATCAACAGTCTTAACGCCACCGCCCACTGTTAGTGGCACAAAACATTCGTCAGCTATTTCATCAATTACTTCATAATCGGGTTCACGATCCTGTTCGGTCGCGGTGATATCAACAATTATCAATTCATCAACCTGGCGGGTATTATAAACTTTTATTGCTGGAAGCAAAGATCCAACTCTTCTCCAGCTATTAAAACCTACACCTTTTACAATTCCTATATCTTTCCAAAGAATAGTTGGAATGATCCTGGCTTTAAGCATCAGTTTATAGTTAAAAAATTACGAATTATTTGAAATCCTGCCCGAGAACTTTTCTCTGGATGAAATTGTACTCCCATAATTTTATCTTTTCTAATTATAGAGGGAAAATCCAGACCATAATAAGTCGTAGTCAGAACATCCTTTGCTCTAGTGGTCTTAAAAAAATAACTGTGAACAAAATAAAAGTCAGTGGCTGGTCGCAGTCCATCCGTTAAGACATACTCTTGCTTAATATGGACATCATTCCACCCTATATGAGGAACTCGAAAATTTGGATCTAATTTTTCGTTGTAAAGTTTGATAACGTCACCTTGAATTAAGCCAAGACCAGAATACTCACCATTTTCATATCCCCTTTCAGCAAGCAATTGCATGCCCAGACAAATTCCCAATAGTGGTACATTTTGTTCTAGCACATTTTTCTTTATTGCCACATCCCAACCGGCAGACACAAGATTTTTCATTGCATCTCCAAACGCACCAACACCTGGTAAAACGAGATGAGAAGCTTGTTCAGCGTCTCTAGGATTATCGCTAATTATCACGGTAGCTCCACATTCCTCGAAGGCTCTTTTAACAGAACCAAGATTGCACATTCCATAATCAATGATTACAACGCTCATAATCAATTATTCCGCGTATTTAATTTTTGTCAAATTTCCATCCTTATCCTTTAAAAGGTTTCCTCTCGAATCCGTTAGGAAGATTTTCTTATTGGTAAAACGATCGCAAGTTTTGATGAAATCTTCAAGAGTAATATCTAAAGGCTTTAGAATATCCTGGATGGATATATCAAGATAAGTCCAAGGGAATTTCCCATCATGCTTATTGACGAAATCAACAGCAAACTCACGCGCAATTCTACCTCTTCGTAAGTGAAGACAAGTGATATCTGTTGCTCTTCCAAAACCAAATTTTAAATACTTAAAATAATCATGAATTCCAGTTTGAAGATTGTCGAGATTTTCATAATTGACTACAGAGCCTTCAACTACAGTAGATTTGGTAACAAAACCATTAGCTTGAGAAATGAGCGCATTACTATACCCATCCCAAGGAAAATAATAGCCAAGAAATATGCCTGTAGCACCAACTTTTGCTAATTCTTGGTCAGAAGGATAACTGTATGGAATAAGGTGTCTCTTCTCAATGCCGTCAAGTCCAATTAAATCAGAAACACGCATGCCTAAAAGACCGCCAAATTCTTCCAGCCATCTTCGGTTAAGAACGTTATTCTCACTTGCTGATGCTGGGCCTCCATATTCATTTTGAGAATTTTCACCCCAAACAATTAAGGGAACATTGAATTCAACTGCTGCACGTACCGGTATTGTAAATATTCCAACGTGTTCGGGCCAGGAAACATCTCCCACTTGGGTTAATCCTACTCTATTTAGCTTTCTTCTAATTCTTATATTAGGGGAAAACTCAATGTAATCAACACCAAAACTTTTTATGTTCTCTATGTTTTTTCTTCCGATTTCAGATAAATGACAAGTAGTAGCCGTAACACATAATGGATTCAAGCCAAGCTGCAAAACTTTTAAAACCTGATAGGTGCTATCCTTTCCACCACTTACTGGGATAATGCAATCCCAATTTGTACTATCTTTTGATCTATACTTATCTATAACCGTAAAAAATTCTTTTTTACGGGCATCCCAATCAATTTCTTTTCTTTTTTCAAAGCTACGGCAGGCATTACACACACCTTCTTCATCCAAGAATAAATCTGGTTTGGTGTCCGGCATTACGCAACGTATACAGTATTTCATAAGTTTATTTCTTTCTGTTTAATATGTGTATTCAAAAAAGCCAATTCAGGGTGAAGCCGAATAATCTTTAATACTTCAGAATAGGGCAAATTAGCCACATCGTAAACATCAAACAAAATCTTAAGAAACTTCCAATCATCTTCGGTATCCAGTGTCCAACGTAAATCACTATAGTTCTGCTCAGACGTGTGATGAATAATCCTTGTTTGATTTCCTCTACTTTGATTGATATATGGAGTCACGTGCTCTTTATCCACCTCAGAAGAGGCATGTAAAAAAGCATCTTTTAAAAGATCAAATGAAAAAATCTCGAAATCAAGGCCTCTTGGAAATGTTCTGACCAAACAATTAGAATAATAGACTTTACTGTCTTTTAATGACAGATAATTATTTAACCCCTCTGCAATCATGTGCCCATCAATTAATGGGCAATCCGAAGTTACTCGTATTATAACGTCTAATTCAAAGTTTTCGGCACATTGATAGAACCTTTCTAGGACATTGTTTTCATCACCTCTGAAAAACGAAGTTCCCAATGAATTTGCAGCTTCAACAACGGGAATATCAGTCGCGTTTTTCGTTGTAGCAATAAAGACAGGCACATTACTCCAACCCAGACGATTAATATGATGCTCAAGCACTGTTTTTTCTTTTGCCTTAAGCAAAATTTTGCCCGGCAAACGAGTACTTGTCATTCGGGCCTGAGTAATGATTCCTACTTTTTTAAGCATTTTTCTTCTCCAGAAGATACATGAAATCTACATTTCCCTTTTCAGCATCGGTAATGTATGAATAGAGTTCTTCCTTCACCAAGGAAAGATTTTTAAACTGGTCGCGCATTAATTTGCCGTAATTAGCCTTCCATAAAAAACCTTCATTACCACGATAATTGATGGAAGTGGTATTCTCAGCATAGTATTCAAATCCCCAGATATATTTATTAGAACACCTGTCCATCTCTGCAAACACCTTCGATAGATTATTGGGTTCTATATGAATTAGCACACCACTTGTAAAAACAAGATCAAAGAAATTATCCTTGAAAGGAATGTCGAATGCTGAACCCTGAATTATATTAATTCCTTCAGTGTATTCTTTTGCCTTTTGAACAGCATAATCTTGCAATTCAATTCCGTAAAGCGATGTGAATCCCATTGACTTAAGACATCCAAGTTGCATACCTGTATTACATCCGACCTCCAGTATCCTAAAGTCCCTTGGCAAGCAACCCAAAAAATCTTGATTCATTTTAGTTCTAGCAATACCATACCAGGTTTGATAAATTTTGTTGAATTCATCGTTCTGTCTGCTATTACGATCTGTGTAATTCTTTCCAAAGTCTCCACTCCAGAAATTCTCTTGTTCTGTCTTCATCATAAATTTTTTATAAATGTAAAAATCGATTCAATAACTAGATTTTGTTCTTTCTCAGATAATGTCGGATACATCGGCAAGCTCAAACATTCACTATAGTACTTTTCGGCATGCAAACACTTCACTTCCTCAAAACCATTTCTCTGATAGTAAGGCATTTTATACACTGGAATGTAATGAACTTGTGAAAAAATACTATTTGCTCGTAAATGATTGTAGAGCTTCAATCTTTCCTTTGTTTTAATAACATATAAATGATAAGCATGTGAGATGCCGTCCTTTTCCAGGGAATTATGTAGCGTTAACGGAGTTATGAAGTCATTTTTTTCAAAAGCCTTATCATACCTCTTAGCAATTTTTTTTCTTGCAGAAAGCCCCTCATCTGCTCTACTCAATTGAGAAATTCCAAGAGCACACAGAATATCAGGAATACGATAATTGTATCCTAGCTCATGCATTTCATAATACCACCCCCCATCATTTTTTTCGAGTTGAGCAGGGTCTTTAGTTATTCCATGCGTGCGAAATTTTAATAACGAATTATATAAACTCTCATTATTAGTTGTGATCATGCCACCTTCTCCGGTGGCAATGTGCTTAACCGGATGAAAGGAGAAAATGCTCATATCCGCATAGTTACCGTTACCACAATTTTGAATGACATTATTAGAATCCGTGAAATAACCCCCTGGAGCATGGCAGGCATCTTCGATGATCCAAAGTCCATACTCATCAGCTAACTTTTTGAATTTTTCAAGATCGACAGGATAGCCAGCGAAATCAACGGGTATAATTCCATGATAGTAGCCTTTGGATTTAGACTGCAACTTTTCTTTGACAGACTCAAAATCAAGCGTGCCAGTTGCCGGATCTATATCTGCGAATTCAATACTACCACCGCAATAAAGAATGCAATTGGCCGAGGCAGCAAACGTAATGGGCGATGTTATAATTCGGCTTTTATTGTTCACGTCTAAAGCTAGAGCACACAAATGAAGGGCAGCCGTGCCATTAGCAACGGCAACAGCAAATTTACAACCAATGTAATCCGCAAACTCTCTTTCAAATTGAGCGACTTTAGGCCCTTGTGTCAAGAAATCAGATTTTAATGAATCTACAACAGCATCTATATCTTGTTGAGTAACATGCTGCTTTCCATATGGGATTATTGAATCCATCAAATTATTTATTTAAAAGTTGGATCGACAAATTCTTTTATTAATTGCTTTAAGCTTTCAACAGTTTCCCATTGATTATTCTCTCCCGAATTATAGCTGAATCCTTGTGGAACATTCTCCGCATCGAAATGTCTTTTATATTCTGTAACATCAAATATGGGTTGTTGGGGCAATATTGCAAAATATTTACCGAGATCAATCGTATTGAATGAATCTGAAATGGTAATCATTTCTTCATGAAGCTTTTCTCCTGGTCTTATTCCCACAACTTCTTGTTTACACTCAGGACCAATTGCAGTTGCTACATCTGTGATTCTATAAGAGGGTATCTTTGGAACAAAGATTTCTCCACCCCAGGCATTTTCAATTGCATTAAATACCATCTCACATCCATCCTCCAGTGAAATATTAAACCTTGTCATACGCATGTCAGTAATTGGCAGAACTCCTTCCTTTCTTTTCTTTAAGAAATACGGCATAACTGAGCCATTTGATCCCATCACATTCCCATAGCGCACAACAGAAAAAGTAATATCTCTTTTGCCTTTGATATTATTGGCGGCTATAAACAATTTATCGGAAGCCAGTTTTGTAGCACCGTATAAATTAATAGGTGCTGCGGCTTTGTCGGTAGACAGAGCCACTACCTTTTTTACACCACATTTTAAAGCAGCGTTGATAACATTCTCCGCTCCCAGTATATTAGTTTTAACACACTCCATAGGATTATATTCTGCTAAATGAACATGCTTCATAGCCGCAGCATGAATTACAATGTCAATCCCTTCAAAAGCACTGATTAATCTACTCTCGTCCCGAACATCTCCAATGAAATAACGAATGGCCGGATATTTATTTTCCGGATATTCCATAGCCATTTGATAATGCTTTTGTTCGTCCCTCGATAAGATCACAAGTCTTTTGACGTCAGGAAACTTTTCGAAAATTAGCTTTGTAAACATCTTACCAAAAGAACCGGTTCCTCCTGTGATTAATACACTTTTACCGTTTAGCATTTTTAATTATTAATTGTTTGACCAATTAAATCTATTTGATTTTAGGTCTTATTTCAATAAGAATCTTTAAACTCCTTTATCACCGTGACCAAGCCAGGTTCAAGCGCAATCTTTGGTCGCCAATTCATTTTCGTCAACTTATTGTTATCCATGAGTTTTCTTGGAGTTCCATCTGGCTTTGATGTATCAAATATAATTTGACCACTAAAATCGGTAAGTCTCCTAATAAGCATCGACAAATCCTTTATTGTGATTTCAGAGCTTGACCCAATATTAACAAAATCAAGGTCAGAATAATTAAGCATCAAAAACAAACAGGCATTAGCTAAATCGTTTACATGCAAAAACTCACGAAGCGGAGAACCCGTACCCCATATTTGCACTTCATTCAAGTTATTTTTCGCGGCTTCAACAAACTTTCTGATCAAGGCAGGAATTACATGTGAATTATTCAAATCATAATTATCATTAGGTCCATACAAATTGGTTGGCATGGCGCTAATGAAATCACAGCCGTACTGTCTGCGATAGCTTTCGCAAAGCTTGATACCCGCAATTTTTGCAATTGCATAGGGTTCATTCGTTTCTTCCAGAAATCCTGACAAGAGAGACTCCTCTTTCAATGGCTGTGGTGCCAGTTTTGGATAGATGCAGGAAGACCCCAAAAACAATAGTTTCTTTACTTTATGCACATAACTCTGATGAATTACATTGCTTTCGATCATCAAATTCTCATACAGAAAATCAGCTCGGTATGTATTATTTGCAAGAATTCCGCCTACTTTGGCAGCTGCCAGAAAAACATATTCTGGTTTCTCAGTCGAGAAGAATTTTTCAACGGCCGCCTGGTTTCTTAAATCAAGTTCGCCTGAAGTTTTTAGAACAAGATTTTGATACCCATCCGCTTGCAATTTGCGAACAATAGCAGAGCCAACCATTCCTCTATGCCCAGCAACAAATATTTTAGAGGACTTCTCCATTATTCGTGATATTGAAAAATTTTATGACCACCTTCTTTCAAATAATGATCTCGCTTAAAAAGTTCTAAATCACTTAGCACCATTTCTTTCACCAGCGCGGCCAGATCATATTTTGGGTTCCAATTAAGTTTGCTTTTAGCTTTGGTAGGATCTCCAATCAATAATTCAACTTCTGTGGGTCTAAAATATTGCGGATCAATTCTCACAACCTCCTGCCCTTTTTTCACTTTGAAATCAGGGTTATCGCTTTTAGTTATAACTGCCTTTTCATTTACACCGGAGCCTGAGAATTCAAGACTAATACCAAGTTGATTGAATGATTTGATAATAAACTCGCGCACGGTGGTCGTTACCCCAGTAGCAATTACAAAATCTTCGGCCTTGTTTTGCTGCAGCATGAGCCACATGGCCTCTACATAATCCTTTGCATGACCCCAGTCTCGCTTCGCGTCAATATTCCCCATATAAAGGGTTTGCTGCAACCCTAAAGCAATTCTTGCAACAGCACGGGTTATTTTTCGAGTAGCAAAAGTTTCTCCGCGCATCGGAGACTCATGATTAAAGAGTATTCCATTACACGCAAACATATTGTATGCTTCGCGATAGTTTACTGTAATCCAGTAACTATATAACTTGGCAACCGCGTAAGGCGACCGGGGATAAAAAGGAGTGGTTTCACTTTGAGGAACTTGCTGCACTAATCCATAAAGTTCTGATGTAGATGCTTGGTAGAATTTTGTTTTGTCTGATAAGTTCAAAATTCTAATTGCCTCCAGAAGTCGCAGCGTGCCTATACCATCTACGTCAGCTGCATACTCAGGTGAATCAAAACTTACTTTAACATGTGACATTGCCCCGAGATTATAAATCTCGTCAGGCTGAACTTCTTGGACAATACGAATCAGGTTTCCCGCATCACTTAAATCACCATAATGAAGTTTAAGCTTTACATTTTTCTCGTGTGGATCCTGATAAAGATGATCTATTCGATCTGTGTTAAAAAGAGAACTTCTTCTTTTTATGCCATGCACCTCGTAACCCTTGGACAATAAAAGTTCAGCAAGGTAGGCTCCATCCTGACCAGTAATCCCTGTAATAAGTGCTTTTTTCACTAGTCTTAATTAATTTTTACAGCCGCAAAGATAAGCGTTCCGGATCATTTTATCTGATTACCATACCAGGTTACCGTCTTCAAAATCCCACTTTCAAAATCCTCCTGTGCTTTCCACCCTAACTCTTTCTCAATCTTACTTGCATCAATGGCATACCGTTTATCGTGTCCTGCTCTATCCTTTACGAAGGTGATCTGGTCTTTATAAGACTTACCAGAAGAATTAGGTTTTTCAGAATCCAGAATGGCACAAATTGCATCTACAATCTGAAGATTAGTCCTTTCATTTCTACCACCTACATTATAAGTCTCACCAGATTTACCCTTGCGGAAAGCTAAATCGATTCCTTTTGCATGATCTAACACAAAAAGCCAATCTCTCACGTTCAATCCGTCACCGTAAATAGGTATCGGTTGATTAGACAGTGCTTTTCTTATTATTGTTGGAATTAACTTTTCATTGTGCTGCTTGGGGCCATAATTATTGGAGCAGTTTGTAGTAACCACATTCATTCCATACGTATGAAAATAGCTGCGAACCAATAGATCACTACTAGCTTTAGATGCTGAATAAGGGCTATTAGGCGCGTAGGGTGTTGTCTCTTTAAAAAGACCTTCTTTTCCTAACGTACCGTAAACCTCATCGGTAGATATATGTAAGAATCTATTTTGTTCACATCCAGTTTTTATCTCAAACGGAGAAGTCATCCAGTTTTTTCTGGCGACATCTAATAAAGTAAATGTGCCATTAATGTTTGTTCTAATGAATGCCTCAGGCCCAGAGATAGAATTATCTACATGTGATTCTGCCGCAAAGTGAATCACGCCAGCAAGATTGTGTTTTTCAAATAAAGACTCAACCAATTGTCGGTCACAAATATCTCCTTTAACAAAAGTGTACCGAGGATTATTTTCAACTTCCTTTAAGTTATCAAGGTTGCCTGCGTAGGTAAGCAAGTCAAGATTGATCACACGAAAGCCTTCATTCTTCTCAAGGAAATAAGGAATAAAATTCGATCCAATAAATCCAGCACCACCGGTTACTAAAATAGTTTTCATCGTTTTTCAATTAAAAATTGAAGGTTGCTTCAGTGAAGAAAGGAAGTTTTTTATCTTTTTCAGAAACGACAAAATTATTCTCTTCCACAAGCTCCTTTATTCTTAAGTCAGGATCTAAAAAATTTACTCCACCTTCACACTCAGGGTGATATAACTCATCGCACATATATAATATTTCTGCCGTTTCGCTGATCACAGCAAATCCGTGCGCAAACCCCTTAGGAACAAATAATTGCTTTTTGTTTTCGGATGATAGCTCAAGCGTATATATTTTGCCAAAAGTAGCCTCTGCCTTTCTGAGGTCTAATACTAAGTCAATGATAACTCCAGACAAAACTCTGATTAATTTAGATTGTGCATACGGAGCATTTTGAAAATGCAATCCTCTAAAAACCCCCTTTGCAGATTTTGATTGATTGTCTTGAACAAAGGTTGTATGTATACCAAGCGATGCGAAAGTATTCGCATTAAAGGTTTCCATAAAATAACCCCGCGAATCACCCAATACTTTCGGCTCTAGAATTACGAGGTCTTTAAATTCGGTTTGTGTAAGTGTCATTAAAAAAATCTATTTGATAAACCGATCACTCATAATCCGCATCAGGTATTGGCCATATTGATTTTTCAATAATGGCTTTGCAAGTTCTGTTAATTGAGTTTTCGAAATATACCCTTTTCTATAAGCGATCTCTTCCAGACAGGCAATCTTCAATCCTTGTCTTTCTTCAATAGATTCAACAAAATTAGATGCTTGCAATAAGGACTGATGAGTCCCTGTATCTAACCAGGCCATACCCCTGCCTAACAGTTTCACGGTAAGCGTTTGCTCTTCCAAATACAATTTATTCAAATCTGTTATTTCCAATTCACCTCTTGGTGATGGTTTAATGGATTTTGCTTTTTCGATTACAGTATTGTCATAAAAATACAAGCCCGTAACAGCATAGCTCGATTTAGGCTCCTTGGGCTTTTCCTCCAAGGATAAGGCATTACCCTTTTCGTCAAACTCAACCACGCCATATCGCTCTGGGTCATTTACGTAGTATCCAAATACTGTTGCTCCCGTGCTCAACTTACCAGCTTGCTCCAACGTGCCTGAAAGTCCATATCCGTAAAAAATATTATCACCAAGAATAAGGCATGCAGTATCATCCCCAATAAAAGTCTCGCCAATTAGAAATGCTTGTGCGAGACCATCAGGTGCGGGTTGTTCGCGATATTCAATAGTTAGTCCAATTTGTGAACCGTCACCCAACAAATTTTTAAAATGCGGTAAATCCTGAGGTGTGGAGATAATTAATATCTCCCGAATGTTGGCCAACATTAAAACTGATAGCGGATAATAGATCATCGGCTTATCGTAGATTGGCAAAATTTGTTTCGATACCGATTTAGTTAATGGATACAAACGCGTTCCTGAACCTCCGGCTAAAATAATTCCCTTCATTGATTTGAAAATTGAGGCTAAAGTTACGAAATCAGAATTAACAGAAGGTTATGTAGTTGTGCGAATTTGATGAACTAATTCTATGGAGGGCTTTGCGTCTATCAATCCAAAACCGTTTCCATTAAGAATCTCCTGATAGCTTCGTGTATGCAAATCGGTAAATCCATCACTAAATTCGATTTCGCGATCATTCATTTTTAATGAACGATAAGTCCGCTTTCCCTGATCCTTAACTGACTTAGGTAGATGATCTTCGTTGATACTCAAAAACCATTTTACTCTTGCGCGAGTCATTTCGAGATAACCTGAAGCATGATCTGTTTCATATTTCTCGATTTCAACCTTTTTCAGATCTCCAAAAATCCAGAGTAGCATATCAAAAAAATGAACTCCAATATTGGTGGCAATTCCGCCCGATTTACTCTCGTCACCTTTCCAACTATGATGATACCACATGCCCCGCGAGGTGATATAGGTTAAGTCAACGTCAAACACTTTTTTAGTCTTCTCTGCCAACACCTCTTCGCGCAAAGCAATTATAGACGGATGTAACCGCAACTGTAAAATTGTATAAATCTTTTTGCCTGTTTCGCGTTCTATCTCCTGAAGTGCATCCACGTTCCAGGGATTAAGCACTAATGGTTTTTCACAAATTGCATCGGCTTGTTGACGCAACGCAAATCGTATATGCGAGTCATGCAAATAATTTGGTGAGCAGATACTCACGTAATCTACTTTCTTACCTTGCCTGCGTAGTTTATCAATATGCCTATCGAACCGCTCAAACTCAGTAAAAAAGTCAGCATGTGGAAAATAACTATCAATTATACCAACGCTGTCAAACTTATCCATGGCAGCAACAAGATTGTTGCCGGTATCTTTAATTGCTTTTAAATGTCTTGGCGCAATAAAACCTGCTGCGCCTATCAATGCAAAATTGACCATGATTAAAGGATTAAGGGATTAGAAGATTGTTAGGGATTGATTTTTGACCGCAAGCCTCAGGCTGCAAGCTGCAGGCTTGTGCCGCAAAAGCTTGTAGCCTGGTTAATAATTCCTTGCTATTAAAGTTTTGACACCAATCCATTTTTCAAATTGTATTTCTCGCCACTCTCCGGGCACGTGGCATCTCCATTTCTATCGAAGGAAAGTTTATGTCCATACTCACTCATCCAACCTGTCTGTCGGGCAGGATTACCAATAACTAACGCATGGTCAGGAACATTTTTTGTTACCACGGCTCCGGCACCAATAAAAGCAAACTTGCCAATGTCATGCCCACAAACAATAGTAGCGTTAGCACCTATGGAAGCTCCTTTTTTTACTGTTGTTTTCGCGTACTCATTTTTCCTATTAACAGCACTTCTTGGATTAATTACGTTAGTGAAAACCATAGAGGGACCAAGGAAAACATCATCTTCACAAACTACGCCTGTGTAGATCGACACATTATTTTGAACCTTAACATTCTTACCTAAAATTACTTGCGGTGAGATCACCACATTCTGACCAATATTACAGTTCTCACCGATTTTACAATCAGGCATGATGTGAGAAAAATGCCAGATTTTTGTTCCGGCTCCGATCTCGCAACCCGCATCAATCACAGCAGTTTCGTGCGCAAAATAATTTTTAGAGTCAGGCATGATTCGGAAAATTTTTGATGGCCGTGCAAATGTAAGACAATTGTGCATCGTCCATTTCGGTGTGAATGGGCAAAGACAAAACAGTCTTAGACAATTCCTCTGTTAACGGGAAAGTGCCTGCTGGATATTCAGCGCTCGCATAAGCATTTTGCAAATGGAGGGGCACAGGGTAATATATCATTGTTGGAATTCCCTTGTTCTCTAAATAAGATTTAAGCTTATCGCGATCAATTCCTTTTGTCTTTATTGTGTATTGATGAAACACATGGGTTGAGTAATTCGCTCGGCTCGGCACTTCTATAAAAGGAAGACTTCCCAATTCGCGATCGTAAAACTTTGCCGCATCATTTCTTCTTTTTTCATAGTCATCCAAATACTTCAACTTAACATCCAAAATCGCGGCTTGTAATGTATCCAGTCGACTATTAACCCCAATTATATCGTGGTGATATTTAATTTTTTGGCCGTGATTGGAAATCATCTTGATCTTATCTGCTAACTCAGTGTCTTGTGTGAAGATTGCTCCACCATCGCCAAAGCAACCTAAATTTTTAGAAGGAAAAAATGATGTGCAGCCAATCGTACCCACTGTTCCAGCTCGCTTCCTTTCTCCATTAGAAAAAGTATAAACTGAACCCAAAGCTTGTGCAACATCTTCAATCACATGAACGCTATGTTTTTTTGCCAAAGCCAATATCGGTTCCATGTCTGCACATTGCCCATATAAATGAACAGGCACTATGGCGAAAGTTTTATCTGTAATCTTTTCTTCTAACTTGCTTACATCAAGATTAAACGTTTTCGCATCTACTTCTGTGAAAACCGGTTTAAGGCCGAGCAAGGCAATTACTTCAGCGGTCGCCACATAGGTATGAACTGGTAGAATTACTTCATCCTCTGGCTTGCAACCTAACGCCATCATGGCTATTTGCAATGCATCGGTTCCGTTGGCACACGGAATAACAAACTTTGAATTAAGGTAAGTAGCTAACGAATTTGCAAATTGATTTACTTGTGGTCCTTGTATGAAGGCGGTTGAATCCAAAACTTCTTGAATAGAATCATCAATCTCCGGTTTTATGCGGAGATACTGTGCATGAAGATCGGCCATCTTTATTTTCATCATACACGAATTTTAAATGCCTCGCAATTTCTTTTCCCATTGCCAAGCATGCAATAGAGATTGGCCAAGATCATACTGAGTGTGCCAACCAAATGCAGCATTTATTTTTTTAGGATTGGCATAAACTTTTTCAACATCCCCAGGTCTACGAGGGCCTATTGAATAATTCAAAGTAACTCCTGTTACTTCAATAAATTTCTTTACAAGCTCCAACACAGAAACTCCAACTCCAGTACCTAAGTTAAAGGCATCAAACAAACTCTTTTCCTTTCTAGTATTCAAATAGTCAATAGCTTTTACATGCGCTGTTGCAACATCCGATACGTGAATAAAGTCGCGCACACAAGATCCATCAGATGTGTTGTAATCGTTTCCAAATACAGTAAGCTTTTCACGCACACCTGCAGCAGTTTGCGTAACATACGGTACCAAATTATTCGGAACTCCAATTGGTAATTCGCCAATTAAACCACTCGGGTGTGCTCCGATCGGGTTAAAATAGCGTAAGGAAATAACTCTAAAGTTTTCGGTTGCAGCGTCTTCTAATATTATCTCACACACTTGTTTCGTGGAGCCATAAGGAGATTCTGGTTTTTTAAACGATGACGTTTCATCAACCTGAATCTGATCTGGTTGCCCATACACGGTGCAAGAGGACGAAAAAATCAAATCATAAACCTGATTTTTTTTCATCACGTCAAGTAAAGTAATCAAAGACCCAACATTATTTTTATAGTATTCAATTGGCTTGATTACGGATTCATTCACCGACTTATAAGCAGCAAAATGAATAACCGTTGTAAATTCATTTTTGGAGAACAATGAATCCAAGGCATCAAAATCAAGGCAATCTATTTTATGAAAATCAATCTTAGAATTTGTTATCTGCTCTACGCCTTCAATAATTTTAAACTCACTGCGCTCTAGATTATCAACAACTGTAACTTTATAGCCAGCTTTAATAAGTTCAACAAGTGTGTGAGAACCAATGTAGCCCGCACCGCCTGTAACTAAAATATGATTTGTATTGGCCATGATTACAACCTTCCAGTAATTAATGATTTATCTAAAAATCCTTTTACATCATAAACTATTGTATTCTGATTTTTTATTTCCTTCCAATCGATCAATTTAAAGTCTTCATGACTAACTGCGAGTACAATAGCACTATATATCTTGTTAAGTGAGGGGATCAATGATAATCCGTACTCATGCTTTACTTCGTCCGAATCCGCATGCGAATCAAACACCTCCACATCGGCACCGAAGCTTTGCAACTCCCGAATAACATCAATGGCTCGGCTGTTTCTAATATCCGGGCAATTTTCTTTAAAGGTTATTCCCAACACCAACACTTTTGCCTTGTTGATAGGTAAATCATTTTGCGTCATGAGTTTTATAACTCGGTTAGCAATATGCACACCCATATTATCATTAATCCTTCTTCCCGCTAAAATTACTTGTGGATGATACCCGAGACTATCTGCTTTATAGGTCAAATAATAAGGATCAACTCCAATGCAATGGCCTCCTACCAGCCCTGGTTTGTAAGGAAGAAAATTCCATTTCGTTCCTGCTGCCTCAAGCACTTCATGGGTGTCTATTCCCATTCGCTCAAAAATGAGGGATAACTCATTAACAAAGGCAATGTTGATATCACGTTGTGAATTCTCTATAACCTTGGCGGCTTCAGCAACTTTTATCGAAGAGGCTTTATGAGTTCCGGCAACAATAATTTTTTTATAAAGCTGATCTACCTTTTCTGCAATCTCAGGATTACTGCCGCTAGTAACCTTCTTTATATTAGGTAACCGATGTTGCTTGTCACCCGGATTAATACGTTCAGGAGAATACCCACAGAAAAAATCAACATTGTATTTTAATCCGCTGAACTTTTCTAACACAGGCACGCAATCTTCTTCTGTGCACCCCGGATAAACTGTTGACTCATAAATAACAACGTCATTTCTTTTTAGCACCTTACCAACTGTTTCACTGGCTTTAATAAGAGGTGTAAGATCGGGCGTCTTGTATTCATCAACAGGTGTGGGCACTGTTACAATAAAATAATTGACACTTGCCAAGTCTTTAGAGTTAGATGAGAATGATAATCTTGACGCTGATTTTAGCTCTGGCTCATCAACCTCGAGGGTTCTATCGTGCCCCCTTTTTAGTTCTTCAATGCGAGTTTGATTGATATCAAACCCCACAACATCCATTAACTTTCCAAACTCCACCGCAAGCGGAAGGCCAACATACCCTAACCCTATTACTCCAATTTTATCCATCACTTAATCTTATAATATTCTTTATACCAGTTTACAAACTTTCCGATTCCTTTTTCAATAGATGTTGAGGGTTTAAAGTCAACATCGCGCATTAAATCATCCACATCTGCATACGTTTCGGGCACATCACCTTCCTGCAAAGGCAATAAATTTTTGATCGCTTTTTTTTCGAGTTTATCTTCAAGTACTTCAATAAAATACAAAAGCTCTACCGGACTATTATTTCCAATATTATAAATTTTATAGGGCGCAAAGCTTGTAGCCGGATCAGGTTTTAGACCACTCCATTCAGAATTCCCTTTCGGTGGTTTTGGAATCAATCTCACAATACCCTCTACAATATCATCCACGTAAGTGAAATCTCTTTTCATTTTACCATGATTGAACACATCAATTGGTTTACCTTCCAAAATAGCTTTTGTAAAAAGAAAGAGCGCCATATCGGGCCGTCCATATGGACCATAAACGGTAAAGAACCGTAAGCCGGTAGTTGGGATTTGATAAAGATTAGAATAGGCGTGCGCCATTAGTTCATTACTCTTTTTAGTCACTGCATAAAGTGCTAAAGGATGATCTACATTATCATGAACAGAAAATGGCATTTTACGGTTTGCCCCATACACTGAGCTTGATGAAGCATACAATAAATGCTTAACCGGATTATTTCTGCATGCCTCCAGGATATTTAAAAAACCGGTAAGATTGCTTTCGAGGTAAGCGTAGGGATTAGTGATTGAATATCGAACACCTGCCTGAGCGGCAAGATTAACCACATAGTCAAACTTCTTTTGAGAAAAGAGATTATCAAGTTCTGATTTATTTTGGAGGTCAGTTTTGTAAAATGAAAAATTGGCTTTGCTCTTCAGAATAGATAGCCTGGATTCCTTTAGACCCACTTCATAGTAATCATTCAGATTATCAAGACCCACGACTTCAAAACCTTGCGCCAAAAGTCTTTTTGATAAATGAAAGCCTATAAACCCAGCTGCTCCCGTAACTAAAATTATGTTTGAACTCACCTTAAAATATAATTTGGCCACAAAAGTACGCCAAATCTGGTTAGATTTGCACAATCTAAAAAACCTTTCATCTATGACTGAGAATCAAAAGCAACCCACCCACTCTGATGAAATAGATTTAGGAATCCTATTCTCAAAGATTGGAGATTTCTTCAAGAATATAGGGTTGGGATTTTTACGCTTTCTTGCACTTTTAAGAAGGATACCTATTGAAAATAGAGTTTTATTTATCTCGTTGATTCTAATTGGGATAGTTGTTGGATTTTTTTACGCAAGCTTTTTGAAAAAGAAGTTTTACTCTACCACCATGATCCTCAGCTCCGAGTATCTTAATAAAAGAATCGTAGACAATACCATAGAAAAATTAAATCTTTTGGCAGAAGAAGTTGATAAAAAAGGACTGGCAAAAGTGTTGAATATATCTGATTCATTAGCAGAGAATATTCTAGAATTTGAAGCGAAGCCTTTTGTGGCTGAAGCCGATGTTATTGAATTAGAAGTATTAAAACAACAATTAAAAAATTTTCAGGCTGATCAAAAAAACGAAAAAGTAATTCAACAGGTAATAGATAGAATTGAGATTGAAAATCGTCATGCCTATGAAATTACAGTCAAGGTGTATAATCCTACCGTAGTACCTGCACTTCAAAATGCATTGGTCAATTACTTTAGAAACAACGATTATCTGAAGAAGCGGGTGGAGATCACTAAAAGTAATTTACTAGCGCGTAAACAAAAGTTGATTGGAGAATCCCAAAAACTGGATAGCCTCAAGGCCGTTATATATGAAAACTATCAGAATATGGCTACTCAAAGTCGGCAGGGATCTAATAATGTAATTTTAAGTGATAAGGCAGTTACTAATCCAATAGAAATATTTACTCAGGACATTAATATGTATAATCAAATTCAATCTATAAACCGATCCCTTTATTTGCAGGACGATTTTGAACTTGTAGATGGATTTACTGAATTTAGTAAGCCTTCCAGTGCAGGTCCATTGAGAACTTCTGCTTACGCAATATTGATAGCCATCGGTCTCGGCTATCTTTTCGTAGCGCTCTTTAGTTTCAATAAATACCTCGCTAAAATCGACTAGTGTTTTTTACTTTACTGAAAAAAGAGCTAACCCTGGAACTCAGACGAAAGTCTGTGATTTCCGGATTGGTGCTTTATCTGTTTAGTACCGCTTTCATTTGTTACCTCACCTTTAGCCTTCGGCAAAACCAAATTACTCCCCTTGTATGGAGTGCCTTGTTTTGGATTACAATTCTGTTTACCGTAATCAACACCATTGCCAAAAGCTTTATAGGTGAAAAAAGAGGAAGAGACATCTATTATTTTTCCATTGCCTCACCCGAAACAATTATCCTCTCAAAAATCATTTACAATTTTTTGCTTACGCTGATCTTATCCTTTGCTGGCTTTGGCCTTTTCGTTTTACTTTTGAAAAACCCGATTGCAGACCTCGGACTCTTTTGCCTTGCAATAACTTTAAGTGCTTTTGGATTCTCAGCTTCGTTGACTTTGCTATCAGGTATTGCTTCAAAAGCAAACAACAGCAATATTCTAATGGCTGTGCTAAGTTTCCCAATCGTAATTTCCATTTTGTTGATCACCGTCAAGATTACCAAAAATTGTATTGATGGTTTAGATCGATCAATAAGTACCAACGACCTCTTAACGCTCTTCGCAATAAATTGCCTGGTGACCGCGGCATCCTATCTGCTGTTCCCGTATATTTGGCGGAATTAACCACAGGGTAATTTACTCTTCAAAGTATCTTTTTATCATGAAGGCCTGGCTAAAAATTCTTGCAGTAATATTGATTTGCTACACCATTGTAGGTGGGTTTCTTTTTTCTGTGCCCCGATTGAACATTGTTAACGAAACCATTCGCGGTTTGTATTTTCATGTACCCATGTGGTTCGGCATGATTGCCTTATTCTTAGCCTCCACAATTTATTCAATTCAGTATTTAAGAAATCCCTCTTTCAATAGCGATACCAAGGCACTTGAGTTTGCAAACACGGGCTTGGCACTGGGTCTGCTCGGAATTTTTACAGGAATGATCTGGGCTAACTATACCTGGGGCTCGCCCTGGCATGGCGACCCTAAACAAAATGGAGCCGCAATTTCGCTGTTGGTTTACTTGGCATATTTTGTTTTACGCGGATCTATTGAAAACGAAGATCAACGCGCAAGATTAAGTGCCGTGTACAATATTTTTGCTTTTTGTGCTATGATTCCACTGATATTCATTATTCCACGCATGACTAGTTCTATGCATCCTGGCAACGGGGGCAATCCAGGCTTTAATATGTATGACCTTGATAGCCGTATGCGAATGGTTTTTTATCCCGCTGTGGTAGGGTGGATTTTACTTGGATTTTGGATTGCAACCTTGCGTATTCGCACTCGCTTTGTGAATGAAAAATTACTCGATCTTGAAAATGAATAAATTTAATCTGTTTCTTTCTTTTTTGCTTTGTTTCGTTGCTTCCATCGCGCAGTCCCAGCCTGTCGAAATGGCTGATACCATGCGCTCGGAAGGAAAAATCTATGTTGTAGTCGCAATTCTTCTCGTTATTTTTTTGGGTTTGATCGGATACCTGGTCATGCTTGACCGCAAAATCACCCGAATTGAAAAAAAACTAGAAAAGAAAAGTTAAAGTCTCGTTAATAATATCAACTTTTTAACCCTAGTGGCTGTTTTTAACTGTAACTTTGAATCCGAAAAGTTACGAGTATGAAGAAGTCGCACATCATTGCAATTATAGTTATTGCTGCAGCCATCGGCATTATTATTTCAACTGCCGAAGACGCCAGCAGCTACGTATCGTTTGACCGAGCTTTTCAGTTGGCTTCAAACGGCAACAAAACACAAATCCATGTAGTGGGCGGCCTTAAAAAAGATGTTAATGGAAATATTGTTGGGTTAGAAAAGAGTGCCGATAAATTATCTTTCTCATTCATCTTAGTGGATGAAAGCCAAAAAGAGCAAACGGTTTATTACAACGAACCTATGCCTCCTGATTTTACCCGTTCAGAGAAAGTAGTCCTTATTGGTGCCTATCAAAATAATACATTTGTGGCCAACAAGATTTTACTCAAATGCCCTTCTAAGTATCAGGAGGAAAAAATAAATGCGAGCATCTAGTTGGAAGAGGTTGAAAGTTTTTTTGCGGTTGAGATTTATAAATTTTTATAATGCATTATTTCATTGGTGACCTGGGTCACCTTTTTGTTATAGTTTCCTTTGTCACTTCATTAGTAAGTGCCTTTGCGTATTGGAAAGCAAACAATGCTTCCGCAGAACTAAAAAACCAATGGCTAAATAATGCACGGTTGGCTTTTTATGTTCACAGTGCAGCGGTTATAGGCGTGGTAGTAAGCCTCTTTGTAATTATCTATCAGCACTATTTTGAATATCACTATGCCTACAGTCATTCTTCGCTTCATCTTCCCGGTGAATATATGATCTCTTGCTTTTGGGAAGGTCAGGAAGGGAGTTTCCTTTTATGGATTTTCTGGCAAGCACTGATTGGAATTTTTCTTATGAACACCCAACGAATCTGGGAAGCACCCGTAATGGTTGTGTTTGGTTTGGTGCAGGCTTTTCTTGCCTCTATGATTTTAGGAGTTGTAATTCCTTTAATCGACATCAAGTTGGGAAGTTCTCCTTTTATCCTGTTGCGCGATGCCATGGATGATCCGATTTTTTCTTTGCAACCCGATTTTATTCCTAAAGATGGAAATGGCCTAAATCCATTACTGCAAAATTATTGGATGGTAATTCATCCACCGACATTGTTTTTAGGGTTTGCATTAACGCTTCCTCCCTTCGCATTTTGTATTGCCGGATTGTGGCAGAAAAAATATTCGGAGTGGATAAAGCCTGCACTACCCTGGGCATTATTGGGTGGAGCAATCTTAGGAGTGGGAATTTTAATGGGTGGCTATTGGGCTTACGAAACTCTCAATTTTGGTGGCTATTGGAATTGGGACCCAGTTGAAAATGCGGTTTATGTGCCCTGGCTTGTGCTGATTGCAGCCATACACACCATGATAATTTATAAGAACAGCCAGGCTGCTTTAAAGAGCGCCATGATTTTGAACATTGCTGTGTTTATACTTATCCTATACTCAACATTTCTTACCCGAAGCGGAATTTTAGGTGATGCCTCTGTTCACTCCTTTACGGATCTCGGACTTTCAGGACAACTGCTTATTTATCTCCTTTTCTTTACCCTTGCAGCAATTACGCTTGCAACAGTTCGCTGGAAAGAAATCCCAACATCGGAAAAAGAGGCTTCCATTTACTCACGTGAGTTTTGGATTTTTTTAGGAGCTATCACGCTTTGCCTAATGGGCTTTCAAGTATTGCTTCCAACATCCATTCCTGTTTACAATAAAATAATAGAATTGTTTGGTGGTGTATCAAACATAGCGCCACCCGCTGATCAAATTGGCTTCTATTCTAAGTTTCAACTATGGTTTGGAGTATTGGTAGCGTTGATTTCAGGAACCGGTCAGTTCTTTTGGTGGAAGCGGATGGATAAAGAAAAACTGAAAAAAGAAATTCTTCCACCAATTCTTATTTCGCTAATCATTTTTGCAGGTATCATTTCCATTGCAAAAGTTTATGAACCCGCTTATGTGGTTCTAACTCTTGCAGGTGTTTATCTTATTGTATCAAACATAAAAGTGCTTTTATCAGTAGCAAAGGTTAATCCTTCGCTTTCTGGCGGTGCGGTTGCGCATATTGGTATTGGTATGATGTTGATTGGCATTATGTTCTCGGCCGGCTACTCCAATGTGGTCTCGTTGAATAATACGGGTATGCTCATCTCAAAAGAGCTGCCCACTGAATTTAATCGTGACAACTTACTTTTATTTATAAATGAACCACGATCCATGGCGGGTTATGACATCGAATATCTGGGTGAGCGTGTTGAGCCGCGAAATGCACCTGGTTACGTAAATAAAAATGATATCGACCTTACGTTCGATCCCTTTAAAGTAGTTGCAAAAAAGGACATTGAATTTAAAGGTAAAAAAATTCTTAGCGCAAAAGATACGTTCGAAATCAATCCTGAAAATACATACTATGAAATAGAATTGAGAAAAGATGGCAAGGTAGCAGCCACGCTCTTTCCAAGAGTCCAGATTAATCCTGCGATGGGTGGCTTTGTAGCTTCGCCCGATATAAAAAGAAATGTTTCGCGCGATCTTTATACACACGTATCATTACCGATGAATCGCGATGAAGAACCTGAATGGAGTGAGATGGAGGAAATCAGAATTCCACTTAATAAAGAATTCTTTGTTAATGATTATGTAGCCGTGCTCGAAGGCGTAACTCGTATTCATGAAATTGAAGGCTTCAAACTTTCGGATGAAGATGTGGCCGTGCAAGCAAAAGTAAGAGTGAGTGGTGAACGAGATTCGTATTATGCCGAACCAATTTTCCTTATTAAGGACAAAGCCCAGGTTGGCCGAATCTCATCTGAGATAAATGATTTAGGTGTAAAGATTACGCTACTAAACATTCATCCAGAGACAAATGAATTTAGCCTCGGTCTCAACACACGCCAAAAGGATTGGGTTATTATTAAGGCTATGGAAAAGCCTCTGATCAATATCTTATGGCTTGGCACCATAGTGTTGATGATCGGGTTTTCAATGGCAATGGTGCGCAGGTTTAAGGAGCATAGAAAGTAAGTTTTACTTTCGGGTAAAGTTTACAATTGACAATGATTACTCCTATTGATTGAGCCCCCTCGCCCACGTTGGTGTTTTTTTCACCAACGTGCATGATACAACGTGAGGTTCTGATTCCTTTATTATTTCTAAATAAAAATTGAAGTTAACCATGTCTATGTTTGTGGTGACCTCACCCACATTCCTCGCACAACACCACCAAAGGCGAGGTAATTTTTTTGCTCCTTTGCGTGAAAATTAAATATTCTGCTTCTTCAACTCCGCCACCGCATAAGCACATGCTCTAGCCGTCATGGCCATATAACTTAGTGAAGGATTTACACACGAGGAAGATACCATATACGATCCATCGGTTATAAACACGTTCTTCACTTCGTGCATTTGATTAAATCCATTGAGCACCGAAGTCTTTGCATCACGCCCCATGCGCACGCTGCCCATTTCATGGTTTGCATTTCCCGGAAAGGACATGTTGGCGTATGACCGCACATTCTTATAACCAGCCGACTCTAACATTTCGGCCATCGATTCAGCCATATCCTTCTGCATTACCTTTTCGTTCTCTCTAAACTCTACTTCGGTATTTACAGTTGGCCTGCCCCACTTGTCTTTCAAATCAGTATTGAGTGTAATTCTATTGTCTTCGTAAGGAAGACATTCTCCAATGGCACCAAAGCCAATACCCCATCCGGCAGGGCCTTGCAAGTCTTCCTTAAGTAAGGCACCAATTTTAGAATCATTCGTTCCTCGTCCCCAACCACCACGACTCGCACCACCTTGGTATCCAAACCCGCGGATATAGTCTTTTCTTTTGTCGGTAAGGTTTCTAAACCTAGGCACATAAACTCCATTCGGTCTGCGTCCAAAATAATATTGATCTTCAAATCCATCTACCTGCGCATTCGCTCCAACCCCTTTGTGATGATCCATAATATTACGCCCTAGTTGATCACTTCCATTTCCTAATCCGGTTGGAAATCTATTTGACGTAGAGTTAAGTAAAATATAAGCGGTTGCAATAGTTGAGGCATTGAGAAAAACAATTTTGGAATAGAACTCAATCACCTCATTGGTTTCTGTGTCAACAATCTCAACACCGGTAGCTTTTTTGCTTTGCTCTTCATACAAAACTCTATTCACAAGTGAGTTTGATCGCAGGGTTAAATTACCAGTCGCGAAAGCTGCAGGCAGCGTGCTCGCATTCGTGCTAAAGTAGGCGCCATATGGACAGCCGCGATGACAAAGATTTCTATATTGACAAACTCCGCGGCCTTTTATAGGAGCTGTAAGGTTAGCCGTTCTCCCAATGGTAATTTTCCTATCGGGATAATTAACTTTCATCTTGCTCACAAAATCCTGCTCCACACAATTCATCTCCATGGGCGGCAAGAAATTACTATCAGGTAAATGTGGAATCCCCTCAGCTTTGCCGCTTATTCCTACAACTTTTTCAACATAATCATACCAAGGGGCTATGTCCTTATAACGAATTGGCCAATCCACCGCAATGCCATCTTTTTTGTTTGCTTCAAAATCAAGATCACTCCATCGGTAACACTGCCGAGCCCATAAAAGAGATCTTCCGCCTACTACGTCAGCACGAATCCAATCGAAGCGTTTAATCTCTGTGTATGGATTTTCTAAATCATTGATATAAAAGTGTTTGTTGTCGCCACCAATTGAGTAATGCCTCGTTTGAATGTGGCAACGCTCTTTGTCCTCCGCAGTAAGTTCTCCCCTATTTTCTAATTCCCACGGATCTTTGGTTGAGGTTGGATAGTTTGGATGCTCCACCGTTTTGCCGCGCTCGAGTAACAAAACTTTCAAACCGCTTTCGCAGAGTTCTTTAGCCGCCCAACCTCCACTTATTCCTGAACCTACTACGATTGCATCGTATGTGTTTTGCTCTTTAGCAATAATATTGAGATTCATCACATCGCAAGTTTGAAATTCAAATTTTAAAATAATTGTCCGTTATCAACAACCTTCTGAATAAAAGTAATCCATCGGTCAGGTAAAACCTGAAATACTGATTATTTTTGCGAGATTTTATAGACCCACAAAAACACTATGCCACGAGATCGCAGTATTCGCTCCGTATTAATCATCGGTAGCGGCCCTATTATTATTGGTCAAGCCTGTGAATTTGATTATGCTGGGTCGCAGGCGGCTCGCTCATTACGCGAAGAAGGGATAGAGGTAATTCTGATCAACTCCAATCCGGCTACCATCATGACTGATAAAGTGACAGCCGACCATGTTTATCTGCTTCCTCTGGATAAAAAATCAATTCGAGAAATTCTTGAAAAACATCATGTCGATGCTGTGTTGCCCAGTATGGGCGGTCAAACAGCCCTAAATCTATGCATCGATTGTGAAAAGGCAGGTATCTGGCAGAATTATGGCGTACGCATTATCGGAGCGGACATCCAAGCAATTGAAACAACCGAAGATCGGGAAAAATTTAGGCTAAAGATGATTGAACTGGGGGTTGGGGTTTGCAAAGGAGCAACCGCCACTTCATTTCTAGAAGGCAAGGAGATAGCTCAGGAAATAGGATTTCCGTTAGTGATTCGTCCTTCCTACACACTGGGAGGTACTGGCGGTGGGTTTGTAAATACACCCGAAGAATTTGATGCAGCACTTAATCGCGGGTTGCATGCTTCACCCACGCATGAAGTGTTGGTTGAGCAGAGTATCATGGGCTGGAAGGAATACGAACTTGAACTTCTACGCGATGGATTAGGTAACGTAATTATTATCTGTTCGATAGAGAATTTTGATCCGATGGGTATTCACACCGGAGACTCTATAACGGTTGCACCTGCCATGACTTTGTCGGATACCGTATATCAAAACATGCGCGATCTGGCCATTAAAATGATGAATGGAATTGGGCAGTTTGCAGGTGGTTGCAATGTTCAGTTTTCGGTAAATCCGGATACAGATGATATTATTGGGATTGAGATCAACCCACGGGTATCGCGCTCATCAGCACTTGCCTCGAAAGCAACCGGTTATCCAATTGCGAAAATCGCAGCAAAACTTGCCATTGGTTATAACCTCGATGAGTTAAGTAACGCCATCACTGGAACAACTACTGCCTACTTCGAGCCTGCGATTGATTATGTGATTGTAAAAATCCCACGCTGGAATTTCGATAAGTTTCAAGGAGCAGATCGCAGACTGGGCCTGCAAATGAAATCGGTTGGTGAAGTGATGGGCATTGGAAGAAATTTTCAGGAAGCCTTACAGAAAGCGTGTCAGTCACTTGAGATCAGGAGAAATGGTTTAGGCGCTGATGGAAAAGAATTGACTAATAAAACTGAACTTTTGTATAGCCTTAAGAATCCTAGCTGGAATCGACTCTTCCACATTTATGATGCCATGAAGTTGGGCATCTCCATGAAGACCATTCTTAACCTTACTAAGATTGATAAATGGTTTTTAGAGCAAATCTGGGAACTGATTGACGTTGAAAAGGAAATTGAAAAGTATAAACTAGAGACACTGCCTGTAGAATTAATGCGAAAGGCGAAAGAAAAAGGTTATGCCGATCGTCAGATTGCACACTTAATTGATTGTAAGGAAAGTGAAGTTCACAGCAAGCGAAAGGAGATGGGCATCAATCGCGTTTATAAAATGGTTGATACCTGTGCCGCAGAATTTGACGCAAAGACTGCTTACTATTATTCAACGTTCGATGCAGAAAATGAATCAATCTCTTCCGATAAAAAGAAAGTAATTGTGCTTGGCTCTGGGCCGAACCGAATCGGGCAAGGTATTGAATTTGATTACTCATGTGTGCATGGAATTCTTGCAGCGAAAGAAGCCGGATATGAAGCCATCATGATCAACTGCAATCCTGAAACCGTTTCTACCGATTTTGATATTGCCGATAAACTTTATTTCGAGCCGGTATTCTGGGAACATTTGTGGGACATCATTCAACATGAAAAACCTGAAGGTGTAATCGTGCAATTAGGCGGACAAACTGCCTTAAAGCTTGCCGAGAAACTTGAGAAGAACGGAATAAAAATAATGGGTACTTCCTTTGAAGCGCTTGATCTTGCTGAAGATCGTGGAAGTTTCTCATCACTACTTAAAGAACTCAACATACCATACCCAGAGTTTGGTGTTGCTACAAATGCTGACGAAGCTTTAGAAGCCTCGAAAATAATTGGCTTCCCGCTTTTAGTAAGACCTTCCTATGTATTAGGTGGCCAAAGCATGAAGATTGTTATCAATGAGAAAGAATTAGAAAATCATATTCTTGATATCTGGAAACACTTACCCGAAAATAAAGTACTACTCGATCATTTTCTCGATGGTGCTATTGAAGCTGAGGCAGATGCAATTTGCGATGGCGAAGATGTTTACATCATTGGCATTATGCAGCATGTAGAACCGGCAGGCATTCATTCGGGTGACTCGTATGCGGTGCTGCCACCTTATAATCTTGGCGATTTGATAATCAAGCAAATTGAAACGTTTACCAAACGAATCGCACTTGCCTTAAAAACTGTTGGACTGATCAATATTCAGTTCGCGATTAAGAACGATAAGGTTTACATCATCGAGGCAAACCCAAGAGCCTCGCGCACCGTGCCTTTCATCTGCAAAGCTTATGATGAGCCTTATGTAAATTATGCCACCAAGGTAATGCTGGGCGATAAGAAAGTGAAAGACTTTAATTTCAATCCAACTAAAAAGGGTTATGCTATTAAAGTTCCGGTTTTCTCATTCAACAAATTCCCTGAAGTAAATAAAGAATTAGGTCCTGAAATGAAATCAACAGGCGAAGCGATTCATTTTATTGATGACTTAATGGACGATTACTTCATGAATATATACGCGGAGCGCAATCTGTATTTAAGCAGATGATTTAATCATGCTCAATCTTTACATTCAGGCGTTTAGTTAGATGGCTGGCTTGTGATAGACAATTCATCTGAAATTCCCCTTAAAATCGCTGAAGGGAACCGACTTGTTGAATTATCCGTTTACAACCATGATATTTGGTTTAAAATAGAACCAGAAAATAATAAATGAGCATTAGGGAGTTTTCCAATCTTAGCGAAAAAATTAGCAGAGGAATTCTTTTGGCTACATCTCGGTTAAAAGAAAAGACAATAAAAGAAGGTGGCGAGTTGGTCTATTCAAAAAACGGAAAGATTATCAGAGTACAAGCAAAAGATTTAAAATAGTATGTTCAGATTTCTCCTTATTATATCCTTAGTGGGATACGTTTTATACAAAGTAGGCGGACTCTTCTTTCGAGCCGGAGCTGCATCGCAACAACCCCGGCAGCAAGCAAGACCACCTCAGGGAAACGCTAATGTAGACTCTGCCCCTAAGAAAAATAAAGATGGCTCAATAAAAGGTGGTGAGTATATCGATTACGAAGAAGTTAAGTAACAGTATTGAGTCTGGAGTATTGAGTAAATAGTCTTGAGTAAAGACAAGCACACAGCATTAAGAATCTAGTATCCAGAGTCCATTAACCAAGTGAAAATCCATTTCAATAAATATCAGGCAACCGGTAATGATTTTGTTCTGATCGATAACCGAGCAGGCACTTTTTCATTTAGTGCTGAACAAATTCAAAAAATTTGTGATCGCAGGTTTGGCGTGGGCGCTGATGGTCTTATCCTAATAGAGAAAGATCCCACATTCGATTTTAATCTTAATTACTATAACAGCGATGGATCGCAAAGCTTGTGCGGAAACGGAAGTCGCGCAGGCGTTGTGATGGCAGCGAGTCTTGGGTTATTAAATGACAAGACGAAATTCAATGCGTATGATGGTGTTCATGAAGCCGAATTACTTCCGACAGGAATTGTAAGACTAAAAATGAATCCCGTTGTCGAGGTAAAGAAAATAGGATCAGATTTTTTTATTAATACCGGCTCGCCTCATCACCTCAGGTTTGTTAAGAATGTAAAAGACTATGCCGTTTTTGAGGAAGGAAAAAAGATTCGATACAGTAAAGAGTATGATCCCCAAGGTGCCAATGCAAACTTCATTGAGCTGGAGCCAAATAATACAATTTCAGTTCGCACTTATGAACGAGGTGTGGAAGATGAAACTTTTTCGTGCGGCACCGGTGTTACAGCCGCAGCTTTAGCTTCCTCCTATCATGGCTACAAATCCCCTGTTCAGGTGAATGTAATGGGCGGAACGCTATCCGTTGAGTTTAAATCTGACCCTGTAAGTGGATTTAGTCAAATCTTTCTCATTGGCTCTGCAGTATTGGTCTTTGAAGGTTTTATCGAAATTTAATTTACTTTTCAAGGTCACAACGCTATCTTCGGGTACAATCTTTAAGTTATGGAAACTGTTACCGTACAGCTTTTGAATCAAAAAGCATTAAAACTTTTGAAACAATTAGAAGAATTAAACCTGATAAAGGTTACGGAGAATGAAACACCTAAACCGGAAAAATTATCGGATCAATTTCAGGGAAAACTTTCCGACCGTTTTTATGGAAAACTTTCTGACAAGACTGCCAAGGCGCTTCAAAAGCATGTAAAAAAAGGCCGAGATGAATGGGAACGGGATATTTAATCGACAGTAATGTTGTTATTGATTATTTGAACGGAAAACTCCCGGAGTCAGGAAGGCTTTTTATGCATCGTGTAGTAAATGAAACACCAAATCTTTCTGTCATCATAAAAATTGAAGTTTTAGGATTTAATTACGATCAGGACTCAAATCATCTCGTATTTGACTTTCTTGAAAATTCAACCATTTTTGAATTAACAAAAGAAATAGTTGATGCTACTATTTAAATCCGAAAGCAAACTAGAATAAAAATACCTGATGCAATTATTGCAGCCACAGCATTGGTTTTTGATTTTACACTGCTCACCCGAAATTCTGCCGATTTCAAAAATGTGGTAGGGTTAAAATTTTTAAATCCATGGCTGATCAAATCCAAGTAGGCCGTAATTCTAAAAACTAATAGTTTTTTTGCGACACATTGCCGCATTTTCAAGTTCTGTCTGCCAAAATGGTGTTCGCGGGCAACTTGGAATTATAATTGCACCCCGAAATCCTTAAATTTACGCCCCATTTAGTTGGCAAATTCTTAGCCTAGATCGATTAGACTTTATCATCGATTTCGACTTAGAAAGCCTCAAATGACAAACGACTACCCATGTTAAAACTGCTTGCAAAAATTTTTGGTGACAAATCCCAGAAGGACATAAAAGGAATGATGCCTCTGGTTGAGACTACTAAACTCGAAGGCGAATCACTCCTTTCTATTTCAAATGATGAACTGAGAGCAAAGACTTCCGAAATCCAGAACGTCATCAATGAAAAATTGAAACCCATCGATGATCAAATTGCAGGTATCCGTCAGCGATTGGCCGAGCACGAAGAACTGGATATCACTGAAAAAGAAGCTCTCTTTGCAGAAATCGATAAACTTGAGCTCGAGCGAAACAAAGACCTTGAAAAAGTTTTAATAGAAGTTTTGCCAAAGACTTTTGCCGTAGTGCGCGAAACCGCAAGACGATTTAAAGAAAATGAGTACATAGAAGTTACAGCTTCTGAAAAAGATCGAATTTTCGCAGCAAAATATCCTAATGTTAAAATAGTTGGCGATAAGGCACAGTGGAATCGTCAGTGGTCAGCAGCCGGAAACCTGATCACTTGGGACATGGTGCATTACGATGTACAAATCATCGGTGGAATTGCGCTGCATGAAGGTAAAGTTGCCGAAATGGCAACGGGTGAAGGAAAAACTTTGGTGGCAACATTCCCAGCATTCCTCAACGCGCTCGCAAGACGTGGCGTTCATATTGTTACAGTTAACGATTACCTCGCCAAACGCGATAGTGAATGGATGGCTCCGCTATTTCAGTTTCACGGTCTCACTATTGATTGCATTGATAAACATGAACCTAATTCTACTGAAAGAAGAAATGCTTATCGGGCCGACATAACGTATGGCACTAATAATGAATTCGGTTTCGATTATTTGCGTGATAACATGTCACGCGAACCTGAAGAGTTAGTACAACGCGGCCATCATTATGCCATGGTTGATGAGGTGGATAGTGTGTTGATTGATGAAGCGCGAACTCCGCTTATTATCTCAGGGCCAGTACCGCGTGGTGATGAGCATGAATTTTACGATCTAAAGCCGCGCATTTCAAAACTTGTTGAAGCTCAAAAAAAATTAATCAATCAATATTTAAACGATGCCAAAAAGCAACTGGCGGAGGGCATGGACAAAGATGGTGGCACTGCACTATTCCGGGCCCACCGAGCAATGCCTAAGTATAAGCCGCTGATTAAATTACTCAGCGAAACAGGCATGAAGAACGTTCTTCAAAAGACTGAGAACTTCTATTTGCAAGACAATAAGAAAATGATGCCCGAGGCCGACCAGCCTTTGTTTTTTGTAATCGATGAGAAAGACAACAGCGTTGATTTAACGGATAAGGGAATTGACTTGATAACCGGTGAAGGTGAAGATCCTAAGTTCTTCATCATGCCTGAGATTGGTATTGAACTCAACAAGATTGAAAAAGATACTAGCATCGATTCAGAAACTCGCCTTAAGAAAAAAGAAGATCTTATTCGTGAGTATACTACAAAATCGCAACGCATACACAGCGTAAGTCAATTACTCAAAGCGTATACACTTTTCGAAAAAGATACTGAATACATCATTGTAGATGGAAAAGTAAAAATTGTAGATGAGCAAACGGGTCGTGTGCTGGACGGAAGAAGATACTCTGATGGTTTGCATCAGGCGATTGAAGCGAAGGAGAATGTGAAGGTCGAAGATGCTACCCAAACGTACGCCACCATCACCCTTCAAAATTATTTTCGCATGTATCATAAGCTTGCAGGTATGACGGGTACTGCTATCACCGAAGCGGGTGAATTGTGGGACATCTATAAGTTGGATGTGGTTACGATTCCTACCAACAGGCCGATGACACGAAAAGACAGGGATGATCTTGTTTACAAAACCGTACGCGAAAAATTTAATGCTGTTGTCGAAGAAATTGTAAAGCTTACGCAAGAAGGAAGACCCGTATTGGTGGGTACCACTTCCGTGGAAATTTCTGAGTTGGTAAGCCGGATGTTGCAGATCAGAAAAATCAAGCATCAAGTGCTAAATGCAAAGCAACATCAACGCGAAGCTGATATTGTTGCCGAAGCCGGAAAGTCAGGCACTGTAACCATTGCCACTAACATGGCTGGTCGCGGAACAGATATTAAACTTGCTCCTGAATCTAAAGCAGCCGGTGGTTTAGCAATTATTGGTACCGAACGTCACGAATCGCGGAGAGTTGACAGGCAGTTGCGCGGTCGTTCAGGACGTCAGGGTGATCCGGGTACTTCGCAGTTTTATGTTTCCTTGGAAGATAACCTGATGCGTTTGTTTATGCCTGAGCGAATAGCCCGCATCATGGATAGACTGGGACTAAAAGAAGGTGAGGTAATCTCGCACTCTATGGTGACTAACTCTATTGAACGTGCACAGAAAAAAGTTGAAGAAAATAACTTTGGAATCCGTAAGCGATTGCTAGAGTATGATAACGTAATGAATTCGCAACGCGAAGTTATCTACAAGCGGAGAAGGAATGCCTTACATGGCGAACGTCTTCAATTGGATATTCTCACCATGTTATTTGATACCAGCGATGATTTGGTAGCAACTGGAAAAGCCGGTCAGGGTTATCAAGATTTCAAACTAAATGTATTGAGTTTACTGGGTTTCGATTTCAGTATGTCTCAGGAAGATTTTACAAAACTAGAACAGTCGGTTGTCAGCGAGACCTTATACGAAGAGGCTCTGAAACATTACGACCATAAGAATAAAGTTGCTGCTGAAAAATCGTATCCAATTATTATTGACCTATTTAAAACACGCGGTGCAACGGTTGAAAATATACAGGTTCCGTTTACAGATGGTATAAAACAGATTGGAGTTTCCGCCAATTTGAAGAAGTGCGTTGATTCTAAGAACAACGAGCTAATCAAGTCGATGGAGAAAATGATCACGCTGGCAATCATTGACGCCCAGTGGAAAGAACATCTTCGCGATATGGACGATTTAAAGCAATCTGTACAAAATGCAGTGTATGAGCAGAAAGATCCGTTGTTGATTTATAAGTTCGAAGGATTTGAAGCCTTCAAACGATTCATCGCTAAAGTGAATGAAGAGACTATTTCATTCCTGATGAAAGCGGATATTCCAATTCGTGATGCGGATGAAGTTCAGGAAGCTCGTTCTCAAAAAAGACAACGACTTAGTGAAAACAAAGAAGAATCGCGCTCTCTGCTACAAGGAGGTGGATCACAGTCACAGGCTCCACAACGTCCGGTAGAAGAAAAGGTAATGCCGGTAAAATCCGATAAAGTTGCTGGCAGAAATGATAAAGTGAGTGTGCAATATCCGGACGGTCGTGTGCTTAAGGATGTTAAATTCAAAAAAGTGGAGGAAGATGTGAAGACTGGAAGATGCATTGTTATCGACTAGTGTTCTGTAATTGTTAAATGGTGCTTTCTACTAAAGAAATCACGATTGACAAAAATTTACAATTTTGACAATCTTATTTATAAATATAATGTTGTCAATTTTATTTTTGCCAACTGTAAACTAAGAATTAGTTAAAGCGTACAATTTGAATCTCTCGTAAATTTTTATTTTGTAACTTAGCGTTTAATGAGTGTAAGGAAAAATATTATTCTCGGTCTCTTTTGCTATCTGTTGGTTGGCTGTGGGGTTACTCAAAAAACAAGCGATAAACCATATTATGAAAACCTTGCGAGTTTACGTCCGCAGGTAACTGTTCCCGTTGATACACCACGCAAGGATACTTCCAAGCAAAATAATAAAGTTGAAAACGTTACGCCTACTCAAACTGTAAATGCAAAAGTAGATGCTGTGTTGGATAGCATTGATCGCTACAACCTGGTGAAGCGATTTGTTGATGGGTATACAATACAGATTTATTCTGGGCAAAACCGCGAAGATGCCATGAACACTAAGAAGAAAATGAGTGCCGAGATTTCGAACCTTACTGCTAATCTTCAATATCAACAACCAAAATTTACGGTAACTGTAGGGCGTTACTACACCAAACTTGAAGCCCAAAAGGACTTGGTGCATATCCGAAATAGTTTTTCTTCGGCCATTCTGGTTCCTGAAAGAATTGCAATTCGATAGCTAATATCAACTTAATCTGCTTTCTACATTATTTCTATCTTTGGATAGGATGAAAAATAATACGGAAGGTAAATGGGAAAAGCGCTGGCACCCGCTGCGCGAAGAGTGGGTTATTTACTCTGCTCACCGCAACACACGTCCCTGGCAAGGTGGCGGCCTGATCAAATCAAAAGCTTCTTTAGATTATGATCCAACATGCTATTTGTGCCCGGGTAATCCAAGGATTCATGGTAATGTAAACCCTGACTACAAAGACGTTTTCATTTTTAATAATGACCATCCTGTTGTGGGAATGGATTCACCCGAAGTTGCCAATAGCCATAGTGATCATCTCTACAAAAAAGCGAATGCCAAGGGCATAGCAAAAGTAATCTGTTATGACCCCCGACATAACATTAGTTTATCGCAAATGAAGTTAGATCGGGTTGTAAAGGTTTTTGAATCCTTTCAACACGAGACTAAAGAGCTGGCAGAAAATCCAGTCATAAAATCAGTTCTAATCTTTGAAAACAAAGGCGAAGCAGTTGGTGTGAGTAATCCCCATCCTCATTGTCAGATTTATGCTACAGATTTTACACTAAAGCTGGTTGATCAGCAAATCAAAGTAGCTGACCAATACACTGAGCAGCATAAGCAAAATATATTCGAGCAAATCATTAAGCAAGAAAAAGCAGTTGGACTAAGAATACTTGCCGAAAATGACAGGGCTATCGCCTTCATTCCTTTTTTTGCACGCTATGCTTATGAAGTAATGATTTTCCCAAAAGGAAACCATCAACATATCAGTTCTCTTTCCGAACAAGAGCTACATGATCTCACTTCCGTTTTTCATCAGATTGTGCGTAGAATGGACATGAATTTTAAAATGGACTTCCCTTATGTGATGTCAATTATGCAAGCCCCTATTGATGGTAAGTCTTATGAAAATTTCAGAATGCATCTTTGGTTACAACCACCGTATCGTCAGCCGGGATTAATCAAATACTTAGCCGGTCCGGAAATTGGTGCCGGCAATTTTATGGCCGATACCATGCCCGAAGACAAAGCTGCCGAGTTGTTACGTATTAATTTGAATGAATACGATCTGGAAAGGTGACAAATCCAATACTTAAAAATTACTTTGCGTCAGCACCAGGACGTCTAGATGTAATGGGTGGAATTGGAGACTATTCTGGATCCCTCGTTTTACAAATGCCAATTTCTCAAAAGACCGTTGTGAAAGTTACTTTACGAAGCGACTATCAATGCAGTCTTGAAAGTATAAGTGGTGCCGACAAAATTCCTTCAGTCAATGTTGACTATCGGGATTTCTTAAAAAAGAACGTTGTTGATTATGATTTCGCAAAAGCAAAATTTAAACAACTTAAATCCGATGGTTGGATTGGTTATGTGCTTGGATGTGCGCTCGCTTTGCAAAAAGAAAAAGGAATTGAATTTACCGGTGCTGATTTTAATATAACTTCTGAAGTACCGCTTGGTAAAGGAGTTTCCTCCTCGGCCTCCATTGAAGTTGCTACCCTAAAAGCACTGAGTGAAGCATTTGACGTTTTCTTTTCTGGAACTGAATTACCAAAACTTGCACAACGCGTTGAGAATTTAATTGTTGGTGCGCCTTGTGGCTTGATGGATCAACTGGCTTCTTACCTGGGTGAGCCTAAAAAGCTGCTGCCAATAATATGTCAGCCCGACCTTGTAGAAAAGCCTATTTCAATCCCAGAAGGAATTTTCTTTATTGGAATAGATAGTGGCGTGCGGCATTCCGTTTCCGGGTCCTCCTACTCGGATGTTCGGTGTGCGGCTTTTATGGGTTATACCATAATAGCAAATTCGCTAGGAGTATCTGGTGAAGAAATTTTGAAAGCTAAACTTCAGCAGAGGTTTTCTCAACTGCCCTATAAAGGATATCTCTGCAACATCTCCGCTCAGGAATTTGAATCAACTTTTTCAAAGCATTTGCCAATAACAATTGGCGGCAAAAATTTTCTTGAGAATTTTTCGCACTCGCTTGATTCTGTTACTGCAATTAATCCAGAAACAGAATATGCAATTCGTCAATGTGTTTCGCATCCTATCTATGAAAATGAGCGAGTACATAAATTTAAAACCTTGCTACTTTCTTTAAATGAATTTGCTAAAGCAAAAGAAAGAAACAGCATCATGAAAAGCATGGGCGAACTGATGTATCATTCACATGCAAGTTATTCTAAGTGCGGACTCGGTTCTGATCGTACCGATGAAATTGCAGAACTCAGTAAAAACAAGCCTGGAATTTACGGAGCCAAAATAACCGGTGGCGGAAATGGTGGCGCAGTTTGTTTACTCACGGATGAAAATGGCGTTGCATCCGCAAGGAAGATTCATCAAATGCTTTGTGAGAAATATAAACAGGAGTTGGTGTTTTTTGAGTAAACTACTTGATTTTAATCTTTCTTAACCCTAAAAGAATTAGAAATTGTTCGATCGGGTTGAAATACCTGTTCTTCCCTTTTTCTGCACGTATTTGCTTTTTAAGTTCATTGTAATTTGAATAATAAAAGCTTGAAAATCTGGCAGACAATTTATCATTTTTTACCAACCAAACTGCTTCATAGGTTGTGTGTTTAGATTGTTCCTCTACAGAAATATAGTAGTCGAAATCTGTCCACAGAGTAGTCTTCCTAAGAAATGGTAGCAAAGGGTTTATAAAAGTAATCCCGCGTGTGTCAGCTGAGATAAATCTATTTTGGGTTGCAAAGAGAAGCAACAATAAAAATTGAAGACCTATAATTATGGCGTAAGCATATTGCGCATTTGCATCGTGCCATAAATCAACTTTATCAATACTAATTTTTGATGAAGTCAAAAGTTTATAGGTTCCCAATCCAATAACTGCATTGAGTAGAATCAGTAGTCCAAATCCACCAAATATTTTATACCTAGAGGTAACTCTGTTCATTTATTTGAATCTAAATAAATTCTACTTCAAGGTGTCTTTGCTAACAATGAATTAATCCAACCAGCAATTTTCAATGCCTCGTCTCTAGGAACGTTAGGCATAGCAGCCATTGGGGTTTCATGCTCGGGCCAGTTCTTAGGCTCGGGTTTGTAAATCAAATCGACAATGCGCTGATCGCTGTATTTGCGTTTGGCAATATCTACAAAGGATGGCCCCACTTGTCGTTTGTTTGTTTGGTGACAAGCTGTGCACGTATTTTTAACTAACAGTGGCTCTATCTCAGCATAGGTAAGTGACTTGCTTGAATTTGTTGTAGGCTTTACAGTTGGTTTCGATGCTGTAGGTTTAACCACTGCGGCCTGAGTTCGTTTTGTACTCAATTCATTTGCAGGAAGTTTTGCACCCTCTGGAATATTATTCAAGGTATAATAAGCCGTGTTATGCAAAATCGGCAATCCTGATTCCGATCGTACTCCAGACAGGATTAGTTCATGCAAATAATATTGTCTTAGATTATCAATCACCACGCGCACACGCAATCCATCATCCGAAACTTTAACGCCTCTAATAATAAGTTTCTCATCATTAACAGTTGGGCTTCCGTACACCGGATGATATTTATAGATATAACTTCTTCCAAAGTAAGAGTCTAAGTTTTCGGCAGTCTTCTTATCAACAGGTTGTGTAAACTCAATTTCAAAACCATCAGGTTTGGCACTTACGGTTTTCATTTCCATGGGCACCTTGCCCGTCCATACTAAGCGCTGTAAACCAGCGGTAGTAGTCCCGGCTGAGCCCCAGCCTCTGTTGGTAAGGCCAGCATAGAGCGAACCATCGTGTCCCCAATTCATTCTAAGTACACCCGATTGAAATCCCGATTTAAAATCAAACGCAACTCCTTGAAATTCACCCTTCACTTTTTCCATTACTACGCGCATGATTTTACTCTGCCCTTGATCGCCTACAAAAACTTGTCCTGCAAAAGGTCCAAACTTTCCAGCCATATTATCTTGAAGAATCTCAGAGTTAGAAATTCCCAACACGCCATGCGGCAACCACACAGCCGGAATTCTTGTTTCTTTAAATTCATCTTTCATTTCATAGAAAAATGCGGGGTCTTTCTCGTCATTAATGTTTTCAGGTTTTATGTAAGCACCTTCCTTTTTTACCTGGCGCGCATCTACTTTGTTATAGAGTTGTTCCGTGGTAATTTTTACAGGCGAATTTTCGCGTCCTGCCCATTTCAATCCAGCGGGATGGCCTGTAAAGCTTCCTTTCGTTACATGAAAAATACCTCCTGAACCTTGCCAATCGCCCTGGTTATCATCATAAAAAAACTCACCATCAACCAATCCTAATCCACAAGGCGAACGCATGCCCGTAGCCCACGGCTCCATCGTTCCATCCGGGTGAATCTTCATCGTCCAACCGCGCCATGGCACACGACTTTCCCCGCGCCACCACTCTTCATCGCCAAAAGCAACATTGCCTGTCACAAAAAAACTTCCGTCTTCAGTTATCTTCGGGCCGAAAGAATATTCATGATAGTGACCTGACAGCGGCCACTGATAAACTGTTTCATAAATGTCTGCTTTGTCATCACCATTGGTATCAACCAATTTAGTAAGCTCGCCACGCTGCGCAGTATATAGAGCACCTTCATAGTACGAGAGCCCTAACGCTTCGTGCAAACCCGAGGCAAACAAGGTGTATCGTGGCGTTGATCCTCCTTCCATAGCGGGATTTTCTACAAGCCACACATCGCCTCTGCGCGTACATACTGCAATGCGACCATCAGGTAAAGTAGCCACACCCCCAACTTCCAAAAGAATTCCTTCCGGAGTTGGTAGAGAAATTATTTTATAGTAATCGTCTTCGGTTGGCGTTTTACTTAGCTGCGCAAAAGTTGCAGAGGCAAACGAACCAAGTATCAGAATCAGGAATAATCGAATATTTTTCATCGTATAAATCTTTTAAATCTTACCAGATAATTGAATAACTGAATGAACCTTGAACAGGCACCACTAACTCCTGCACACCATTTAGTTCGCGTACTTCAGGGGTAAACCCATTTGTTTTTATATAGTAACTCTTATCATCAATAGCATAGGCACCATTGGGCATTTTTTGAATCGATTTACCTTCAGCTAGTTTATAATAGAGTCCTGATTTTGTGCCTCTGTTTTTAATCTCAACACTATGCACAATGGTGTTTTTACCAGGATAAATTTTATCGGCTACTTCAATGCCCTCATAGGAATATTTAAAAATCGGCCGACCGGTTGCCGTTTCAATCTCATAACCCTTAGGCCTATACTCACCCGCTTTCATTTCATCTTCGCGCGCTACCATAGGAAATGCGGCTGTTGGTGATGCTAAGAAAGCAAGTGGTTGGTTAGTAAATAAATATTGGGTTGCTCCGCGCGGACGAAAAGAGCCATCACCCCGATCGTGCCACATAGGCGTTGCATCAACAAAATCACCATGCCACACAGCCACTAAATTTCCAGCTTTAAGATCGTAGATATAATGCGTACCACTTGGATCGCCAACACCAATCGTGTGAGTAAGTCGTTGCTTATAGTCTCCTTTAAAATCTATGAACGCGCGAAGCAATCTCACTTCATTACCGGGATTGATAAAGATGGAGGCGACAGGTTGATCATCGGGAGGAAAAGAATTATATGCATGCAATGGTTTTAATGAGGAACCGGTTTGAACAAGCAATCCCAAACGGGGTGGCAGCCACGAAGCATTTTTATAATTATAAATTTCAATTGGATAAGATCCTTTCTTCAATTCGATGCTCGCTTCATCATTGCGCCACCAACCATCACCACTTTGAAAATTAGCAAGCTCTTTGTTGTTTATAATAAGTCTTGCCCCACCCGTATAGACTAAAGAAAATTTATAGGTAGCATCATCCGAAACTGTAACCGTTCCTTTATAGAGCGTTCCATATTCATTTTCGTTTTCTAAAATCTCGCAGGTCAATTCGTTTAATGACCCAGATGCGTTTGGTTTTAGTACCGTGTAATCTGAAATGACTTTGAAATTGCCATACCAGACTTGGTATGATAGATCGCTTAATGAAACATCTACTTGCTTTAGTAACGTGTATTTTATATTTCTAAATGCGACCGGGCCATGGTCGCCTTGAATCATCAAAGGCCCTAACGGTTTCTCATTATTTTCAATTGGCCCACCTGTAGGTAAAGGCACTTCCACATTTTCATGGATGCGAACTCCATTTAAATCAACAAATAGAAATTTGGCATTTTCTATTTTCTTTCCGGCCTTGTCGAACTTCGGTGCCTGAAAAGAAATGTGCATTTTTTGCCAGAGGCCAGGCGCCTTAGCAGGATTGCTCAACGGAGCCTTGCCCACATAAATTTTTCCTTTCTCGGTTTCCCAGTTTCTATAAATTCCACCGATGTCGCCAAACGAAGGATTCTTAACTCCCCAACTATCCAACAATTGCACTTCGTAGCGGCCTTGCAAATAAACTCCAGAGTTCGATCCTTTGGGTAACATCACCTCTAATTCTAAATCAATATCACCATGTTCAAAAGAAGTAATTAATTGATCGCGCTTCTTATCGTCATTCATATTTAACAGAATGCCTTTGCCAGCAGTAAAGGTTACAGCCTGCGGATGAGTTGACTCAGCAGTTGTTTTGTCTTTCTTCCCTTTTAATTTGGAAGCAACTGGTTCTTGCTTTGGCTTTTCATGAATATCAACATCCGGGTTCATTGTGACATCGCCAACAATTTGCCAGTTGCCAGCCTGTGGTTTAAAGTCCGACAAATCCTGGAGAATTAGCGTTTTGGTTTGAGCGTTCACTTTTCCCGCGCAAGCGATAAAAAGCAAAAGCAATAGAAGTTTGATTTTCATAAGGTAGATAAAATAGGATGGCTAATATCTGGCTAAGTAAGAGAAATAACAAGTTGACGAAGACTATTATTAGATGCCAGTGATAGAAATTATTGAATTGATCCAGAACATTAATTTTTGAATCTCTCGCCCACTTGCACTCGTACAATTTAATTGTACATTTGAGCGGTGAATTTATCAACTCAACGCAGCTATCCCAATAAGCCCGAAAGTTTCGGAGGGGATTGCTTTGTTTAGTTTTTAATATACTAATTACCAACAAGCCCCTTTGAGAAATCTCAGGGGCTTTTTTATTTATAGGGGTTTGGAGAAGATTAACATAGATTTTTTATCAATCAAAACTTAATAGGTAGCTTTAAATCATTTTTATATGACTTTATTAAATAAAATAAAATCACTCTCTGAAGAGTATGCAGCGCAAACTGTTGAATGGCGAAGGCATCTGCATGCATATCCTGAATTATCGTATCAGGAAGTGAACACATCAAAGTTTGTTGCGGAAAAACTTAAATCGTTCGGCATCGAATCGCAAGTAGTTGCCACAACGGGACTTGTCGCACTGATCAAAGGAAAGAATCCTGATAAGAAAACAACTGCGCTGCGTGCAGATATGGATGCACTTCCCATTCAGGAAATAAGTTCGGCCTCATACAAATCAACCAACCCTGGTGTTATGCATGCGTGTGGCCACGATGTGCACACTTCCTCTTTGTTAGGAACAGCCAAGATTTTACAGGAAGTAAAAGATCAGTTTGAAGGTACTGTTAAATTAATTTTTCAACCAGGTGAAGAAAAAAATCCGGGTGGCGCTTCATATATGATTAAGGAAGGAGCTTTAACTAATCCTGCACCTGCTTCTATTATAGGCCAGCATGTAATGCCCTTAGTGCCTGTTGGTAAAGTTGGCTTTCGCGAAGGCATGTACATGGCCAGCAGCGATGAAATTTATTTAAAAGTGATTGGCAAAGGTGGTCATGGTGCGGCTCCTGAATTAGCAATTGATCCAATTCTTATTGCATCGCATATCATCATTGCATTGCAACAAATAATCAGTCGCAACGCAAGCCCAAAACAACCTACTGTGTTAACGTTTGGACGAATTATTGGTGATGGCGCAACAAACATAATCCCCAACGAAGTAAATGTTGCCGGCACCTTTCGTGCCCTCGATGAAGGATGGCGCAAAGAAGGTTTGCAAAAAATAAAAAAGATGGCCGAGGCTATTGCCGATGGTATGGGTGCCAAGTGTGTAGTGACCATCTCACAGGGCTATCCTTATCTTGAAAATAATCCAGAGCTAACCCGTAGAATTAGAGCTTCCGCTGAAGCGTATTTAGGAAAGGAAAATGTCGTTGACATTGACCTGACTTTGGGCTCAGAAGATTTTGCCTACTATTCGCATGTGGTCCCGGCCTCGTTTTACCGACTAGGTACTCGCAACGAAGCCAAGGGGCTTACCTCCTATGTGCACACACCTAATTTTGATATTGATGAAGATGCCTTGAAAATAGGGCCAGGCCTTATGGCGTGGATGGCTATTGAGGAATTAGATTGCTAAAAAGATAGATTCTACGATAATATCATCGAGATTAATTCAAATACTTTAACCTCTATTTTGTTACTTTTGAGGAAGAAAAATTTGTTAAGAAATATGTCTGAGGAGTTATTCAAAAACGATAAAAAACCAACATTTGAAGATTTCAAAAATGAGAATGGTTTCACCTATTGGTGGGCTTCTGATTTGATGACTATGTTGGGTTATAACGCAATGAAATCTTTTCAAAAGGTATTGGACAGAGCAACAAAAGCATTCGTCTCACTAAACATTCCTCATTACGAAAATATAATTGCAGAGATTAGGGAGGTAAATGGTGAACGAGTTCAAGACTTTAAATTAAGTCGTTTTGGCTGCTATATAGCAGTAATGAATGGTGACCCTAAAAAAGTCGAGGTTGCAGAAGCACAAAGCTATTTCGCACAGCAAACAAGAAAATTTGAGTTATATATTCAAAGTAATAATGAACTTGACAGATTACTAATTAGAGAAGAGCTTACCGAAGGAAATAAATCTTTGGCATCAGCAGCTAAACAAGCGGGAGTTAATGACTATGTCAAATTTCAAACCGCTGGTTATGTTGGAATGTATAACATGCCTTCTTGGCAATTAGAAAAGAAGCGAGGCGTTAAGAAAGGAAAATTAATGGAGTACATGGGTCGTACTGAATTAGCGGCAAATCTATTTCGGGTAACCCAAACAGAGGAAAGAATAAAAAACAAAAATGTAACTGGTCAGGCAAACCTTGAGCAAACCCACTTTCAGGTTGGAAAGGAAGTGAGGGAGATTATTCAAAAAAACGTAGGGAAAAATCCAGAAAATCTTCCTTTGGAAAAACACCTTCCCGAGGTAAAAAAAGAGTTAAAAGCTGGCTACAAAAAGATGCAGGACGATGATAAAAAACGAAAGAAAAAGAAACCTTAGTCAAAAGAATTAGACAAGGAATTCCTTTCTTTCACTCAAAGTTTTTCAGTTGGTTCATAAACTTCTGCTGCGAATGTCAAATTAAGTAATTGTTATCCCCTTTCTTCTTCCGCTGCGGGCAGTATCTTTACACGCAACGCTATGGAGCAATCTAACGAGATAGAAAATTCAAGTTCCTCACCCGAACGTTGGAAAATTATACTGAGAAATACGGCCTATATTCTAGCGGCCTTATTTATTTTTCTCTTTACACTCGATTTGATGATTGCCTCGTTACAGCACATCGGCAAAGATGCTGCCGATGTAATTATTCTGGCCACTTCAAATCCGTTTACCGGACTGTTCATTGGCCTTTTGGTTACAGCCCTCATTCAAAGTAGCTCGGCAACAACATCCATGGCGGTAGCGTTAGTTGCTTCGGGTTCTATCACATTAGAAGGAGCCATTCCCATTATCATGGGAGCAAACGTAGGAACAACCATTACCAGCACAATTGTATCGCTTGGTTTTATTACTAAGAAAAAAGAATTCAGGCGCGCAGTTACGGTTGGCACGTATCATGACTTCTTTAATATTCTTACCGTCATCATTCTATTTCCGTTAGAATATTATTTCGGCTTCCTATCCGGCCTTTCGCAATACATAGCAACTACTTTTTTCAACGAGCCGTTAGGGTCAATTCAAAACAGTTTTTCTTTATTAGGCTCAGGCTTCAGTCCTATAATTACCTTTATTGTCAACTTTATAAATAACGGTTTTATCCTTGCCATTCTCTCAATAGGATTACTTTTCGGATCTATTCTTTTTTTCAGAAAAATTCTTTCTCAAACTCTTGGGTTTGGATCGCAAGATCGCTTTCAACAATTCTTCTTCAAGAATTCGTTAAAATCTTTTGCCTGGGGATTATTAACAACGGCCGCTATCCGATCAAGCACAGTTACAACATCGTTGGTCGTTCCTTTAGTAGCCAAGAAAGTTGTTCGGTTAAAATCTGCTTTGCCTTTTATACTCGGAGCGAATATGGGCACAACCATCACAGCTTTTATTGCAGCGATGTTTAACTCAAACGCAGCAATCAGTATTGCCATTGCTCACTTCCTTTTTAATTTTATTGGCGTTTTAATTTTCTATCCAATACCTTACGTGAAGGAATTGCCAATCAAGTTAGCCAATGGTTTGGGTCGCCTTACTTTAAAGTATCGGTTAGCCGGATTTTTGTATCTGCTATTGACTTTCTTTTTTATTCCGTTTTCACTCATTTATTTGAACAAGGGTGCTGTTAAAGTTCAGGAGCTAACTTATCAGTCGAAAAATTTTATCACTCAGAAAGAAGATTCGTATAAACTAATTGTTAAAACCTATCGCAACCAACCGATAAGTAATTGGATGGTCTATGATCCAAAAAATGAAAGTCAGGCCGAGCCTGCCAAGATTCTTTCCGTCTATCGCAGGAAAAATATTTTGATGATCAACAATGAATTATTTGAATTAAATAAACCTGGTTTTTGCCACGATGGTGAGGATGAATTTGGGAAGTTTAAAACTTGCATTATTGAGATTAAGCCAAAACTTATTCTTAATGAAAACCTTGTTGCTGATTCTATTTATGTGTTTGAAAAACAATGGTACGAGCCAAGTCGTGTCGATTCAATAAAGACTCGTCTATACATTAGCTCCACATTGAACTTGTTGGTAAAGAAGGAAAAACTAAATACTCACAATGAACTTCTCTTTGAAGAGAACCTTTCGGAATTAAAGAAGAAGTAGACTTGTTTAAGCGGTTAGGAGCCATTTCTCTCAAAAAGACAAAATCCGTATATTGCCTACTTAGTTATGGATATTAAAGACACATTAATCAAGTTTTTGAGATTAGACAATTTAATCGAGAACATTTCAGGCTATGCAGAAGCTCGGATTGATCTTTTAAAAATTGAAATCCGGGAGGAGGTTGCAAAGACATTGAGCCGAGCCGTAGTAATAATGGTAGTTATTGTTACTGCTTTGATCTTTTTGCTATTCTTTAGTATTGGTTTGGCCAGCCTTCTGAATGAATATTTTACACATTCCTATATTGGATATTGGATTGTAGCTAGTATTTATGGCTTACCATGTCTGTCTTTTTTGCTATTCAAAAAAGGCATCAGCACTTATTTTGAACAAAAAATGCTTGAATTGATCAAACAGAAAGATAAGTAGTATGGAATTGCTGGAAACTCAAGATCCCGAAAAGAAAAAACTGATCGAAACCTCAGAGCGACACAAGCGCGAGTTACAAAAGGAGGTAAGTGCCATTTCCAAAAAAACCGAAAAGGCACTTAAGAATGGGCTAATTATCGGAGGTTCATTAGTGCTTACTTATATTCTTATCAGTCAGATTGGGGCTTCCAAAAAGAAAAGGAAAAAAGTAAAAGCAAAAATTGCTAAAAACGATTTAGAAGAAGAGGAAGTTGTTGAAACATCTTCAGGACTATCCTCTTTTATTACAACCATCGGAGAAAACTTAGCAAGTCAGGCAACGCACATTTTACTTGTTGATTTTGCAAAAGACAAACTAGCTGAATATCTCAACAAACGTAAAGCTGAGAATGAAAATTCTTGAAAATCTTCAGGAGCGAAAAGCACATGGAAAAAAATCCATTGCCGTGTTGGTCGATCCAGACAAAATCGAAGAACCGGGCAGATTGAATACTCTTTTAAGATTGGCAACTGAAAACTGTATCGACTTCTTCTTTGTTGGAGGTAGTTTGGTAACAACTCCTAATCTCTCGGAAGTAGTCAATCAAATAAAAGAGAATGTTTCTATACCCGTAGTTTTGTTTCCAGGTAGTTCATTACAAATTGATCCTTCGGCTGATGCCATCTTGTTTTTGTCGTTGATTTCTGGTCGCAATCCTGATTTACTTATCGGCCAGCATGTTGTTGCCGCACCGATCTTAAAAAACAATAGACTCGAAGTGATGCCTACCGGATACCTGCTTATCAACTCAGGGAAGACAACTTCAGTGGCCTACATCAGTAACACTACACCGATACCT
>Ga0163150_10000252_pt1 | contig 100825 bp, 95 predicted proteins | sample OliLakLV19P2IB_FD_148628 | JGI IMG/M metagenome (GOLD analysis project Ga0163150, IMG submission 148628) | Freshwater microbial mat bacterial communities from Lake Vanda, McMurdo Dry Valleys, Antarctica - Oligotrophic Lake LV.19.P2.IB | ecosystem: Environmental > Aquatic > Freshwater > Lake >...
TGGAAGAGCTCGACGGGGTCTGCATCAACTTCGTCCCGGGCAAGCCCATGACGGTGAAGGGCTCGGTCACCGGAGCCGCACCGCGATGAGTCCTGTTCCCGCATCTGCGATCACTATCGCAGATGGCGAGATCACCATCGATGCCGAGCGGCTCGCGCCTGAAACGCTCGCCCGCCGGCTTCGAGCGCATCTTCAAGCGCTCGCCACACTGCGCTTACCGATCACCTATCTGGAGGCGGCCAGAGGGCTGCTGCTCTCACCCCCGAATACCATTCATCAAGTCACGCAGGCGTTGGAGCAGATCATGGCCGAGGACGCGGCGGCCGACCGCCCCTTCATCGCGGCCATGGTCATCAGCAAGTGGCGCGGCGGCTTGCCGGCGCCGGGCTTCTTCGACTGCGCGGCGCGGCTCGGACGCTTCGCCGGCGATGCAACTGGACCGGACGCAAGGGTGTTTCATGCGGCCGAGTTCAACGCAGTGGTCGCCTTGTGGGCGCCGACTAGCGACTCTCGCGACGAGAGTGAATAAAGACCCATGGCCTCTCGTTTGGCGCAGTCCCTGGAGCAAAGCCGACTTCAGCTCGTGCCCGGCGGCGGCGTGGACGGCCGGCGCCCGCGCGTGGTCATCGTCGGCGCCGGCTTCGCCGGCCTCACTGTCGCGCAGCGGCTGGCCAAGGCACCGGTGGACATCACCCTGATCGACCGGGAGAACCATCACCTCTTTCAGCCGCTGCTCTACCAGGTGGCGACGGCCGGACTGTCGCCGGCCGACATCGCCTGGCCCATTCGAGGTCTGGTCCGGCACCAGCGCAACACAAGCGTGCTGCTGGGCGCGGTCACCGGCGTCGATCGTGTGCGCAAACGCGTCATCATGAGAGACCGCAACATTGCCTATGACGTTCTGGTGCTCGCGACCGCGGCGACCCACGGCTATTTCGGCAATGATAGCTGGGCTGCTCATGCGCCCGGCCTGAAGGCGATCGACGACGCCACGGAGATCCGCCGCCGTCTGCTGCTCGCCTTCGAGCGCGCGGAGATGGAATCCGATGCGCGCGAGCGCGAACGGCTCCTCACCATCGTCATCGTCGGCGGCGGGCCGACCGGGGTCGAGATGGCCGGCGCCGTCGTCGAACTGGCGCGCAAGGCGCTCGCGGCCGACTTCCGCGCCATCGATCCGCAGCAGACGCGCGTGCTGCTGGTCGAGGCCGGACCACGCTTGCTGCCAAGCTTTCCGGAGCCGCTGTCGTGCCATGCCGAGCAGGCGCTTCGGCGCCTCGGCGTGGAGGTCCGCCTGAAACAGGAAGTCACGCGTTGCGTTGCGACCGGGGTCACGCTTGGCGACGAGAACGTGTGCGCGGGCACGGTGATCTGGGCGGCCGGGGTCGCCGCCTCGCCGGCTGCCGATTGGCTCGCCGTGGCGGGCGATCGCTGTGGCCGTGTGTTGGTCGGACCGGATTTGCGGCCGCCCGGCATGGATCACGTTTTCGTTATCGGTGACACGGCGCTCGCCCATGACGTTGCCGGCAAGCCACTCCCCGCCATTGCCCCGGTCGCCAAGCAGCAGGGCGCCTATGTGGCCGCAGTGATCCAGGCGCGCCTCACAGGCAAGGCCGAGCCGGCACCCTTCCGCTATCGGGACCGCGGCCTGCTCGCCACGGTCGGCCGCAAGACCGCCGTCATCGCGTTCGGACGCCTGCGGATGAAGGGATGGCTGGCGTGGTGGATCTGGGGCATCGCCCACATCTACTTCCTGATCAGCCTGCGTAACCGGCTGATCGTCATGACGCAGTGGCTCTGGTCTTGTGTCAGCTTCGAGCGTGGCGCCCGGCTCATCACCGGCCTGCGCGCCATCCGCGAACCAGACCGCCTGGGCCGTCGTGACGACGACGATGCGCCCCCGCCCCCCTTGCCGCACCCTATCCCCACTCCTGCCTGAGCCGCCCATGTCCGAGTCCGCCACCCAACCCATTCCTGTTCTGGTCCCGCTGATCCAGGCTGGAGTGAAACAGCGCGACGCGAACAAGATCCGCCGCCGCCCGGGATTTGATGAAGTGCCGGTGCTGCGCAAACCAAGCTGGATACGCGTAAGCATCCCGGCCGGCAATGCAGTCGCCACGCTCAAGAGCAAGCTGCGCGAAAACCACCTGGTCACAGTCTGCGAAGAAGCCGGCTGCCCGAACATCCACGAATGCTGGAACGCCGGCACCGCCACCTTCATGATTCTGGGCGATGTCTGCACGCGGCGCTGTTCGTTCTGCGCTGTCGCCAGCGGCCGGCCGAAGCCGCCGGATGCCAGGGAGCCAGCCAATCTAGCGCGCACGATTACCGATATGGGGCTGCGCTACGTGGTCATTACGTCGGTGGACCGCGACGACCTGCACGACGCTAGCGCCCAGCATTTCGCCGACTGTATCAGCCGCATCCGCGCGCTCTGCCCGACGATCAAGATCGAGATCCTGACCCCCGACTTCAAGACTAAAATGGATCGCGCGCTGGAGATACTGAAAACCGCGCCACCGGATGTGTTCAACCACAATCTGGAAACCGTGCGCGGGCTGTATCACAACGTGCGTCCCGGCGCCGATTACGACGGGTCGCTGCAGTTGCTGCAGAAGTTCAAGGCCCAGCACCCGGAACTGCCGACCAAGTCCGGCATCATGCTGGGCCTGGGCGAGACCCGGGAACAGGTCGAAGGCACGCTGCGCGACCTGCGCGCCCACGACGTCAACATGATCACCATAGGCCAGTACCTGCGGCCGTCGTCGTCCCACCATCCGGTGATCCGCTACTGGACGCCGGAGGAATTCCAGCAACTGCAAACCTTCGGCATGAGTCTTGGTTTTGCCTACGTCGCTTCCGGGCCGATGGTGCGCTCTTCGTACCACGCCGACCGAATGGCGGCTGCAGCGGGTTACGTCACGCTTGACGCGTTGAAGAGAGCAGAAATGTTCTCTCCAGCATCCTGACTAACTTGGGAGAAGGACTATGAATCTGAACGTCGCGCAGAAGCTGATCCAGTCGCATCTGCTGCACGGCGACATGAAGCCCGGCGAGGAGATCGGGATCCGCATCGACCAGACGCTCACCCAGGACGCCACCGGCACGCTGGTGATGTTGGAACTCGAGGCGATGGGATTGGACCGGGTGAAGACTGAGATCAGCGTCCAGTACGTCGACCACAACATCATCCAGGAGGACTACAAGAACCCCGACGACCACCTCTTCCTGCGCAGCGCCTGCCAGCGATTCGGCGTGTGGTACTCGCGGCCTGGGAACGGGGTGAGCCATCCGTGCCACCAAGAGAACTTCGGCAAGCCGGGCAAGACGCTCCTCGGTGCCGACAGCCATACGCCGGCGGGTGGCGCAATCGGCATGCTGGCCATCGGCGCCGGCGGGCTGGAAGTGGCACTGGCGATGGCGGGCGAGCCGTTCTTCACGCGCATGCCGCTGATCTGGGGCGTCAAGCTCACCGGCCGGCTGCCGGAGTGGGTGAGCGCCAAGGACGTGATCCTCGAGATGCTGCGCCGCCACGGTGTGGATGGCGGACTGGGCCGGATCGTCGAATACTACGGACCAGGGCTCGACACGCTGAGTGCGATGGATCGGCACGTGATCGCTAACATGGGCGCCGAGCTGGGCGCGACAACCACTGTGTTCCCCTCCGACCAGGAGGTGCGCCGCTTCCTGCGCGCGTGGCAGCGCGAAGCGGACTGGGTGGGGCTGACTGCGGATCCCGGTACGGCCTACGACGTGCACGACGAGATCGATCTCTCGAGCCTCGAGCCGCTGATTGCCATGCCGTCCAGCCCGGGGAACGTGCGCCCGGTCCGAGAAGTTGCGGGCGAGCGGATCTACCAGGCGTACATCGGCTCGTCGGCCAATCCCGGCTACCGCGACTTCGCTGTTTCCGCAATGATGGTGCGCGGCCGGAAAGTGAACGACCGCGTGTCGTTCGACGTCAACCCCACGTCCCGGGCGCAGCTCGAAACGCTGGTGCGCGACGGGCACGTCGCCAGCCTGCTCCACGCCGGCGCGCGGCTGCATCAGGCCGGCTGCAACGGCTGCATCGGCATGGGCCAGGCGCCGGCCACGCATGAACTCTCTCTGCGCACGGTGCCGCGCAACTTCCCCGGCCGCTCCGGCACGCGCGAGGACAAGGTGTGCCTGGTCAGCCCGGAGACCGCCACGGCGTCGGCGCTCACCGGCGTGATCACCGACCCACGCACGCTCGGCATCCCCTACCCGCGCATCGCCGACCCCGACGACCCGATCATCAACCGCGAGATGTTCGTGCCGCCGTTGCCACGCGAAACCGCGCTGCAAGTGAAACTCATGAAGGGCCCGAACATCGCTTCACTGCCGACCTTCGAGCCGCTGCCGGATGAGATCGAAGTGCCCGTTCTGCTCAAGCTGGCGGACGACGTTTCCACTGACGACATCATGCCGGCCGGCACGCGGGTGCTGCCGTTCCGGAGCAATATTCCCAAGATCGCCGAGTTCTCCTTCGACATGCTCGATCCCACCTACGCCGCGCGGGCCAGGCAGGTGAAGGGCCACGTCGTGGTGGGAGGGAGCAACTACGGGCAAGGCTCGAGCCGCGAGCACGCCGCGCTGGGCCCGCAGTTCCTCGGGCTGCGCGCGGTCCTGGCCAAGGGCTTCGCGCGGATCCACTCGCAGAACCTGAGCAACTTCGGCGTGCTGCCGCTGACCTTCGTCGACCCCACCGACTACGACCGCATCCAGGCCGGCGACGTGCTGCGCCTGACCGGCATACGGCGCACGCTCGCCGAGGGGGGCGGGCTGGCGGTCGAGAACGTCACGCGCCAGCAACATTTCCAGGTGCGTCACTTCATGTCGCCGCGGCAAGTACAGCACTTGCTCCGCGGGGGATTGATCAACTGGATGAAAGAGCGCCTCTCAGGGCAGTAGAAAACAATGAGTCACCTAATTCGGAGAAAGCGGACGATGGCGCACACAGCAAGTTCACAGCACACAATGAACGACGAAATCACCACGCGTGTGACGCCCGGCGCGCGCGGCGCGGCACCGCTGCTGACGTACCGCGACCATCAGTTCACCGACGAGGTCGCGCGCGCCACGCAGCCGGTGTGGGAGCGGCTGCACGGCCTCCTCCCCGACGTGGACTGGCTGCTCAAGGCGCCGCTCATCCACCGCATCAATCAACTCAAACAAGAAAAGCGCGCGCTCATCCTCGCGCACAATTACCAGTTGCCGGAAATCGCCTACGGCGTGGCGGACCTGGTGGGTGACTCGCTGCAACTCGCGCAATATGCCGCCGCACTTGATAAAAACGAAGCACCGATAGTCGTGATGTGCGGTGTGCACTTCATGGCCGAGACGGTGAAGGTGCTGGCGCCCGAACGCACCGTGCTGATCCCCGACGTTGCGGCGGGCTGTTCGCTCGCTGAATCCATCACCGGTGCCGACGTGCGCCTGCTCAAGCAGCACTATCCCGGCGCGCCGGTGGTGAGCTATGTGAACACCTCCGCCGAAGTAAAAGCGGAGTCGGACTACTGCTGCACCTCCAGCAACGCCGTGCGCGTGGTCGAAGCGGCGGCCAGGGAATTTGGCAGTCCGCGCGTGCTCTTTTTGCCCGACCGCTATCTCGCCGCTAACGTGGCCAAAGAAACCTCTATCGAGATCATCGCCTGGCACGGCACCTGTATGGTGCACGAGCGCTTCACTCCCGAACTCATTCGAGCGTTGCGCGAGCAATTTCCCGGCGTGCGTGTGCTCGCGCATCCGGAATGCCCGCCCGAAGTGTGCGCCGAGGCCGACTTTACCGGCTCCACCTCCGGCATGATTCGCGACGTGCAGACCTCTGGTGCCGCGAAAATGGTGATGGTGACGGAGTGTTCCATGGCGGATAACGTCGCGGCGGAAAACCCCGGCGTCGACTTCGTGCGCCCGTGCGTGCTGTGTCCGCACATGCAGCGCATCACGCTTCCGAAGATACTCACCGCACTGGAAACTCTTTCGCCGCAGGTGGAAGTGGATGAGAACATCGTCCACGCCGCACGGCGCGCGGTGGAGCGCATGCTCGCAATCAGCCCCCCAAGAAGTAGGCACCACCACGCCATAACTCCTGCCCGGTCTTCCCGTCTTCGTGAAGCTTGACATCGGCCAAGGAAATCGCCGGGAAGGCATTAATCTGAAGGGAAACCTGAGGTTCTGACCCTAATTATCTTCTTGGCGTTGCTGTTGCGGCGCCCCATGTTTTCATTATCTGCCCTGCGAAAAATAGAGGAATGCGCTATGAAGCACAAGCACGGCATCGAAGCCGCAATTCAACACCTCCAGCAACACGGCCTGTACCACCCCGCCAACGAGCATGATGCCTGCGGCATCGGTTTCATTGCCCATATTAAAGGCAATAAAAGTCATTCGATCATCGAGCAAGGCTTGCTCATTCTGAAGAATCTTGCTCATCGCGGCGCGGTCGGTGCCGACAAGTTGATGGGCGACGGCGCGGGCATTCTGATTCAGCTGCCGGATCAGTACTATCGCGAAGAGATGGCCAAGCAGAGTGTCGAACTGCCGCCGCTCGGAGAGTATGGCGTTGGCATGATTTTTTTGCCGAAAGAACATGCATCCCGCATCGCGTGCGAGCAAGAGATAGAACGTGCGGTTCGCGCCGAAGGCCAGGTCGTGCTGGGTTGGCGCAACGTACCGATCGACACCGAGATGCCGATGTCGCCCAACGTGCGTGAAAAAGAGCCGGTGATCCGCCAGATCTACATAGGTCGCGGTCCAGACATCATGGTGACCAATGCGCTGGAACGTAAACTGTACGTGATTCGCAAATCCTCCGGTCACGCGATCCGAGCGCTAAATTTGATCCACGGCAAGGAATTTTTCGTGCCATCGATGTCGGCCCGTACCATGGTCTACAAGGGTTTGCTGCTGGCGGATCAAGTCGGCATCTATTACAAAGACTTGCAGGATGCGCGCTGCGTTTCCGCATTAGCACTGGTGCATCAACGCTTCTCGACCAATACCTTTCCGGAATGGCCGCTGGCCCACCCCTATCGCCTGATCGCCCACAACGGCGAGATCAATACGGTCAAGGGCAATTTCAACTGGATGCGCGCGCGTGAAGGCGCGATGAAATCCGCCGTGCTGGGCGACGATTTGCAAAAATTGTTCCCGCTGATTAACGAGGGCCAGTCCGACACCGCGTGCTTCGACAACGCGCTGGAACTTCTGGTCATGGCCGGCTATCCGATCGCGCAAGCGATGATGATGATGATCCCGGAAGCATGGGAAAATCACACGTTGATGGACGACAACCGCCGCGCCTTCTACGAATATCACGCGGCGATGATGGAGCCGTGGGATGGCCCCGCCGCGATGGCGTTCACCGATGGTCGATACATCGGCGGCACCCTGGATCGCAACGGCTTGCGTCCCGCGCGTTATATCGTAACCAATGACGACTTGGTGGTGATGGCATCCGAATCCGGCGTGCTGCCGATTCCGGAATCCAGAATCAATAAGAAATGGCGTCTGCAACCGGGCAAGATGTTTCTGATCGATCTTGAAGCCGGTCGCATCATCGATGACAAGGAAATCAAGGATACCTACGCCAACGCCAAGCCTTACAAGGCATGGATCAATTCTGTGCGTATAAAGCTCAACGAAATTAAGCTCGATGACACCAACACGCGGACATCGGCAGAAAAAACCACCGCATCCTTGCTCGACCGTCAGCAGGCATTCGGCTACACACAAGAAGATCTCAAGGTGCTGATGTCGCCGATGGCGCTGAATGCCGAAGAAGCGATTGGCTCAATGGGCAACGACTCGCCGCTGGCAGTGATGTCCAACAAGCTCAAACCGCTGTATCACTACTTCAAGCAGATGTTCGCGCAAGTGACCAACCCGCCGATCGATCCGATCCGCGAAGCGATGGTGATGTCGCTGGTGTCCTTCATCGGCCCCCGGCCGAACCTGCTCGACACCCATAACCTCAATCCGCCGATGCGCTTGGAAGTGTCGCAGCCGATTCTGGACTATGCAGACATCGCCAAACTGCGCAATATCAGCGCCCACACCGGCGGCAAGTTCAAATCGCACGAACTGAATATTTGCTATCCGGTGGCCTGGGGTAAAGAAGGCATGGAAGTGCACCTGGCATCGCTGTGTGCGAAAGCGGTGGATGCGGTCAAATCAGGCCACAACATTCTGATCGTGTCCGACCGCAAGGTGGACACCGAGCAAGTGGCGATCCCGGCCTTGCTCGCGACGTCGGCAATCCATTTGCATCTGGTCAGCAAGGGTTTTCGCACGTCGACCGGCCTGGTGGTGGAAACCGGTTCTGCCCGTGAAACGCATCATTTCGCGCTGCTCGCTGGTTTCGGCGCGGAAGCGATCCACCCGTATCTGGCAATGGATACGTTGGCGGAAATGGCCAACAGACTGCCCGGCGATTTGTCGCCGGAAAAAGCAATCTACAATTTCCAGAAAGCGCTCGACAAGGGCTTGCTGAAGGTGATGTCGAAAATGGGCATTTCGACTTACATGTCGTACTGCGGCGCGCAGATTTTCGAAGCGATCGGCTTGAATAAATCGCTGATGGACAAGTACTTCAAAGGCACCGCGTCCAATATCGAAGGCATCGGCGTATTCGAAGTGGCTGAAGAGGCGTTGCGTCTGCACCAGCAAGCCTTCGGCAACGACCCGGTGCTGGCGCATGCGCTCGACGCCGGTGGCGAATACGCGTTCCGCGTGCGCGGCGAAGAGCACCTGTGGACGCCGGATGCGATTGCCAAGCTGCAGCATTCGACCCGATCCAACAATTTCAGCACCTACAAAGAGTATGCGCAGATCATCAACGACCAAAGCAAGCGGCACATGACCCTGCGCGGTTTGTTTGAATTCAAGCTGGACCCGTCCAAGGCGATTGCGCTGGATGAAGTCGAGCCGGCGAAAGAAATCGTCAAGCGTTTCGCCACTGGCGCAATGTCGCTTGGCTCGATCAGCACCGAAGCGCACGCCACGCTGGCGGTCGCGATGAACCGCATCGGCGGCAAGTCCAACACCGGCGAAGGCGGTGAAGATCCGAGCCGCTATCGCCATGAGATGAAAGGCATCCCGATCAAGCAGGGAGAGACCATGGCATCCGTCATCGGCCGTGACAAGATTGAAGTCGATATTGCCTTGCAAGATGGCGATTCGGTGCGTTCCCGGATCAAGCAAGTCGCGGCGGGCCGCTTCGGCGTGACAGCAGCGTATTTGAATTCCGCCGATCAAATCCAGATCAAGATGGCGCAAGGCGCCAAGCCGGGCGAAGGCGGGCAGTTGCCGGGTTACAAGGTGTCTGAATATATCGCCAGATTGCGTTTCTCGGTGCCGGGCGTGGGCTTGATTTCGCCACCGCCGCATCACGATATTTATTCGATCGAAGACTTGGCGCAGCTGATTCACGATTTGAAAAATGCAAATCCAGGAGCGTCGATCTCCGTCAAGTTGGTGTCCGAAGTCGGGGTTGGCACGGTCGCGGCCGGCGTCACCAAGGCCAAGGCCGATCACGTGGTGATCGCCGGCCATGACGGCGGCACCGGCGCCTCTCCTTTGTCTTCGCTCAAACATGCTGGAACGCCGTGGGAATTGGGCTTGGCCGAAACCCAGCAAACGCTGGTACTGAACGGTTTGCGCGGCCGCATCCGGGTAGAAGCCGATGGCCAAATGAAGACCGGCCGCGATGTCGTGATCGCAGCCATGCTGGGTGCGGACGAGATCGGTTTCGCGACCGCGCCGCTGGTGGTTGAAGGCTGCATCATGTTGCGCAAATGCCACCTCAATACTTGCTCGGTCGGCATCGCAACACAAGACCCGGTGCTGCGCGCCAAGTTCTCCGGCAAGCCGGAACACGTGGTCAACTATTTCTTCTTCATCGCCGAGGAAGCGCGGCAGTTGATGGCGCAACTAGGCATCCGCACGTTTAATGACTTGATCGGCCGCGTCGACTTGCTCGACAAGACGAAAGCGATTTCGCACTGGAAAGCCAAGGGACTTGATTTCAGCAAAATCTTCTATCAGCCGGAAGTGCCTGCTGCCGTGCCGCGTTATCAAAAGGAAGAGCAGGACCACGGCCTGGAAAAAGCACTCGACCATAAGCTGATCGCGCAAGCGAAAGCGGCGCTCGAAAAAGGCGAAAAAGTCTCGTTCATTTTTCCGGTCAGGAACGTCAACCGCACGGTCGGCACCATGCTATCTGGCATCGTTGCAAAAAAATACGGTCATGAAGGCTTGCCCGACGACACCATCCACATCCAGTTACTAGGCACCGCAGGTCAATCGGCCGGCGCGTTCCTGGCGCACGGCATCACGCTGGATCTAGTCGGCGAAGGCAATGATTACGTCGGAAAGGGTTTGTCGGGCGGGCGCATTATCGTCCGTCCGAATACAGAGTTTCGCGGTTCGGCAGTTGACAACATCATCATCGGCAACACCGTGTTATACGGCGCGATTGCCGGTGAGGCATTTTTTAACGGCGTCGCCGGCGAGCGCTTCGCGGTGCGCAATTCCGGCGTCATCACAGTGGTTGAAGGCGTCGGCGACCATGGTTGTGAATACATGACTGGCGGCACCGTGGTGGTGTTGGGAGAAACCGGCCGTAACTTTGCCGCCGGTATGTCCGGCGGTATCGCTTACGTGTATGACCCTGACGGGGATTTCGCCAAAAAATGCAACAGGGCGATGGTCACGCTGGAACCTGTTCTCGCGCACGCCGAGCAAGAAGCTAAAGTCGCTCGCTCGATCTGGCATAGCCAGCTGCGTGGCGACCAAAGTGAAACCGACGAGGCGATTCTAAAACACCTGATTGAGCGCCATTTCAAGTACACCGGCAGCACGCGCGCACGCAACTTGCTGGATGACTGGTCCAATGGCCGCAACAAATTTATCAAAGTCTTCCCGAACGAGTACAAGCGCGCATTGGGTGAGATGAATGCGGCGCAAGTGGCTAGTCAGCAGAAAGAACAAGTCGCAGCATAAATTAGCGCCGCCAGTGCCTTCCTCCTGCGGGGGAAGGTCAGGATGGCGGGGCGGCCTCCAGCCAATGACAACAAGGATGTGGGATTCGACCCCGAACCCTCCCCCTGCCAGGGAGAGCTAAATAAGACAGAGGTAGGCAATGGGTAAAGTAACCGGCTTTATGGAATTTCAGCGTCAGAAAGAATCGTATTTACCGGCCGCTTCACGCGTCAAGAACTACAAAGAGTTCATCCTGCAGTTGAACGATGAACAAGCGAAAACAGAGGGTGCGCGCTGTATGGATTGCGGCACGCCGTTTTGCATGACCGGTTGCCCGGTCAATAACATCATCCCCGACTGGAACGACCTGGTTTATAGCGGCAATTATCGCGAAGCGTTAGAGACGCTGCATTCGACCAACAACTTCCCCGAATTCACCGGCCGCATCTGCCCGGCACCGTGCGAATCTGCCTGTGTGCTTGCCATCAACAACGACGCGGTTGGCATCAAATCAATCGAGCGTCTCATCATCGATAAGGGCTGGGAAAACGGCTGGGTTATGCCGCAACCGGCCGCCTTCAAGACGGGTAAAAAAATTGCCGTGGTTGGATCCGGCCCTGCTGGTCTGGCTGCCGCCCAGCAACTCGCGCGTGTCGGTCACGACGTGACTGTGTTCGAGAAAAACGATCGGGTTGGCGGTTTGCTGCGTTACGGCATTCCGGGCTTCAAGATGGATAAGTCGCATATCGACCGCCGCGTCGGCCAGATGCAAGCCGAAGGCGTGCGCTTCCGTACCAGCGTGTTGATCGGCAAAGATTTCCCGTCCAACGTCACCAACTGGGCCAAAGAAACCATCTCGCCCGAGCAACTCGATAAAGAATTCGATGCCTTCATCATCGCCGGCGGTGCTGAATTGCCGCGCGACCTGCCGGTACCTGGTCGTGAGCTGAAAGGCATTCATTTTGCGATGGAATTCCTGCTGCAGCAAAACCAGGTGGATGCAGGTGACAAGCTCACGGACCAGATTATGGCGAGCGGCAAGCACGTGGTCGTTATCGGCGGTGGCGATACCGGCTCAGACTGCGTGGGCACATGCAACCGCCATGGCACTGCCAGCCTTGCGCAATTTGAGCTGATGCCGCAACCGCCGGAGCAAGAAAATAAGCCGCTGGTATGGCCGTACTGGCCGATCAAGTTGCGCACCTCCTCGTCACAAGAAGAGGGTTGCGAGCGCGATTGGGCGGTCGCGACCAAGCGTTTCGAAGGCAAGGGCGGCAAGGTCGAGAAGTTGATTGCGGCCCGCGTCGAATGGAAAGACGGCAAGATGCAGGAGGTGCCGAGTTCAGAATTCGAAATGAAAGCAGATTTGGTATTACTGGCGATAGGTTTTGTGTCGCCAGTGGCGCAAGTGCTGGATGCGTTCGCTGTCGAAAAAGATGCGCGCGGCAACGCCAAAGCAACCACCGATGGCGACGGTTGCTACCAGACTTCGGTCGACAAAGTATTCGCCGCGGGGGACATGCGGCGCGGCCAGTCTCTGGTGGTATGGGCAATCCGTGAGGGTCGCCAGGCCGCGCGTGCGGCGGATGAGTTTTTGATGGGTTTCTCGGATTTGCCATGCTGAAATCGGATTGCTACAAAATTTCTAGCTGAAAGCGACCCAATCCACAAGGACTACGGCGCTTTTTGTTGACATTTTCAGCGAGAGCCGGTGTTTGCCTCCTTGTGCGGCGTGGACACGCTGCTGCCGAACGACAATCGTTTTATATGCGAGCCGTCAGCGCCTGTTTGTGATCGATGGGGGCACAGCACTGCGCTTGGGCATCGCCACTCGCCTGTGCGCACTCGGGCAATGGGCATCCCGGCATCGACCCCGAGCGCGCTGCGGTCGAGCAGCGAGGCAGCCAGGACCGGGTCGCGCTGGCGCACGGGATCGGCGGCGGCGAGCTACCGAGACCGCGTGGCGGCACCGGCTACCGCGCGCTGCGCTTCATGTACCAACGCTGATCCTTAACTTGGGAGAAGGACTATGAATCTGAACGTCGCGCAGAAGCTGATCCAGTCGCATCTGCTGCACGGCGACATGAAGCCCGGCGAGGAGATCGGGATCCGCATCGACCAGACGCTCACCCAGGACGCCACCGGCACGCTGGTGATGTTGGAACTCGAGGCGATGGGATTGGACCGGGTGAAGACTGAGATCAGCGTCCAGTACGTCGACCACAACATCATCCAGGAGGACTACAAGAACCCCGACGACCACCTCTTCCTGCGCAGCGCCTGCCAGCGATTCGGCGTGTGGTACTCGCGGCCTGGGAACGGGGTGAGCCATCCGTGCCACCAAGAGAACTTCGGCAAGCCGGGCAAGACGCTCCTCGGTGCCGACAGCCATACGCCGGCGGGTGGCGCACCCGGCATGCTGGCCATCGGCGCCGGCGGGCTGGAAGTGGCACTGGCGATGGCGGGCGGGGCGCTGACGGCGGCGGGGGACTGGGTGCGTCCGAAGCGCGGCTTTCTGTTTCCGGTCAAGGCGCTGTCGAAGGTGTTTCGCGGCAAGTTCATCGCGGTGCTGGAGGCGCAACAGAACAGCGACAAACTACAAGACGACGTGGCTCTCAGCGCAGGCGCCTGGCAGCAATTGAAGCGGCAGTTGTATGCGCATGACTGGGTGGTGTATGCCAAGCAGCCCTTGGGTGGTCCGGCACAGGTGCTGGAGTATCTGGGCCGCTACACGCATCGGGTGGCGATCTCAAATGAACGCATCGCCGGCGTTCACAACGGCGAGGTGGCGTTTCGCGTGCGAGTCAATGGCGCAGCGGGAAAGAAGCGCACGATTCGCCTCGATGGCGCGGCGTTCATTGGCCGCTTTCTGTTGCATCTGCTCCCCAAGGGATTCAAACGCATTCGTCACTATGGCTTGCTCGGGCCGGCGCACAAGGCCACCCATTTGGCGGCAGCACGGGCAGCACTGCATGCACCTCAACCCGAGCCGATGGTCATCGAGTCAGTGGCGCAATTCATGCGCCGCGTGGCGAGGATCGAATGGGCGGCGTGCCCACATTGCCAGGGCGGTCATTTCGAAGTCCTGGCGCCCGCGCTAGACGGCTGGTCGAAGAATGGCGCATCCTGCACCAATCAGAACTGCTTGAAGACTGGACACGCGCTCAGGCAAGGCAACCCTTGAACAAGATAGAGCCGCTGGAATAACTCATGATCCCGAAAATTACCGACGTGAAGGTCTTAGACGGCTACCGACTCTGGCTCCGTTTCCATGACGGCGCGTCCGGCATCGTCGATCTGAGCGCCGAGCTGTGGGGGCCTATGTTCGAGCCTCTCAAAGACCGAGCGCTGTTCGCGCAGGTCACAGTGCATCCAGAACTACACACCGTAACCTGGCCGAATGGCGCAGACCTTTCTCCGGAGTTCCTCTATCGCCAAGCAGCCCAACCCGGCGCTGCAGTGGACCGTCCGTAAGCGGCCGGCCGCTGAGCTCTGCGTTAGCGAGCACGATGCAGGCATACGGATGCGGGCGTAAAATGGGACTATCTTATGGAGGATACCGCCATGACTAACACGCTTAAGGAGCTTGAAGCACAGGCGCGCTCGTTATCGCCGGAAGAACGAGCCAAGCTTGCCGAACTCCTGCTGGAGTCGCTTCACGATGCCCCGCTCGTGGAGATCGAGCAGGCGTGGGAGCGGGAAATCGAGGAACGCGCCGCGGCGTATGATCGCGGCGAACTGCCGACATTTTCCGCGGAAAGTGTGTTTGCCGAGGCTAGACGGCTAGTTCGGTGAATCGCGCGCGGTTCATCGCCGCCGCGCGCCTCGAGTTCCTTGCCGAGGTCATCTATTACAGTGAGGCGGAGGCTGGATTGGGCGCACGATTCAACGCCGCAGTGGAAGAAGCGTCCGTTCGTGCCCTCGCATTTCCTCAATCGGGCTCGCCGAGTCGTTTCAATACCCGCCGTGTGCTCGTGAACGGATTTCCATTTTCTCTCGTCTATCGACCAGAACCCGACGGCATCGTCGTCTTTGCTGTCGCACACCATGCGCGGCGTCCTTACTACTGGCAATCTCGCGTCCGTGCCCGCTAACCGCCGCATCGACGCCGACCGCTTCGCGGCGGGTCATGCGGAACGTTAGCTGTCATTGCAACCCCTCGACTGCGACACAATAGCGGATATGCTATACTCGTGTCGTGACTTGGAGCGTTACCTTTCACAGCAAGCGGGTCGAGGATGAAATCCTCGATCTCCCGACTGGCTTTGTCGTTCGATTCCTGAGATACGCCGAGAGGATGGAGGCATTTGGTCCAGATCTGGGCATGCCCCATACCCGGGCAATGGGTGGCGGGCTTTTTGAACTCCGAATCAAGGCCGCGGAGGGAATTGCGCGAGTGTTCTACTGCACGGTTATAGGTCGTCGGATTGTCTTCCTGCATCAATTCGTAAAGAAATCGGCCAAGACGCCCCCCAAGGAACTCCAAATTGCGCGGCAGCGAATGAAGGATGTAACTCATGACTAGCACCCTCAAGCAGTTCAAGGCGCGTGCGTTCGCGCGCCCCGGTGTAAAAAAGGCATACGACGATCTGGCCGAAGAATTCGCCTTCCTCGACGAAGTGCTCAAGGCGAGGGCCGAGACGGGGCTCACGCAAGCGGAAGTGGCGGCCCGGGTCGGGACTACACAGTCCGCCATCGCCCGCCTGGAATCGGCCGAGCCGAAACACTCGCCGTCAATCGCCACCCTGCAGAAGTACGCAAAGGCCTTGGGGTACAAGGTGCAGATTCGCCTCGTGAAGGACGAACAACGACTAATAACGCGATCGAGCGGACGCACCGCAAAGGCGGCAGTGCGCCGTTCAGCTTAGTCGTCAGGAATCATGCCCCGGCTTCCCGCGTTTACTTTAATTCTGGCACAGTCTTTCGCGCCGGCAATTTTGTTTGCTGCTGTAAATCCTTATGAACAGCAGGACCAGGAGGGAACCATGCAGTGGATAGTCGCCAGGATTAAATGGATCATGATCGTGGCTGGAGTGCTGACGTGCACCATGATCTATGCCGCCATCGCTCCGCAGGCCGCGCTACGCTCCACGTTCGGAGAAACTTTGGAAGGCCCGCTCGCCGAAATCGTCGTGCGCAATTGGGGCGCACTGATCACCCTCGTAGGGGCGATGCTTATCTATGGCGCATTCTATCCGCCGGCACGCCCGCTGGTGCTGACCGTGGCGGGCCTCAGCAAGCTAACGTTTATCGGCTTGGTCCTTGCCCATGGCACTCAATACCTCGGACAACAGGCTGGCATCTCGATTGCCGTAGACCTGGTGATGGTAGTCCTGTTCTTCTGTTATCTCATCGCGGTACGCCGCAAGGTGATTTAAAAAAAATTCGTCCTGCCAAAAAAGGAATCCTGGTTTCCGTGGGCAAGAGCCGCGGTCACAACGACCCCGGCACGGATTCAAGTCAACGGACGACGACGATGCCTGACCGTTCCATCGTTGGGTGCCTCACCGGCCTGCGGACGCGGAGCCCTGGCCAGAAACCATGTACACGCGGATCCTGAAGTCCGGGTTCGCCTACTTCGCGCTGGTGTTCGGCGCCGGCTTTGTGCTCGGCGCCATCCGTGTGCCGTTCCTCGTTCCGCGCCTGGGCGTGCGCACCGCCGAACTCATAGAGATGCCGTTCATGCTCGTGGCCGTGGTGCTTTCGGCTCGCTTCGTCGTCCGCCGTTTTGCGCTGCAGGGGTCCCGACAAGCCCCTATGGCTGCGGGGCTGCTGGCACTGGCCCTGCTGGTGGCTGCCGAGCTGTCGCTTGCGGCCTTGCTCCAGGCCCTCTCCCCCGGCCGGTACATCGCCACCCGGGATCCCGTCTCGGGGAGTGTGTATCTGGCCATGCTCGTCCTTTTCGCGCTCCTGCCTTTCCTCCTTGCGCGGCGGAACGCCTGAAAAGCCGGCTGCCTGTTCTTTTCAATCGTCCGGCATATAGAATGTCCGGCAAGCGGGGATTTCTCCCGGTGTAGTCCGAACAACAATCCAGAGCCCATGATTCCCGCAAAAGAAGCCCTTGAACGCCTGCGCGAAGGCAACCGCCGCTTCGTGTCCGAAGCTCGCAACAGTGACTCGCAATCGAACCGGACCCGACGCCGCGAGCTGGAGGACGGCCAGGAACCCTTCGCCATCATCCTCGGCTGCTCGGATTCCCGGGTACCGGCGGAGATCGTCTTCGATCAGGGCCTCGGCGACCTGTTTGTCATCCGCGTTGCCGGCAACATCGTCGCGCCTTCCCAGATCGGCAGCGCCGAGTTCGCCGCCGAGCGCTTTCACACGCGGCTCGTCGTGGTATTAGGCCATTCCCAGTGCAGCGCGATCGAGGCGACCCTGGAACAACTGCAACGACCCACCGAAAACCAGTCCAGGAACCTGCATTCCATCGTCGACCGCGTGCGGCCCGCTGTGGAAGGCTTGCTGGAGACCGGGCTCAGGAATGATCCCGAAGCGTTGCTGCACCAGGCCGTCCGATCGAACGTCCGCGCTTCCGCAAACCAGTTGCGCCACGGTTCAGAAATCCTCGAACAACTTATTCACGGCAGCGGGCTTCGCGTCGTTGGCGCCGAGTATTCGCTGGAAACCGGGATCGTCGAATTCTTTGACACCATCGCGTAAACAAGACACCGCGTATACGAGACACGACTTAAAAAAACACGGCGTAGACAAGTTGAAGCTGCTCCCAATCGCCCTCGGTGGCTTTGCCGGTCTGGTGGCCGGGTATTTCGCGGGCGCGTACGTGGCCTGCACCTGGCTCTACCCCACAAGCAACTTGTGCGGGATCGTCGGCGTGTTCTACACCGGACCGGCCGGGCTGGTGATCGGCGCCATTGCCGGCTGGTGGTTCTCGCGATCCAGGAAACTCTGACCGGGTCGGGACGCCGCTTCCGCGCAAGAAGGAACGAGACCTTCAGAACACGTCAGTGACTTCCCAATGAAGCACCCCGGAGGCGGCGTGTAGAATCGCCCCGAAGGCGGCCTGGCAGCGGCTGGCTGTGACCAGGCAGCGCTCCACAACATCAATTGCAGTGGGAGGAACATGGCCTTGAGTGGATTTCGAAGGATCGCCGCCGGTTGGGCACTGGCGCTATTTGCCGTTTCGTCGGCGCCCGCAGCTGACCTTCCATCGGCCACGCCCGAAAGCCTTGGCTTCTCCTCCGAGCGCCTGGCCCGCATCGGCCCCGCCATCAAGGGCGAGATCGAGAAAGGACAGTACCCGGGCGCGGTGATCCTGGTCGCACGCAAGGGCCGGATCGTTTACTTCGAGACCTTCGGGCAACTCGACCCCGCGAGCGGAAAGCCGATGATCAGGGATGCGATCTTCCGCCTGTACTCGATGACCAAGCCGTACACCTCGGTGGCGGCGATGATGCTGGTCGAGGAAGGCAAGTTGCGGCTGACCGACCCGGTATCCAGATACATTCCGGCGTTCGCAAAACTCGAAGTGAGCGGCGCGTCGGCCGACCCGTCAACCGGTGCCGTGAAATATACGAACATTGCCGCCGATCGCGAGATCACCATCCAGGACCTTCTGCGCCATACCTCGGGACTTGTATATGCGGGTTTCACCGCGAATCCCAAAGTGAAAGAGCTCTACACGAAGGAAGGCGTCGACTGGAAAGACGTGACGCCCGCGGAGCAGATCGAGCGCATCGCCAAGGTGCCGCTCGCCCATCAGCCGGGCTCGACTTTCGAATATGGCCTGTCGACCGATGTGCTCGGCCGCGTGATCGAGGCGATATCCGGCATGCCGCTCGGCCGGTTCCTTCAGGAGCGCATCTTTACGCCGCTTGCGATGACGGACTCGGCGTTCATCGTGCCGAAGGAACAACTCGGCCGCCTCGCGCAGCCCTTCGCCACCGATCCGGCAACTAAGACTCCGATCAACCTGCTCGACGTGACGGTGCCGCAAAAAAACGACGCGGGCGGCGCCGGCAGCGTGGGAACCGCGGCGGACTATGCCCGCTTCCTGCAGATGTTGATCAACGGCGGGCAGCTCGACGGCGTACGCCTGCTGAGCCCGAGCACCGTGAGGTACATGACGGCCGATCATCTCGGGAACGCAAAGGGCGCCGGCGCGGTCGCGCTGTTGCCGGGGATGGGATTCGGACTCGGTTTTGCCGTGAGGCAGGAAACAGGCCTGTTCGAAGTCACGGGCTCCGCCGGCGAATACTTCTGGGCGGGCGCCGCGGGCACCGGGTTCTACGTGGATCCCAAGGAGGAACTGACCTGCGTATGGATGACCCAGGGGCAGCCGGGCATGCCGCGGCGCTACGACCGCTATCTGTTCAAGCAACTGGTATATCAGGCGATCATCGAGTAAACCCGCCGCTGGTATCCCGGAATAGCCAATCGCAGCAAACACGGAAGGAAACTTTGCCAATGAAGAACTGCCGCATCTTCGCACTCATGGTCGCACTGGCTGCCGCTACAGCGCATGCGCAGGACCCACTCGTCACGGACAACGACAACTACGCGCTTCGCCTCGAGAACAGCCAGGTTCGCGTTTTGAACTACCACGACAAGCCCGGGGACAAGACCAACCAGCATGTGCATCCGGATTTCGTGCTGTATGCGTTGAGTTCCTTCAAGCGCAAGCTGACTTTCCCGGATGGCAGGACGGTCATCCGCGAGTTCAAGGCGGGCGACGTGATTTTCATGAAAGGTCAGACCCACATAGGCGAGAATATCGGCGATACGGACACCGATGTGGTAATTGTCGAACTCAAGCAGCCAGGCAACTGACCCGATCCATCACCAATGCCCACAGGCACCATGCTTGAACTCAGACCCACCTGCGAGAACTGCAACAAACCCCTGCCGCCGGAGTCTACGGAAGCGCGCATCTGTTCTTACGAATGCACGTTCTGCGCGAGCTGCACGGAAGGCATCCTCCACAACGTCTGCCCCAATTGCGGCGGCGGCTTCGTGCCCCGCCCCGTCCGGCCTTCGAAGAACTGGAAAGGCGACAACTACCTCGGCAAGGATCCGGTCGGCACCAGGGTCAGGCACCGGCCGGTGGATCCTGCTGCCCATGATGAGTTCTCCGAGAATCTAAGAAACATCCCTCCGGAAAAACGATAGTGGGGCCCGGTCTGAAAACGGGCGGAGCGCGATGAGCGGGAATCCTTATACGCCCCCGAATGCGGAAGTCCTGGATGCCGCAGCCGACGGCACAGTACCGAAACGGCCACGGCAGGTCGTCCATGCGGTGCGCATGCTCTGGGTCTCGCTGATCCTGAGCATTCCACTCTCCATGCGGGAGTTCCAGGATGCCGCCGCCGAGGGCAACAGCGGTTTCCTGTTCTACTTCATCATCGCCCTGTATGCGATCTCGGTGCTGATCAACCTGTATGTCTATCGCGGAAGCAACTGGGCACGGATCCTTCTGCTCGTGTTCAACGTCCTGAATGTGCTGTCGTTCGCCGGCGCGATGAACGAAATCCTCAGGTACCCGACGGGCGACCTTGTTGCCCTGGCGGCATCCATGGCCCTCGACCTGGCGGCTCTCGTCCTCCTATACACCCGCCCCGGCGCCTTGTGGTTCCGCCGCATCCAGCGCTAGCTGGCACGCTCCTGACGGTATTGATCCAGCGTACAGAGTCCGGGAAGATTGGCCGCTGAACTACATGGAGCCCCCATGAACAACCTGCTGCCTGGCTGGCCGCTGCTGTCCGCGTTTCTGATCGCGAGTTTTATCTTTGCCGTCACACCGGCACCCGGCGTGTTCTACGTCGTGACCCGCAGCCTGCTGCAAGGCCGGCGGCAAGTAGGCACGGCGCTCAGCCCTGCTGGCGCCGGATCTCCCTGCGCTTCATGGCCAGATAGTCCTCGCGCTCCATCTCGTGCAACTGGCGGGGATAACGCTCGATCGCCACGAACCAGTCGTTGAGGCGCTTTTCGACACGCGCATCCACGGGTACGGACAGGGAATCCAGGTAGGATTCGATGGCAAGGAAGTAACGCATCGTGTTGCGCTCGATCATGCCGCGCACGCCGCCGACGTATTCCGGCTCCCCGCCCGTCTTTTTCCCGGTTTCGGTAAAGCCCACCTTGGCGCTGCCGATCGTTCCCAGATAGGCCTGCATCGCCAGTCTTGCGGTCAGGCCAAAGCCATAGGAATAGGACAGGTGGATAAACGTTCGGCCCCCAGCCAGCGGAACGGCCTCCAGCAGGATCCGGTAGTTCTTCGTGCCGTATGGCCCGGTCGCGGCGTTCAGCACGACAGAAAAGTAATCGGCGGTGGCCGACGTCACACGGAAGTCGAAGCGGACCTGGTAGGTCTTTTCGAGGGGCTGGTCGTACTTCTTGCCGATGTTGACGGCGAGAGTTTCCCGGCCGCCGTCGTTTTCCGCCTCGCAAAACTTGGTGTTGAGATGCAGGATCAGGATGTCGCACCACACGCCGGCATCGTTGAGCGACGTCGCCACCAGTGCGTACGGATGATCGACTTCGGCGTGCATATCCCCCTTCAGGTCGGACGAACTTTCGCGCGAGTCGAGGTGGAGCGGCCTGCCGAACGGATTGCTGCGCAACCTCGCCTGCAACTCGTCGTACGCGGCGCGCAGCGAAGCACCGGGCGCTGGAGCTTGTGCCGCTCCGGCCGGAGCGACATTGAGCAGGAGAATCGATGTAAGCAGGATGAATCGGTAAAGCATGCTGTCGATAGCCCCTTGCTGGTTGTCGCCGTTAGTTTTCCCGTTACCACAGGGGAACAGACCGTTCCCGGCGGCGAATGTTCCGATGCCTGCTACTGCGGGGGCTCGAATGTCAGGTTAAATGCCTTGGCAGGAAAACCCTGGCGCGAGCCGGGTGTCAGTTACACTATGGGCAGGCAGGGTTGGCAACCCCGCTTTTGAATCACCCTTGCCCGTCCCTACCGCTTCCTCCCTACCCTTTCATTTCACGGTCCACATGTTCACTCGCATCAACTTTCTTCTCGGCTTCGGATTGCTGGTCATGATCCTGTTCTACTTTGCATTTAGTTATCTGGTCATCCTCCCGCTGTCGGCGATCGCACCCGACTGGGCCGGAATCGCGGCGGGTGCCGCAGTTCTGGTCAGCGTCGGGTTGACGGTGCAGATCTTGTCGATCGCGATGAGCAAACTGGCGGGTGTCGCGACCTATCGGCAGGGACCGAATGCCCTTGCCATCACCAGCCAGGCGGCGATCGTGAGCGGGCATGGAGCGCTGGGCTATGCGATGGCATCCTGGCTGGGTGGCGGCCCACTGCCCAACGATATCGCCCTGGTCCTGATCGGCGCTTTGTACGCGGCCGGCGTGGCAGTCGGAATCATGGATTGGCGCGAGCACGCTACCGGAGCGTCATAACGGGAGCGCCATAGTCCCGAAAAAAAGTCCCGGAACAATAAGTGCCATGAACACGAAACCCGGGAACTACACGGGCGGATGCCTTTGCGGGCGGATACGTTATCGCGCGCAAGGCGTGCCCACCAATCCGTCGCATTGCCATTGCGAGACCTGTCCGCGCGCCAGCGGTGCGGCTTTCGTTTCCTGGGCAACTTTTCCCATCGGAGGCTTCGCCTTCACCGACGGCAAACCGGCGCGCTACGATTCGTCCGACATCGCGTTTCGCCAGTTCTGCCCGGACTGCGGCAGCCAGCTCAGCTTCCAGTTCCACCACTCTCCCGACACCAACGACGTCACGCTAAGCAGCCTCGATCGCCCGGAAAACATCGTCCCCCTGGACCATATCTGGACCAAACGCCAGATTTCGTGGATCAAGCTGGCCGACGGCTTGCCACGATTTACCGCGAGCCGCGACGACAGGGACGAATGACTCGCCTCGGCCTGATCTGGACGGTGGGCCATTCCACCCTGTCGGTCGAAGAATTCATTGCCCTGCTGGCACCAAGACGCATCGAGCTGATTGCCGACGTCAGGCGCTTTCCGGCTTCACGACGGCATCCGCAATTCAATCGCGACGCATTGGCAGCGGCCCTCGCGCGATCCAGCATCGATTACCTGCACCTGCCCCAACTGGGCGGCCGCCACGAGCCGCTCGCCGATTCGCAAAACACCGGATGGCGCGAAACAGGGTTCCGCGGGTATGCGGACCACATGGAATCGCAGGCGTTTTCGGAAGGAATGGCGCGACTTTGCGCCATGGTCGCAGGCAAGCGCACGGCCGTGATGTGCGCCGAGAAAAACTGGCGCGCCTGCCATCGCGGACTGATGTCCGACTATCTCAAGGTCCGCGGGATGGGGGTCGTGCATATTCTCGATGCCACAGGAACCGAACCGCATCCTTACACGAAACCTGCCCGCATCAGGGATGGACTGCTGTCGTACGCTGCCGAAGCGCCGCCGCAGTCGCTACTGGACCTCTAGTGTAGTGCTTCGTACTTGCCGGCCAGCGCCTGTGGCAAAAAGCAAACATCGGAGCCGCCAGGTACGAAGCACTGCGCCAGGAAGTCACGGCAGCGAAGTCACGGCAGCGTGCGTGCGCCGGGCGCCGGGTACGCCGGCCCGCTGCACCGTACGGGGCCGGGCCACGTTCGTTTTTACCCGCCGTTGCAGGCGCTGCTGCAACAGTGCAAGCACCGCCGCCTCTTCCGGGTCGAGGGCATGCACGTCCTCCAGCACTTGTTCCGCGCGCTTTTGCAGCATATCGCGCATCGTTCCATCCAGGAACGCTTCCATGACCGCAGGATGGATGTAACACTTGCGGCAGATCGTCGGCGTGTTGCCCAGTTTCGCGGCGACGGATTCGATCGCCCGCACCAGGTGTTTTTTTGCCTGCGCTTGGGAATCGAACGTTTCGAATTCGCGTAGCGCCAGAGCCGCCAGCAAGGTGCCGGCCCAGGTCCGGAAGTCCTTCGCCGTGTAATCCTCGCCGGTGATCTCGCGCAGATAGCCGTTTACGTCTTCCGAGTCGATGGAGCGTCGTTCGCCGTCCGCATCAAGATACTGGAAGAGTTCGTAACCGGGAAGGTCGCGGCAGCGGCGCACAATGGCCGCCAGCCGGCCGTCGTTCAATTCAATGAAGTGCTCTTTGGAACTCTTGCCCTTGAAGCGGAACTGCAGCCGGGCGCCATCGATGCGCACGTGGCGGTCCCTCAGCGTTGTCAACCCGAACGAACCATTGCTGCGGGCATATTCTTCGTTGCCTACCCGCATCATCGTTTTTTCCAGCAGGCGCACCACAGTGGCGAGCACCTTCTCGCGGGGCAGGCCTTGCCGGGACAGATCCTTATCCACCCGCCTGCGGATCGCAGGCAGGGCCTTGCCGAAGCCGATCACGTGCGCGTACTTGGTTTCGTCGCGGGTGCTGCGCCAGCGCGGATGGTAGCGATACTGCTTGCGTCCCCTCGCATCGCGCGCCGTGACCTGGATATGCCCCCGGTCGTGGGGACATATCCATACATCGGTCCAGGCGGGAGGAATCACCAGTGAGCGGATGCGTACCAGTATCTGCCGGTCGTGTACCGGCTTGCCGTCCACGGCGACATACCGGAAACCGGACCCCGAGCCCTTGCGTCGGATGCCGGGCTTGCTGTCGCTCACATAGCGCAAGCCCGCCTTGCCGGCCGCCAGGACGGCGGATTGACCTTCAGCGAGGACGGTCAAGATCGGTTACGAAGGCCATTCGCTGCGGCGTCCGGGAGCGGCATCACATATGCCGTGAGGTCGCGGAATGGCGCTTCTTCTCCGCTTTAACCCCGGCATCCACCAGCGCTTCCGGCTCCAGGCCCAGCTCCTCGCGCAACTGCCCCTTGCGGCGGCGGATCTCGTTCCCCATTTCCTCGAGGTCCAGCCGCTTTGACTTTTTGGCTTGCGGGAAAATCTCGTTCTGCTCTTCCTCGACGTGATGCTTGACGTATTCGGACAGCACTTTCATGTTGGCATTGTAAAAACGATCCTCGGGAGTCGTCGACTCCAGCGCAGCGATAAGCTTCTTGATCGATCCATGCTCCACTTCCGCCTCGTCGACCAAGTCCTCTTCCGCTAGCACGTCGCGCAGGGCGGGATAGACAATCTCTTCCTCGATCTGGGCGTGGATGGTCAGTTCGGCACAGACCATCTTCGCCAATTCCTGCTTCTGTTCAAGGTCGTCGTCCTTTACCTTCTCGAACTGCGCGAAAATCTTGCTGACCTTCTTGTGGTCCGCCGTCAGGATGGCAATCGCGTTCTCGCGGGATGCCGTGGTGCCGCGTGCCATTGATTTTGCCGTGCTTGCCATGATGGTTGACTCCGTGGGGTGTGTAGGTCGAGGCCCCTGTACCGCAAGGGACATGCCACGGCAATCCGGCGGCGGGGGCATTGCAAGCGTTGCTGATGCAACGAGTTTGGGGGAATGCGCCAAGCCCTTGTTTAGAAATCGAGGCATCGCGCGGCGAACGCAGCAATACAGGGGCAGCGGCCTTGCTGCCCGTACAAAGGCTCATCGGCAGCAACCTTGTAAAGGTTACAGCCGCTCCCGGAAAAACCTACAGAAGCCTGATCGCTTACCATGGCGGCTGTTCATACAGTCCAGATGCCATGCAAGAGCGTTGCCACTGGGCCGCAGGCGGCGGTCCGCAAACCATCGCCTATCACGACACGGAATGGGGCGTACCCCAGCACCATGACCAGGTCCTGTTCGAGTTCCTTGTCCTGGAGGGCGCGCAGGCCGGGCTGTCCTGGTCAACGATCCTCAACAAGCGGGAGAATTACCGGAAAGCGTTCTGCGGTTTCGACCCTCGTAAGGTGGCACGATTCGGCAAGGCCCGGATTGAAAAACTGCTTCAGGATCCGGGCATCGTGCGCAACCGCCTCAAAGTGGAATCGACAGTCAGCAACGCGCGCGCTTTCCTCGAGGTGCAAAAGGAATTTGGCAGTTTCGATGCCTACATCTGGCAGTTCGTCGGCGGGAAACCGCTGCAAAACGGCTGGAAGACGCACAAACGCGTGCCTGCAAGCACGCAGGTCTCCGATGCAATGAGCAAGGACCTGAAGAGGCGTGGTTTCAGGTTCGTTGGCAGCACGATCCTGTACGCCTTCATGCAGGCCACAGGGATGGTCAACGATCATACGGTCCGTTGCTTCCGGTGGAAGCAACTGGAGAGAAAAGGTACCAGACAAGGGCACACTTGAAGCGGAGCAAAAAAGGTGAAAGGGAAAACGAAACGATGAAAGCCGAAAAAAACTTCACCATTTCGAAGAACAAGCGTCACGCCAGCATCGCGGATGCGCTCGACGCCGTGGCCAGAATCAAGGAAGGAATTCCCTCAGCGTTCGTATTCGAGCACGGCAGCCTGCAGGTAAAAATGTATCGTCCGTCTAAACAGGATCTGCAGAAACCACATACGCGCGACGAAATCTACATCATCGCGCACGGCAAAGGCTGGTTCGTCAACGGCGTTGAACGCCACTCCTTCCAGAGCGGCGATATGCTGTTTGTGCCGGCGGGCGGCGAACACCGCTTCGAGGAGTTCAGCGCTGACTTCTGTGTCTGGGTCATGTTCTACGGTCCGGCGGTGGGCGAACAACCTTGAAACCGGGGGGCGCTTCACAATGCCCGCCCGAAGAGTATCGTGAGCAATTCCCTGCGGCGGAAGGTTGGAGTGTGGCGCAAGACAGTTCGAAACCCGATTTCTGGGAAAGCAGGTATCGCGATCACGTCATCCCCTGGGACGCCGGCAAGGTTCCGGACTCCCTGCGTCACTACCTGCCAAAGCTGCAGCCAGGCGCCCGCATACTGATCCCCGGATGCGGGTCCGCGTACGAAGCCGGTTACCTGAAGGAAAACGGTTTCGACGTGCTGGCGATTGATTTCAGCCCGGCGGCCGTCGAACTGGCGAAAACGAATCTCGCCCACTTCGGTGACATCGTCCGGCTCGCGGACTTTTTCGGGTTCGACCCCGGAGCACCGTTCGATGCGATCTATGAACGCGCCTTTCTCTGTGCCCTGCCGCGCAAAATGTGGAGTGCCTATCCGGAACGCTGCGCGCAACTGCTGAAGCCGGGCGGCGTGATCGCGGGATTCTTCTTCTTTTCCGAAACGCCCAAGGGCCCGCCCTTCGGCACCAGTCAGCAGGAACTCGATGCGCTGCTGGGACCGCGATTCGAATCCATCGAGGACAGTCCGGTCATGGACTCGATCGAGGTATTTTCAGGGAAGGAAAGGTGGCAGGTGTGGCTTCGACATCAGACTGATGTCGAAGCCCGGTGACGAGGGCCGAGGCACGAGGTGCGAGGTGCGAGGTGCGAATCCGGTTTTACTTGGCCCGCGGACCTCGCCCCTCGAACCTTATTTCATTTCATCCACTTTCAAAAACACGCTTCTGTCATCGGACCCTGCATTGCTGCGCCGACTGACAGTACCGCTATCGCGCTGCGTGCTCGATTGAATGACGCCGCCGAGTTCCATCCATTCGCCAAGGCGCCCGGACACCACGGTATCGACCCGCTGCACGTTGAACGTCTGGGCGTTCGAATCGGCGACGCTGTCGCGCTGCGTGCTGATCTCCAGCGTCACCTGATCGCCGCTGAGGCGCGGCCTGACACGAAATCCGGAACCGATATCGCGATACTGGGTGGACTGGGAAGCCTGTGCGCCCGGCTGCGCGACCGTCCCGCCGCCGCTTTGTATCGCCACCGACTGGCCGACATTGATGAAGGCCTCGTTGCCTTCGAGCACCTGCACGGTCTGCACGCTGCGATCCGTGGAAGCGGATTGCGAGCGCTGCACCCGGGCCCGCACTTTGTCGTCGCCACGTCTGATCTGTGCCGTCCCTCCCTGCTGGCTGCCGGTCCCCGGAACTGTGGCCCGCGCACGGTCATTACCGATAGATCCCGATATTTCCGCCTCGTCGAGGCTGCCAGACCCGGCCGCATCCTGTCTCACCGAGATCAGCAGCCGCCGGGGTGCGTTGTCGACCATGCCCAGCACCTTGCGCAGTTCGGCAAGATTCTCCGGCGTGGTGCGCACGATGACCCTGTTCTGCATCCCGCTGATGGTGCCGCCCGGCGCCAGCAGCGGCTTGAGCATTGGAATGATCTGGTCGGCGTTTCGGTACTTGAGCGTAATGACCTCGAGCACCGTCTCCTGGGCATGGCCTACCGCGGCCCAACTCAGCACCAGGATCACCACGAACATCGGCAGTATGTGCCTCACGTCTTTCTCAGCCTCCATTCGCGCGGCAGCTCACGGCTCGCCGGATCCTGCCGGTAGAACAGCGCAAGCTGCGAGTAGACCTCAGGATAGACCGTCCGCACCAGATCGGGAATCTCAAAAAAGGCTTCGCTCATCACGGCAAAACATTCCGCGGGCGACTCGGTCGCGTAGGGGTCGATTTCCGTATCCTCCCCAACACCCACGCGCCGGCGCAGATCGTCGTAAGCGCTGGTAAAAGCCTTCGACCAGGCCTCGCGGCTCATGCCGGAATGCAAGGGCGGGAACCCGTTCGCGTCGCCGTTGAGCATGTCGAGCTTGTGGGCGAATTCGTGGATTACCACGTTCACCCCATCGGCCTCATCGGCATTCTCAACGTCGGCCCAGGACAGCAGCACAGGTCCATTCAGCCACGCCTGCCCGGCATAAGCGGCTTCATCGGTTTCAATGAGGCCCTCCTGATTGCGGATCTCCTGGCGTGGCATGAATTCGTCTGGATAGACAATGATCTCCACCCAGCCGTCGTAGTGCTCGATGCCCAGGTTGAGCACCACGATACAGGCCTGGATCGCAATGCCGAGCAATTTCTCCAGGTCGAGTTCGAGTCCGCCCGCGGCAGAGATCTGCTTGCCATGCAGAAACAGGATGACCAACTCGCGCAGACGGACACGCTCCGCGTCGTCGAGGCGCTGGAAAAAGGAAAACCGGTTGGCAACCCGGAACCAGCTCGCCTCATCCAGGCTCGCCCTCTGCAGGATGCGACGCCTGCGCCATCGCGCGAAACCGAACATCAGGGGCTCAGGCGCGCGTATCGTCCGGCGCGCCCTCATCATCCTGCGCCGTTTCGAGAAGGCCTTCCTCGAGGCTGCGAATCTGGTCGGGGCGGTCGAGCTCGACCCGCTCTATCTGCGTAAAGCGCCGGGTGATCTTGTCGCTGGATACCCGCACCTCTTCCGCGTCCTGGTGGGCCAGCCGGATGTGGTCAGCGAGCTTTTTCATGCGCTGATCGAAACGCTGGAAATCCTTGCCGAGCTTGCCGAGTTCGTCCTTGATGATATGCACCTGCTCCCGCGTCGCGACGTCTTTCATGACGGCGCGCGCCGTATTCAGCACGGCCATCAGCGTGGTCGGGGACACGATCCAGACGCGCCGCTGCATGGCGAAATCGACGAGCTCGGGATGGTAGCCGTGGATTTCCGCGAACACCGCTTCGGCGGGCACGAACATCACAGCGCCATCGGAGGTCTCGCCCGCGATGATGTACTTAACGGCAATGTCCTCGACATGCTTCTTCACGTCGGCGCGGAACTGGCGCTGGGCGGACGCACGGTCGGCGTCGCCCAGGCCGATCTCGAACATGCGCTGGTAGTTCTCGAGCGGGAACTTGGCGTCCACCGCCACCATGCCAGTCGGCTCCGGCAGCTTGAGGACGCAGTCGGCCCTTACGCCGTTCGACTTGAACGTGTACTGGAATTCGTAGGCGATTTCCGGAAGAATGTTGCGCACCAGGCTCTCGAGTTGCACTTCGCCAAAGGCGCCGCGCGAGCGTTTGTCGCCCAGCAGTTCCTGCAGGCTGACGACGTTGGTGGTGAGGCTGTCGATTTTCCTCTGCGCTTCGTCGATGGTGGCCAGGCGGGTCATGACGCTGACGAAGGTCTCGTTGGTCTTCTTGAAACCTTCATCGAGGCGCTCGGTCACCTTGCCGCTGATCTGTTCCAGTCGCGACTCCGTGCTCTTCGCGAGGAGTTCCATCGAAGCCGCGATCTGCGCGGATGCATTGCGCATGGTGGTCTGGATCAGCTCCTGCTCGGCGCGATTCTGTTCCGCAAGGGTCTGCAGGATGCGTGTGATCACCTCGTTGCGGAGCAGTTCGTGCTTGGCCTGCAGTTCGGCGCTCATTTCCGACAGCTTGAGCGCCGTATTCTCGCGCGTGGCGGAAAGCTCTTCGACCTGCTTGACCTGAAGCGCGCCGACGGTGCTGCGGGTCTGCGTGAGTTCGTTGGAAACCGTGGCGCGCAGGCGTTCCAGCAGGTCCGTCTGGGAAGCGGAAAGCCTGTCGCCCAGGGTGTTCAGTCCGGAATTCACGTCCTTGATCATCAGCAGGTGCTTGATGTCGAGCTCCTGCGCGATGCTGCGCGGATCCGACTCCTGGCGGCGCGACATGCCGACGATGATGAAAATCGCCACGATCACCGCGACGAGCGTGGTGGCGGAGAGAATCACTGCGAGAGAGAATTCAGGCATAACGAAGTATAAACCACCCTCCACCTCATCCCAGCCACTCCCCCACGCTGAGGGAGGCGGAGAAGGCGCTTAAAACAAAAAAGAAACGGGCGACCAAGTCGCCCGTTTGCGCTTACCACTCCCTCTCCGCCCTTGCAGGGGGACAAGGGCACACTTGAAGCAGCGCAGAGGGCCGGGGTGAGGTGGGTGGGTGGGTGGCTTACGCCGCCACGGTATTGCTGTCTCGCGACGCGCGCTTGCGCTCGTGTTCTTTCAAATGACGCTTGCGGATGCGGATGGACTTGGGCGTGATTTCCACCAGTTCGTCGTCGGCGATGAACTCGACCGCCTTTTCCAGCGTGAGTTCGATCGGCGGCACCAGGCGCACGGCTTCGTCGGTGCCCGAAGCGCGGACGTTGGTGAGCTGCTTGCCCTTGATCGGATTGACCACGAGGTCGTTGTCGCGCGAGTGGATGCCGATAACCATGCCTTCGTACAAGGCATCGCCCGGAGATACGAACATGCGGCCGCGGTCCTGCAGCTTCCACAGTGCATAGGCCACCGCTTCGCCATCGTCCTGGGAAATCAGCACACCATTGCGGCGCTCTTCCATGTCGCCCTTCACCGGACCGTAGTCATCGAAAATATGGCTGGCCAGACCGGTGCCGCGCGTGATGTTGAGGAATTCGCCCTGAAAACCAATCAGCCCACGCGCCGGAATGCGGTACTCAAGGCGGGTGCGGCCCTTGCCGTCGGCCTGCATGTCCTGCAGGTCGCCGCGGCGGCGGCCCAGCTCTTCCATCACCCCACCTTGGTGGCCGTCTTCTACGTCCACCGTCAGCAATTCGTAAGGCTCCTGCTTGACGCCGTTCACCATCTTCATCACCACGCGCGGGCGGCCGACCGCCATTTCATACCCTTCGCGGCGCATGTTCTCCAGCAGGATGGTCAGATGCAGTTCGCCACGGCCGGAAACCACGAAGGTGTCCGAATCGGCGGTGAATTCGACTTTCAGGGCCACGTTGGACTGGAGTTCGCGCTCCAGGCGCTCCCTGATCTGTCGGCTGGTGACGTACTTGCCGTCGCGTCCGGCCAGCGGCGAGGTATTGACCACGAAATTCATGGTCAGCGTGGGCTCGTCCACTTTCAGCAGCGGCAGGCCTTCCGGCGTGGCCGGGTCGCAAAGGGTCACGCCGATGCCGACTTCGTCGATGCCATTGATCAGGACGATGTCCCCGGCTTCCGCCTGTTCCACGACAGTGCGCTCCAGGCCCTTGAACACCAGCACCTGGTTGACCTTTGCCATCTTCGGCTCGCTGTCCGGGCCCTGCATCACGGCCACTGCCTGTCCGGAACGGATGCGCCCGCGCGCTACCCGGCCGATGCCGATGCGGCCGACAAAGCTGGAATAATCAAGGGAGCAGACCTGCAGTTGCAGCGGACCTTCGGGGTCCGCGTCGCGCACCGGCACGTGCCTGATGATCGCCTCGAACAGCGGGCGCAGGTCGGTGCTGGGCTGGTTCAAGTCCAGCGTCGCATAGCCGTTAAGGGCAGAGGCATACACAACGGGAAAATCGAGTTGTTCCTCAGTGGCGCCGAGCTTGTCGAAAAGATCGAAGGTCTGGTTGACCACCCAGTCCGAACGGGCACCGGGGCGATCAACCTTATTGACCACGACGATGGGCTTGAGGCCGAGGGCCAGCGCCTTGCGCGTGACAAAGCGGGTCTGCGGCATCGGACCTTCGACCGCGTCCACCAGGAGCAGCACGCTGTCGACCATGGACAGGACCCGCTCGACTTCACCGCCGAAATCGGCGTGGCCGGGGGTGTCAACGATGTTGATGTGCGTACCTTCGTACTGGACCGCGCAGTTCTTGGCCAGGATGGTGATGCCGCGCTCTTTTTCCAGGTCATTGGAATCCATCACCCGTTCGGTCATATGCTGGTGCGCGGCGAAAGTGCCGGACTGGCGCAGCAGCTTGTCCACCAGGGTGGTCTTGCCGTGGTCGACGTGGGCGATGATGGCGATGTTGCGGACGTTGCGGCTCATGAGTTCCACTGCCTGAAAAAAAGGTCGCGCAGTGTACCACGGGAATCATTGCAATTCATTGAATTTCCTTATAATGCCGCTGTCCCGAAGCAGCCGGAATATTGCGGTTGGTAACCATCCGTCGGGCGCTCCGCAAACCCAATAATAACAAGCGTCAGCGATTGAGTTTGAGCCCCGCAGATTCAACCCAGTCCACCGCCAGCCTTGATGCAATCCAGAGCCGGATCCGCGTAGAAAACGGGCGCGCAGCCGGTGAGTACGCCAACCTTCGGCTTGGCAGCCATTTCCAGCCGATATTCAGCGTCGCCCACAGCCGCTTCGTCGGCTACGAGGCCCTCATGCGCGCCCAGGACAGCCAGGGCAATCCGGTGGCGCCGCTGGAGGTCTTTGGCAGGAGCAACGACTTTTTCAGCACCCTGCTGCTGGACCGGCTGTCGGGGACCGTTTGATCAGCGAATTGGGCCGCCAAGCCCCTCAGAGGTACTCATATCGAGTAAACATTCCTGTTAGTTGCCAGCTTGAAGAGGTCCAACCCCGTTCACCGCGGGACGGTCGCGCTGGAGCATTCTTCGTCGGGGACAGGCTTGCTCATAGCAACAAAATCCCGCTTATACTTCCTCACGGCGCATTAATTGTCACGGAAACAGCGGGCCTGAGGAGCGAGGCATGAAACGTCGCACGTTCATCACGTTACTGGCAGCGGGCTCTGTAGCAGCATGCGCTCGGCCGGTTCACGCAACGATTCGCGGTCTTACCATGGGCACGAGCTACGCCGTGGAACTGGCGGCGCCGATCGACGATGCTGTGCGGACGGGGCTCGCAGGGCTTATCGAAGTCGAGCTGGCCGCGATCAATCGGGCGATGTCCACCTACGACCCTCGGTCGGAGCTGTCGGAATTCAACAGGCGACAAGATCTCCGTTGGGCGCCTGCGTCACGGGGCCTGCTCGAGGTGCTCGATGGCGCATCGCGGATCAGCACCTGGACTCAGGGTGCGTTCGATGTAACCGTCGGACCGTTGGTCGATCTCTGGGGATTCGGTCCGCAGTACCGTACCCGACGAGTTCCGAATGACGCGGTCATCGCGCGGGTTCGGGAAAGCGTCGGCTACCAGCACGTGCAAACCGACCCATCCGCCGGTGCGATCCGAAAGAGACACAGTCGCACCCAAGTCGACTTGAGCGCAATTGCCAAGGGGTACGGTGTCGATCGCGTCGCCATGATCCTGGATCGCCAGGGTGTTGACGACTACCTGGTGGAAATCGGTGGAGAACTCCGGGCCAGGGGCACCACGGCGGCGGGAAGCCCCTGGCGGGTCGGCATCGAGCGCCCGGTGGAGGGTCGACACGTCGTTGGAGAGATCGTCGTCCTCGAGAACCGGGCGATTGCCACCTCCGGCACCACCCAAGACTTCTTCGATCAGGATCGACGGCACTATTCGCACATTATCGATCCTAAGACGGCGCGACCGGTCGAGCATCCGCCCATCGCGGTGAGCGTGGTCGCTGATACGACCATGGAAGCCGACGCATGGGCGACGGCGCTGGTAGTCCTCGGACCGGAGCGAGGGTACTCGTTGGCGCAGGCGCGCGGTCTCGCAGCGTTGCTCGTGACGGCCTCCGGGCCCACATTTGATGTCCGTATCACCGACGCGCTCCGTGCCCACCTCGTTGGCTAGCATTCAGTTGTCATCAGACCAGGACGAATCTTGCGTATCAGCTCAAGCAACGAGCCGAGCCACTTACAGGTCGTGCGCCCTGTGAGTCTCACCCCATGCGAGATCTCGCCAGGTCTCAGGACCAATCCGGTGAGGTCCTCATCTCCGCCTGGCGAGCACCCTGTCTCCGCGGCGCTTTCCCGCTCTTGTACCATCGCGGCGCTCTTCTTCTTGGTATGTCTCGCGCTCCTCGGTATCCCCGGGTCTGTGTGTGCGGAGGGGCAGCCTGACTGGTTGAAAAAAGACACGATTGATCGCCTGTTCCCACAGGCGGCCTCCACCGGCCCACTGTCTGGAGAACCGCCAGCCATACCTGTTTACGGCGCCGGGGGCCGCATCGGCTTTCTATTTTGCACCGCTGAACTGACAGATGTCGTCGGCTTCTCCGGTGCGCCGTTCAACTTCGTGGTCGGACTGGATCTGCAGGGGAAGATCGCTGGCGTCGTCCTCGTGGAGCACGCTGAGCCGATCATCGATTACAACTCCATGGGTGCGCAGCTCACGCGTTTCATCGAGCAGTACGCCGGTCTTGACCTGGGCGGCTCGATTTCGTTCTCCAGCCAAGGCACGCCGGGCAACATCAACGGCATCAGCGGGGCGACCGTAAGTGCACGGGCGTTTCATCATGCCATTGTTCAGGGCGCCCGCTTGGTCGCCCATTCTCGTGGACTTACGTCTGGCGCCGCGTCGGCCGCCATGATCGATACAGCGAACTTCGAACCCCTGACCTGGCCGGAACTCATCGCGGCTGGTGCGGTAGAACGAATCCAGATTCACGATGGCGGCAAGGCAGGCACAGGTAGCCAAGGTGTCGCGCTAGATCTCTATGCGGCCGCGGTCAATCCCGCCTCGATCGGTCGCAATCTTCTCGGCGCCACGCGCTACGGCGAGCACGTGGCGACGCGTAGCCCCCAGGACCTGATCGTGGTGCTCATGGGTAAAGGGCCCTACTCCTTCGTCGGCACCAAGGTGTTCGATACGGGCACGTTCGATCGGATCCGGATCGAGCAGGGTGCACGCACATTCGTGCTGCAGCGAGCACCAGGGCAGTATCAGTATCTGCCGTTCGTCTCAGCCAAAGGGGCACCGAAGTTCGACGAGATCGGCCTTTTCCAAATACCGGCTGAGAAGGGGATCGATGTTCTCGCGCCGTGGCAGCTGGCAGTAGTGGTCGACGGCTCCGGTTCTGGCGCCAAAAAGCGCGAGTTCAAGCTCAGCTACAGCTTGCCCTCGCGATTCGTACTGCCACCGGCCGAGCCGTCGGCCCAGGAGCCGCTCGAGGCGCCCTGGCGCGAGAGCTGGCGTGCCCAGGCGCGCAACATTGTCGTGCTTGGCATTGCTCTATTGGTGCTCACAGTGCTGCTCACCGCGATGCACAGGCTGACGCGCCACGCGCGTCTCTATCAGGCGTTGCGCATTGGTTTTCTGCTCTTCACGCTGGTGTGGATAGGCTGGATTGCGGGGGCCCAGCTAAGCATCATCAACGTTTTTGCATGGTTGCTCGGGCTCGTCAATGGCAACGGCCTGGCGGTGCTCCTCGCCGATCCGTTGCTGTGCGTCTTGCTGGCGTTCGTGGTCGTAAGCTTCGTCGTGTGGGGCCGTGGCGTGTTCTGCGGCTGGCTATGCCCGTTCGGCGCCCTGCAGGAGCTCCTGGCCAAGCTCGCCCGCGTCGTCTCGTTGCCCCAATGGTCGCCGTCGTACCGGGCTCATCGTATGTTGTGGCCCTTGAAGTACGTGTCGCTCGCGGTGCTGGCCGTCGCCGCGCTATATGGACTGCAGACCATGGCAATCGCGGCTGAGATCGAGCCGTTCAAGACTGTCATCTCGCTGAGAATGGACCGGGCCTGGCCATTCGTGGTGTACGCGTTGGTCCTTCTCGCCGCCGGCTTGTTCGTCGAACGGGCGTTTTGCCGGTTTCTCTGCCCGCTTGGCGCGGTGATGGCGATTGGCGGCCGGCTGCGCCTGCGCCGGTTCACGACGTTGAAGCGCCGCCCGGAATGCGGCAGCCCCTGCCAGTTGTGCGCAAAGCGCTGCCCGATACAGGCCATCGAGCCGAGCGGGGCAATCAACATGGACGAATGCTTCTATTGCCTCGACTGCCAGGTCATCCACAACGATGCGAACGTGTGTCCGCCGCTGGTGTACGAGGCAAGGCGCAACCGCAAACTCGCCGTTGCAGCGCTGACTCGGACCCCCGCGACCGAGTGAGATCGGCCGCCCCGCCGAATCCATACGAAAATCGGAGGCGAATGATCGACGACCCACGCATGACCATCACCGGGGCCAACCAGTGCATCACGGTTTCCATCAGCACGCGCCTCAATGGCGAGATGCTGCTGCTGTGCGGCGACGTCAACTGGCGCGACCGGGGGGCGGTCAAGCGCTAGAAACAGGGGCGAGGGAAGAGGGGCGAGGGGCGAGGGATAGAGCCTGGTGTGTTTTCTCGTCCCTCGTCCCTCTTCCCTCTTCCCTCGCCCCTCTCCCCTCGCTACGCAGTAGCGCGAAACACCTGCATCGGCGGCGTGCGCAACACCTTCGCGGTGCCAATCAGACCGGCGATCATCACGCCGATACCGCCGATTCCGAGGCCCGCAAGCCAGATCCAGGCATTGAATTCGTAAGGCACGTTCAGCACCTGCTTCGCGAGGACGTATCCGATCGCCGTGGCGCCAACGGCGGCGAGCAGGCCCGCCATCGCCCCGATGAGCAGGAACTCGGCCGCCTGTATCGCGCGCAGTTGCCGCGACGATGCGCCCAGCGTGCGCAGCACTGCTGAATCGAAAACGCGTTCGTCGTGCGTGGTGGCCACGGCCGCAAACAGCACCAGAAGTCCCGCTGCGAGGCTGAACAGGAACACGAACTCCACGGCCCTGACCACCTGGTCCATCATGCGCTGCACCTGGGTGAGGATCGCGGCAACGTCGATCACGAGGAGGTTGGGAAAGGTCCTCACCAGGTCATCCATCAGGGGGGAACGCTCGGCGGGCAGATACATGCTCGTCACATAGCTCGCCGGCGCTTTTTCCAGCACGCCGGGCGGTGCGACGACGAAAAAATTGACGCGGAAGGAATCCCACTCGACTTTGCGCAGGGACAGGATGGCAACCGTGAGCCGCGTGCCGGCAATGTCGTAAGTCAGCTTGTCGCCGAGCTTTAATCCCAGCGACTCCGCAATGCCCTGCTCCATGGAAACCACGGGTTTGCCGACATCCCCGTCGTTGAACCAGCGGCCTTCCAGGATCACGTTGTCCGGCTGCATGGCGCGTGCCCAGGACAGGTTGAACTCGCGATCCACCAGCCGCCGGGCCCGGTCGTCCACGAAATCCTTCGAAGTGACCGCCCGGCCATTCACTTCGACCAGCCGTCCGCGCACCATGGGATGGAACTCCGGGGGCGCCATCGCATTTCGCGCGAAGAATTCGCGGATCGCCGGGGCCTGGTCCGGCTGGATGTTGACCAGAAAACGGTTGGGCGCATTCTCCGGCAGGCTCTTCTGCCAGCTTTCCAGCAGATCGCCGCGCACGAGGGTGAGCAGGGTCAGGGCCATCAGTCCCAGGCCCAGGCCGACCACCTGGATCACGCTGCCGAATGTGCGCCGGCGCAGGTTGGCCAGTCCGTATCTCCAGTTCAGCCCCGCGCCCCGGCTGAACAGGGGAAGCGATCGCAGCACCAGCAACGTGAACAGCGCCGACACCAGCATCGTGGCAACCACGCCGCCCAGGACCACGAGACCGAGTTGCAGATCCTGCGCCTGCCACAGGATCAGGCCCGCCAACGCGGCACCGCCGAGCAGGTAGGCCGACCATCCGGAGGAATCCGGCACGCCGAGGTCGCGGCGCAGGACGCGCAGCGTCGGCACTTTCTTCAGCGCGATCAACGGCGGCGCGGCGAATCCCAGCAACAGCACGAAGCCGGCGATCATGCCCTGGATGACGGGCATCCAGCCCGGCTCCGGCAGGCTCACGGATACGAGAGGTGCGAGGAATGCGGCCAGCACATGCTGGCAGAGGAACCCGGCGGCGCAGCCGATCGCACTCGCAACCAGGCCCACCATGACGAACTGCAGCATGTGAAGCGAGAGAATCTGCCGTTGGCTCGCTCCAAGGCAACGCATGATCGCGCAACCGTCCAGATGCCGCTGCAAATAACGCCGCGCGGCAAGCGCAACGGCGACGCCGGCGAGAATCACGGTCAGTAGCGAGGACAGGCCGAGGAACCGTTCTGCGCGCGACAGCGCGGAGTTGATTTCGGGGCGCGCCTGGCGGATGTCCTCGACCCGCTGGCCCGGACCTACGGATCCCGCGGAAAACTCGCGGAACGCAGCGACCGCATCGCTCTCGCCGGCAACGAAGAGGCGATAGGAGACCCGGCTGCCCACCTGGATCAGGCCGGTTGAGGCGAGATCTTCGGCGTTGAACATCAGGCGTGGACCAAGATTGAGGAAACCGGCGCTCGACTCCGGTTCCTCGCTCACCATCGCGGCGATGCTGAAGTCGCGGTTGCCCAGCGTGATCCGATCACCGATCTTCAGGTCGAGACGGCGCAGCAGGCGGTCGTCCACCCACACGCTGCCTGAAGGAGGAATGCCTTGCGGATCCACATCGGTGTCCGCTTCGGCCTGCCGGATGCGCAGCCGCCCACGCAGCGGATAGCCGGGCGCCACGGCTTTCACTTCGGTCAGCATGCTGCGTTCGGCGGCCTGGACCATGCTCGGAAAACGCACCGCTTCGGTGGTTTTCAGACCGAGGGATAACGCCCGTTCGCGATACCGGGCCGCAAGCGGAATATCGGACACGACAACCAGGTCGGCGCCCAACAACTGGCTGGCTTCCCGGGTCAGCGTTCGCCCGACCCGATCCGCGAAAAACGCAACGGTCGTGAGGCTGGCAACGGCGACGATCAGCGCCACCGCGAGGACGCGCTGCTCACCAGCGCGCCAGTCGCGCGCCAGCATGCGGGCCGCGAGGCGCACGGTCGCCAGGAAACCGATGTCAGTGGCGTTCATCGGCCGTAACGCGCCCCGCACTCAACCGCAAGCGGCGCGGGCATCGCCGCGCCAGCGACTCGTCGTGCGTGACCAGCAACAGCGTGGTGCCCGCCTCGCGATTGAGTTCAAACATGAGGGCAATGATCTCTTCGCCGGTGGCGGAATCCAGGTTGCCAGTCGGCTCGTCGGCGAACAACAGGCGCGGCTGGGTCGCGAAAGCCCGCGCCACGGCTACCCGCTGCTGTTCGCCGCCCGAAAGCTGGCGGGGATAGTGGGTCAGGCGCTCCGCCAGACCCGCTCTGGCCAGCCAGTCCGCCGCCTTTTCCCGCGCATCGGCCCTGCCCGCGAGTTCCAGAGGCAGCATGACGTTCTCCAGCGCAGTCAGCGCCGGCAGCAACTGGAACGACTGGAATACGAAGCCGACCAGCTCGCGGCGCAAGCGTGCCCGGCCATCCTCGTCGAGGCGGAACAGATCCGTGCCGTTGATTTGCACCGAACCGGCCGTCGGGACGTCCAGGCCCGCCAGCAGGGCCAGCAGGGTGGTTTTGCCCGAACCGGAGGCGCCGAGGATGGCAACCGCCTCGCCGCCCGCAATCTCCAGGGAAACGTCCTGGAGAATCGTCAGCGTCGCAGCACCGGTGGAAACTTGCTTGGTTAAACCCGCCGCCTTCACAATGGGCGGCATGAGAATCTCTGCCATGCTTCTGCGAATAGTCCTGTTGTCAGTCGTCGTCGTTGCCACACCTGTCCACGCCGGGCCGACCATCGTGGTCTTCGGGGACAGCCTGTCGGCGGGATACGGCCTTTCCCAGGGCTCCGGCTGGGTGAGTCTCTTGGAACAGCGGCTGCAGCACGAAAAACTCGATTATGCAGTCGTCAACGCCAGCATCAGCGGCGAGACCACGTTCGGCGGCCGCAATCGCATCAATTCGGTGCTGCAGGAACACAAGCCGGCCGTGGTCATCGTCGAGCTCGGCGCCAACGATGGCTTGCGCGGCAGCGCGGTGGAAACCACGCGCGCCAACCTCGTTGCCATCGTGGCGGCGTGCCGCAAGGCCGGCGCCAAAGTCCTGCTGGTCGGCATGCGCATTCCGCCCAACTACGGCCCCGTTTACACGCGCCGCTTCGAAGCCATGTACGCCGAGGTGGCTAGACAGCAGAACACTTCACTGGTTCCTTTCATGCTCGAGGGATTCGCCGAGAAACGCGCGATGTTCCAGGCGGACGGCATTCATCCCTCCGCCCAAGCGCAGCCGCGGGTGCTCGACAATATCTACAAACGCTTGCGCGCACTGCTGTTGCCCCGGCGCCGGTAACCCGGGGCCGCATGGCGCATGAATCATGACACGGACACCGTTTTGCCGTTGTACGATCTCGCCGCGAAGCAGCCGGAGAGCGAGCCAGTGAAATATAGCTCGGCCCACCGGCTGAAAGTTTGTCAGCAATGTAATGATCGGTCCGCCGGAGCAGAAAACGCCCCTCCACGGAAGTAAAACCAACCGGCATCGGCACGGCCAGCGGGGGCAATTTCACTGCGTTTGTGTTCCCGGTTTGCTTTGAGTACCTTTGCGTACCCCGGAAGGGGTACGCAAGAGGAATCTTTGGCGATGAAAAGTCTGGCTCGATGAAGCTGGCATTGAAAATAGACGTCAGGACTTGGCGCGGCACTCGGGAAGGCGTGCCATGGTTGATGGATCTGCTGGCCACCTACGGTGCCGGCGCCACCTTCCTGTTTGCGCTCGGCCCGGACCACTCCGGTCGTGCCCTGCCCAGCCTCCTCCGCCGGGGCGCGGTGTCAAAACTGAGGCGGCAACCCCTCCTCACACAGTACGGCTTCAGGACCCTTTTATACGGGACGCTGCTGCCCGCGCCGGACATCGGCGCGGAGTGCGCAGACGTCATGCGCAGCGTGCGGGATGCGGGATTCGAAGTGGGCATCCATGCCCACGACCGGGTGGCCTGGCAACGCCACGCGGCGGGGGCCGGGCCGGACTGGACTTTGCGGCAGATGCAGTTGGCCTGCTCGCGTTTTGAGGAGATATTCGGAGAACCGGCACGGGTGCATGGCGCTTCCGGCTGGCAGATGAACCGGCACGCCTACCGGCTCACGCAGCGCCTGGGTTTCAGCTACTGCTCGGACACCCGGGGGCGCGGACCCTTCATCCCCGTGTACAAGGCGGAAATCGTGGCCTGCCCCCAGTTGCCCACCACTCTGCCGACGCTCGACGAGCTTCTAGGCTCCGCTGACGTAACCGTGGACAACATCGCCGAACGTACGCTGGGGCTGACCCGCGACCCGCCGCCGATGGGCCATGTCTATACGCTGCGGGCAGAACTCGGCAGCCGCCTGCCGCTCGTCCTTGAGCGGCTGCTCGAGGGCTGGCGCGGACAGGGTTACGAAGTGGTGTCGCTCAACCAGTACATGGAATCTCTGGTTTTCAGCGACCTGCCGCGGCACGAAATCACCGAAGGCGAAGTCCCGGGCCGCCCCGGCCCGCTGGCACTGCAGGGTCGCGAGTTCCTCGCCGGCGTCTAAACCGCTACCCCTTAACCGCAGAGGCGCAGAGGCGCAGAGAACAGCGCGCAAAGGAAAACTTCAAAGACTGGTGTTCAAACGACCGCAACTGACCACCCAGGCAGGGCGATGGCGGGCTATCGAAACCGAATCGATTTCTCTGCGTTTCCTCTGCGCCTCCGCGCCTCTGCGGTGAGGTTTTGACTTGTCCTTGCAGCAAAAATATTTTGTCCCGGGAAGTGTTGCATTCGGCGAAAGTTTCGGTAAACATAGCCTCAGGCAATGGAAACTTCGCTGGTTGGCCTCAAGGTTCCCGACTTCGAATCCACTTCGACGGGCGACCCAACGTTCAAGCTTTCTTCGGCACGGGGACGAATTCTCGTCCTCTACTTTTACCCCAAAGACAACACTCCCGGCTGCACCATCGAAGGCCAGCAATTCCGCGATCTGCATGCGGAGTTCGCCAGCGCCGGCTGCGCCGTCTACGGGGTCTCTCGCGACAGCCTCAAGTCGCATGAGAACTTCCGCTCGAAAATGGAATTCCCCTTCGACCTTCTTTCCGACCCCGACGAAAGGCTGTGCAGCCTGTTCGGTGTCATGAAAATGAAAAACATGTATGGCAGAAAGGTGCGTGGCATCGAGCGCAGCACCTTTGTCATCGACCGCGACGGAGTCGTACGCAGGGAATGGCGGGGCGTCAAAGTGCCCGGTCACGCCCGGGAGGTACTGGAATTCGCAGGATCCCTTTAATCGCAACTCACAGGAGCGCGGATGATCCCCAGACGGACTAGATCCTTCACCCACCTTTGCCTTCGCATTACCCCCCGCCGCATCACCGGGGCAGCGTCATGACCCCGCGCAAAGCTTCCGCCCCCACTCTCGTTACCCGCATTCATCCCATCAACAAGCTGTTCGTCCTCGACACCAACGTACTGATGCACGACCCTACGAGCCTGTTCCGGTTCGAGGAGCACGACGTCTATCTGCCGATGGCCACGCTGGAAGAGCTCGATTCGAACAAGAAAGGCATGTCCGAAGTGGCGCGTAACGCGCGTCAGGCGAGCCGCTTCCTGGACGACATCGTCTCCAAGGCCGTGGAGGACATTTCAGCGGGCATCCCGCTTGACAACTCCGGCGCCAAGGAAGCCACCGGCCGCCTGTTCCTGCAGACCGAGTCGATCAGCGGCGAACTGCCGGCGCGGCTGGCCGCGGGCAAAGCCGACAACCAGATCATCGGCGTGGTGAAGCACCTGCATGAAAGCCACGACAAGCGGCAGGTCATCCTCGTCAGCAAGGACATCAACATGCGCATCAAGGCGCGTGCGCTGGGTCTTGCCGCCGAGGACTATTTCAACGACAAGGTACTCGAGGACACAGACCTGCTGTACACCGGCGTGCGTGAGTTGCCCGCCGACTTCTGGGACCAGCACGGCAAGGAGATGGAGTCCTGGCAGCAGGACGGCCGCACTTTCTACCGCGTGCGCGGGCCGCTGTGCGGCAGCTTCATCGTCAACGAATTCCTCTATCACGAGGCCGACAAGCCCTTCTACGCGCAGGTCAAGGAGCAGACCGGCAAGACCGCGATACTGCAAACGATCCGCGAGTACACCCATCAGAAGCACAACATCTGGGGCATCACTGCGCGCAACCGCGAGCAGAACTTCGCCCTCAACCTGCTGATGAACCCCGACATCGACTTCATCACGCTGCTCGGCCAGGCCGGCACCGGCAAGACGCTGCTGACGCTCGCTGCCGGCCTGATGCAAACGCTGGAGGAAAAGGTCTATACGGAAATCATCATGACCCGGGTCACCGTGCCTGTCGGCGAGGACATCGGCTTCCTGCCAGGAACCGAGGAGGAAAAGATGACACCGTGGATGGGCGCCCTCGACGACAACCTGGACGTGCTTAACAAGACTGACGACGAAGCTGGCGAATGGGGCCGCGCCGCGACCCGCGACCTGATCCGTTCGCGGATAAAGGTGAAGTCGCTGAACTTCATGCGCGGGCGCACCTTCATCAACAAGTTCCTGATCATCGACGAGGCGCAGAACCTGACGCCGAAGCAGATGAAAACCCTCATCACCCGCGCAGGTCCCGGAACCAAGGTGGTCTGCCTGGGCAACATTTCCCAGATCGACACGCCCTATCTCACCGAGGGCAGCTCCGGTCTGACCTACGTGGTGGACCGCTTCAAGGGCTGGGCGCACAGCGGACACGTCACGCTCATGCGTGGCGAACGCTCCCGCTTAGCCGATCACGCGGGGGAGGTGCTCTGAAGCAGACCCTGATTGCAGCCTGTTGATTCGATTACGGCAAAGCGTTGCATCTTGCTAGACAAGGGCATACACTGCCGACCACAACATATGGTGCATATGCACTGAAATCGAACAACATATAGTCCACAAGCGAGTGCTCAGACCGATCACACCGCCGATTGCATGGCAGGCGATAACGGCCTTCGCCGGGTTTTTCACCCTGTTTCCCGTGCACGCCGATCCGGTCGATCTGTGGCGCATCACGGTGCTCTCGCGCCAGGGCGAGCCGCTCAAGGCCGTCGCCACGCTTGAATCCCTTCCCGAAGAACGTATCACCGATGAATGCCTTTCCCTCGGGTCGGAGGCGGACGCCCCGGGCTCAGATGTTCCCCTGCTGAAGCAGGCAACGCTCAAGCTGAATTCCGCACGCACCGCTGTAGAAATCAGCACTGACGCGCCCGTTTCCTCCCCCTCCCTGGAACTGGTCCTGCGGGTCCAGTGTCCAGGGACTTTTTTGTATGCGCGCCATTTTTCAACGCTGATTCCCCCGCCATCCGCAGCGATCACCGGCAATGCAATTCGCCCGGGTTTCAGGCTCAAGGTCGGTTCTGGAGAGACGGTCGGCAGCCTCGCGGCGGCGGTAGCGCCCGGCAATCGCAAGCTGCAGAAACAGCTGATGCAGGAAGTCATTTCTGGCAATCCCCAGGCATTTCCCGATGGCAAGGCACGCCCGATTCCGGCGGGTACCGTGCTGTGGTTCCCCGACCTGCGTAACGTTGCAGGATCGGTCATGCGCAAGCCCGCAGCCCAGTCCGCAGCCGATCCCGTGGCGCGACCCACGGCAGTCGCGAAGGCCGCGCAATCGGTCTCCGATCCGGTTGCGGCCCCCGCCACTACTGTTGCGCCGAAACCCCGGCGACCAAAGCAGCCTGAATCCGCGACCGCCGGCGAACCCATCAAGCTGCGTCAGGGCCTCGAACTGGGCGAAAAGCCCGGCCCGCAAGAATGCCGGATGCTGCGGCCCCTTTGCGGCGTTCTCGATGCGGTGACTGCCTTGACACCCGTACCCGACATGGAAAAGCGGGCCAGCGGACTGGAGTCCGGGTTGAATGCCCTGAAGCTGAAGCAGGACAGCATAGACAGTCAGTTGTCCCGGCTGGAGCAGTCACTGCAGGAATTGAAGAAGGTGGTCGAATCGCGGCCGGCGGTGGTTGCCACCGCTCCGGTGCCCGCCCCCGCGCCACCGCCGAAGCCTGAAATCCGTACGGTGGTCAAAACGGAGTACAAGGCCGGCCCGATCCCCTGGTACTTCTGGGCGGCGGTTGCAATTGCCGCACTGGCTGCAGCGGCAGGTGGTTTCCTGTTCGGCCGCCGGCGCGCCTTCAGCGAGTCGCTCGCCGACAGCGAAGACCGGCTTGACGAGATGCTGGCCTCCGCTGCCGACGAGATGCGCGACCTGGACCGCGTGCCGACGCCACCGCCGAGGATGACCCGGGTAACGCCTGTTGCGTCGCCGCCGTCCATGCGCGACACCGGCAATGGCATCGGGACGCCCAAGCCGGAAGTGCCGGACATCGTCTTCGATACACAGATGATGGAAGCGGCGACGAATGTCGATCTCGAACTCGACAGCGGGCCCAAGGACAAGGGAAGCAGCGAATCGGCGCCTGGTGTGTCCTCGGACCTCGCTTTCGAAATGGATCAGGCCCTGGACAATACGCGCTCGATGTTCACCGACGTTGACCGCTTCATCGCGCTGGGCCGCACGCAGAACGCGCTCAGCCTGCTGCAGTTCCAGGTGGTCAAGGATCCCAAGGACCGCGACTCCTGGATCAAGCTGCTGGCGATCTACCGCCAGGAAAAAATGGATGCCGAACTGGAGAAGTCGCTGCGCGAATTTCGCCGCAACTTCCCCAACGACAATTCGGCGGTCTAGTCCTGAACCGCAAAGGCGCAAAGAACGCGAAGAAAACCGCGCAAAGGAAAGCAGAAACTAACGAGTCCTGGAAACCGGGTATTCACGTCACCCGGCGCCAATAACTTTTCAGCCGGCTATTCCTGGTTTTCTTTGCGCTTCCTTCGCGCCCTTTGCGCCTTTGCGGTGAAGGGTTGACCTAGAAGCGCCCGGGATTGGCGGCATTGACGAAGCGCGTGTATTCCCCCTGGAACACGAGGGGAACCATCCCGATCGGGCCGTTTCGTTGCTTGCCGATGATGACTTCGGCTGTGCCCTTTTCGGCCGACTCCGGGTTGTAAACTTCGTCTCGGTAGATGAACAGAATGACGTCCGCATCCTGCTCGATGGCGCCGGATTCGCGCAGGTCAGACATGACCGGGCGCTTGTTGGGCCGCTGCTCCAGGCTGCGGTTGAGTTGCGACAGCGCGATCACCGGCACGCTCAACTCCTTTGCCAGCGCTTTCAGGGAGCGCGATATTTCCGATATTTCCGTGGCGCGATTCTCGCCCTGGCTGCTGGCGGACATCAGTTGGATATAGTCGACGACGATCAGGCCAAGCCTGCCGTACTGGCGGTGCAGGCGGCGCGCCCGTGCGCGCAGTTCCAGCGCATTGAGCGCCGCCGTCTCGTCGATGTGGATCGGCGCCTCGTTCAGGCGGCCCACTGCGTCGGTCAGCTTACGCCAGTCTTCATCGGCAAGCCTGCCGGTGCGCACCTTGTGCTGATCCAGCTTGCCGACGCTGCCCAGCATGCGCATCACCAGTTGCGATGCACCCATTTCCATGGAGAAGATGCCGACCGGTAATCCGGCTTCGAGCGCGACATGCTCCGCCATGTTGATGGCCAGCGAGGTCTTGCCCATGCTGGGGCGGCCGGCAATGATCACCAGGTCGCCCGGCTGCAGGCCGGAAGTCATCTTGTCCAGGTCCGTGAATCCGGTAGGGACCCCGGTGATGTCCGACGGATTGTCGCGGTTGTAAAGCATGTCGATGCGCTCGACAACTTTTGTCAGCAGCGGCGGCATGTCCAGGAAGCCCTGCTTGCCGCGCGCACCCTCTTCGGAAATGGCGAACACTTTCGACTCGGCCTCGTCGAGCAGTTGGCCGGCCTCCTTGCCCATCGGGTTGTAGGCCGCGTCGGCGATCTCGGTGCCCACCTCGGCCAGCTTGCGCATCACGGCGCGCTCGCGGACAATTTCTCCATAGCGGCGGATGTTGGCGGCGCTCGGCGTGTTCTGGGCCAGCGCGCCGAGGTAAGCGAGCCCGCCGATGCTGTCGAGTTCCTTGGTGCTTTCCAGGCTCTCGGAGACCGTGATGACGTCGGCCGGCCGCGAGTGTTCGATGAGTTTCGAAATGTGGCGCCAGATCAGGCGGTGGTCGCCGCGATAGAAATCGGATTCGCTGATCAGGTCGGCGATTTTGTCCCAGGCGGTGTTGTCGAGCAACAGGCCGCCCAGCACCGACTGCTCCGCTTCGACCGAGTGCGGCGGCAGCTTGATCAGCTCGACCTGTGTGTCCTGGATTCGCTGCAAAGCGGATTGCGCCATGAAATCGGTGCCTGATTATTAGAGGGTTTTTTTCCGCCGCGCCGGAACGGCGCGTGCCCTCAATCTATAAGAGCTGCAAGCCTGGTGCAAAGGAAAAATTGCGCCGTATGAACTACTCGCCAGAACCGCTTGAAACGAAAGCTTAAGGCGAATTTCACCACAGAGGCACAGAGAAGAACGCACAAAGGACACCAATGAGAATTGATGTTGAGTTCCCCGCAATTGGTTACACATTCGGAGGCGTGGCGGTCACTGGCACAGGCATTCCTGTTTTTCTCTGAGCCTCTGTGCCTCTGTGGTGACCGCACTGACGGTGAAGTGCAAAAAGAAAAGGCCGCGACGAGTCGCGGCCTTTTGTGAAACGCTTGCCGGTCTAGCTTACGGTCTCGCCCAGCACCGATACCGTGATCGTGGCGGTGATGTCCGCATGCAGGTCGAGCGTGACATGCACGTCGCCTACCTGCTTGAGGGGACCCTGCGGCATCCGGACCATCGCCTTGCTCACTTCGTGCCCCTGGACCTTCAGTGCCTCGGCGATGTCGTAGTTGGTCACCGAGCCGAACAGGCGTCCGTCCACGCCGGCCTTCTGAGTGATCTGGATCATCAGGCCTTCGAGCTTGCCAGCGCGCTCCTGCGCCTCCACCAGCTGCTTGTTCTGCACCGCTTCCAGTTCCATGCGGCGGCCCTGGAACTCGGCGATCGCCTTTTCAGTGGCGCGCCTGGCCTTGCCCTGCGGGATCAGGAAATTGCGCGCGAAACCATCCTTAACCTTGACGACGTCGCCGAGCTGGCCGAGGTTGTGCACTTTCTCCATCAGTATGATTTGCATGGTCGCGTGATCCTCAGTGCAGGTCGGTGTAAGGCATCAGTGCCAGGAAGCGCGCGCGCTTGATGGCGACCGACAACTGGCGCTGGAAACGCGTCTTGGTGCCGGTGATGCGGGCCGGGATGATGCGGCCGTTTTCGTTGATGAAGTCCTTCAGGATTTCGATGTTCTTGTAGTCGACTTCCTTGATGCCTTCGGCCGTGAAGCGGCAGAACTTGCGGCGCCGGAACAGCGGGCGATTGCTGCGTTCCTTGCCCTTGCCCTTGTCCTTGCCCTTACTTCCTCCAAATCGTGGCATGTCTCAGTCCTCGTTCAAGTCAAATTTGTTCAGGTGCAATACCGGTTGTCTTGAAAGCCTGCTTCGCAGTGCCAGGAAACCCTCGAAGCGGTATTCCCTGCCGATCGGCGCAATGTTCAGTTGTTCCGCCATCTGCCCCAGCGCGACGCCTTCCATTTCCAGGCTCACGCTCCTCGGTTTTCCGGCTTCGACCTGTTCCGACATGTGGCCGATCCTGAAGTTGAGGGCCGGCAGGCCCGCTGGCGTATGGCGCAGTTCCTTGCGTTCGATCAGATTTCCCGTCAGGACAACGTGGTTGCGGTTCACTCGCTACCGGATGACTCTAACTGCGACGCCTGTGGCGCAACTGGCGTGGGCGCAGTTGCGGCCGGCTTTTCCGCTTCCGCCCTGGGGGCAGATTCGGACCGGGCGCCGTCACCGACGACGGTGCGCGATTTCTCTTCCTTCATCATGGGGGACGGCTCGGTCACCGCACGCGTCATGTTCACGATGAGGTGGCGCACGACGGCGTCATTGAACTTGTAGGCATGCTCAAGTTCGGTCAGGGTTTCCTGATCGCACTCGATGTTCATGAGCACATAGTGGGCCTTGTGCACCTTCTGGATCGGGAATGCCAGTTGCCGGCGGCCCCAGTCTTCGAGCCGATGAATGCGTCCGCTGCGCGATGTGACCATCTGGCGGTAACGTTCGATCATCCCGGGGACCTGTTCGCTCTGGTCGGGATGGACGATGAAAACGATCTCGTAATGCCGCATTCAATGTTCTCCTTGTGGGTTGTGCCCCGGTTGAAGCGGGCGGGAAGCCTCCCGGAATGCGGGTCCGGTGAGGCAAGGAAGGGTGGGATTATACAGATTTATCCCCTGATATCAATCAGCTTTGCACCATGGGCCTATCCACTGCCGGCGGGGGCTGGCGCTGCCGCAGCATGGCCTCATAGAGTGCAACGGTAATCAGCCAGCAGATCAGCGCTGACCATACGTTATGGGATAGGAAGTGCGCGCCTTGCACCACCCTCGCCATGCCCACGCCGAATCCCAGCAGCAGCGCGCCCGCCAGGGCGGCTGCGGCCCAGCGCCGCCGGCCCAGCCAGATCGAGGCGAAGTAAAAGCCGAACAGGCAGAACCCCGACGCGGCATGCCCGCCGGGCCAGCATCTGCCGGGGCCTGCGCCGGCCGGCAGCGGATCGAGCAACTCCCTGTAGGGCACGCTGCCGCCGAAATCGCGCATGTCGTAGGGACAATGTTTGCCCGTCACGCCCTTCAAGCCCGCCACCGCGGATGAACCAATCAGCATCGACAGCAACAGGAACAGCAGCAGGCGCCGGTATGGCGCGAGGGCCGGCAGGCGAAAGGAAGCAAGCCAGGCCAGCAGCACGCCCAGGGCCAGGAGGACCACGGCATCCCTGAAGCCGATATGGACGACATGTTCCAGGAACCAGTTGTCACGCAGGGGAAACACGCCGGACGCCCGGTCGAAGAAAAGATCCGAGACCAGCGGATCGAGATCCGCCAGGTAGATCAGCGCAAGCAGCAGCGCCGCCAGCGACACCGCGGCGACCAGATGCCACACGTAGAAATTCGGCGCGCGCGCAGTCCGCATCATTGCATGACGCATTCGCAGGGGGATCCGGGCACAATCGATTTCAGTGCGAGCATGTTGCGGTTCACATTGGCGGCAGTCGGCCTATAACGACTTGCGGGCATTGGAGTTTACGTGCTCCAGGCTCTGGCACGGGGAAACGAAAATCATCCGCGTCCGCATCCGTCCCGGAAAAACAAAAGCCCGCCGAAGCGGGCCTTTGCCGACACCTGTCGGGCCGGTCAGGTCCGTGCCTGAGCGGCGGTCTTGCGCTCCGTCTTTGGCAGCAGCAGGATGATCACGACGCCGATCGCCCCCACGATGGCCAGCGTGATGAAGGCGGCCTGGCTCGACCCGCCAGTCGCCATGCGGATGCGCCCGATCAGATCGGGGCCGAAGTGTCCGCCGAGATTGCCCACGGAGTTGATCCAGGCAATGCCCGCCGCAGCGGCCGTGCCCGACAGGAAGCTGGTCGGAAGTGACCAGAACGTTGCCACCCACGACAGGATGCCGACCGTCACCAGGCTCAGCGCGATGATGGACATCACCGGATCGTGGCCGACGAGCGCCAGCAGGACCAGTCCGACTACGCCGACCATCAGGCCGCCGGCGGCGTGCCACCTGCGTTCCTGCGTGCGGTCCGAGTGCGCTGCCCAGACCACCATCGCTATGGCTGCAAGCCCCCAGGGAATCATGCTAAGCAGTCCGACCTTGAGGAAATCAGTCTTGTCGATGCCAAGCTCCTGGATGATGGTGGGCATCCAGAAACTCACCGCATAGAAGCACACGACTCCGCAGAAATACACCACCGCAAGTGCCCAGACGCGCCCGTCCTTGAACGCGTCCATGAAGCTGTGGCGCTTCACCAGTTCATCCTTGCCCGCGTCGTCCTCCTTCATGCGTTGCACGATGAGTTCCTGTTGCTGCGGCGTCAGCCACTTGGCACTCCTTGGACCGTTAGGCAGCAGCACGATCACCAGCATGCCAATGATCACGGAGGGAATGCCCTCGAGCAGGAACAGCCACTGCCAGCCGCGCCAGCCGTTGACGCCGTCCATGTACTGCATGATTGCACCGGACACGGGCGAGCCGATAACGTTCGAGATTGCAATCGCGGTCATGAACAGCGCGACCATCTTGGCGCGGCGAGCGCCCGGGAACCAATAAGTCAGGTAGAGGATGATGCCGGGAAAGAAACCTGCTTCGGCAACGCCGAGCAGGAAACGCAGGAAGTAGAAAGTAAACTCGGCATCGGTGCAATTGAACGTCGTTGCGACCACGCCCCAGTGGATGTCATTGGTGAACATAAACGCCGAGGAGATGATGCCCCAGGTGATCATGATGCGCGCGATCCAGACCCTTGCGCCGACCTTTTCGAGTATCACGTTGCTCGGCACTTCGAAGATGAAATAGCCGATGAAGAAAATGCCGGCACCGAAGCCGTAGATCACGTCGGTGAACTGCAGGTCGGGCGCCATCTGCAATTTGGCGAAGCCGACGTTCACGCGGTCCAGGAAGGCAACGATGTAGCACAGAAACAGCAACGGGATCAGTTTCCAGGCGACCTTGTCGTAGGTCGCTTTCTCGAACTCCGGGGAAATGGTCGTGGCCAAGTTATCTCCTCCTCTTTAGGTTGTTCTTGCTGCGTTTTTTTGATTGTTCTTTTTGTTCGCCCAGCCATGCGGCGCCTGATTGTTATCGATTTTGGCCCTTCCGTCCATCAATGCCGCCTGTGCATCGCAAACAAGAAAGCCCGCAGCAGCGGGCCCTTGCACCAGGCTTTCGGAAGGGGTTCCGGGCGCAGCGCCCGAACAATGGAATCAGACCATGCAGAGGGCGCCCCGGCGCAACTGGTCGCCCAGTCGCGCCGCATGCACCAGGCCGGCCACCCCGAATCCCAGCACCAGGCCGCCCGCGACCCAGCGTCCGAGCCGATTCCGAAACCATGGACGCAAGCGACGGAACAGTAGCCCGGCTGCCAGAACATTGGGCAGCGTGCCCAGCCCGAACGCGGCCATCAGGCCCGCGCCGCTGATACCACTGCCGCTCAGCAGTGCGATCGTCAGCACGCTATAGGTCAGTCCGCAAGGCAGCCAGCCCCAGATACCGCCGACCGCCAGCGAGCGTGGAATCGTGACCGCTGGCAGGAAACGGCCGGTCAGCGGACTGATCCGCCGCCACAGCCACCGGCCCGGTCCCTCGAGGCGGATCACGGCATTCGACCAGCCAGCCAGGTAAAGTCCGACCAGGACCAGCAGGAAATTGGCGAGTACGTACAAGGCGATCTGCAACGGCAGGATGTTCTCCATGAGCGCCAGCCCGCCGATTGCGCCGGCCACGCCGCCGGCTGCGATGTAACTGCCGATGCGGCCAAAGTTGTAGGCGAGTTGCAGGCTGAAAGCGGACCGGCCCTGCGCGGACAATGCGCCGATCACGCCGCCGCACATCGCGGCGCAATGGCCGCCGCCGAACAGTCCGGCGAGAAAGACCGCGGCAAACGTGGATTCGGGCATCTTGCGCTTACAGCACCCGCGAGTAGCCGGCGATGCTGCGGCCCTCGCGCAGGTATCGATCGAATGCCATGCAAATCATCCGAACGAGCAGCCTCCCTGTCGGCGAGACCACTATCCAATCCGGCTGCAATTCCACAAGGCCGTCTTCCTCCAGGCGCCTGAGGTCCTCCAGCTCGCGCGAGAAATATTCCCGGAAGTCGATGAGGTAGGCGGTCTCGATGGACTCGATGGACAGGTGGAACTGACACATGAGGACCTGGATGATTGCGCGGCGCAACAGGTCGTCCTTGGTGAGTACCAGCCCCGCGCCGACCGGCAGGCGGTTCATGTCCAGCGCCACGTAGTAGTCTTCAAGGGACTTCAGGTTCTGGCTGTAAGTGGCGCCGACGCGGCCGATGGCGGACACGCCGAAGCCGAGCATGTCGCACTCGGGTCGCGTCGAATAGCCCATGAAATTTCGATGCAGCCTGCCCTGCCGCTGCGCGATGGCAAGGTCGTCACGGGGTTTGGCGAAATGGTCCATCCCGATGTACAGGTATCCGGCCCGCGTCAGGCGTCCGATCGCCAGCGTGAGGATCTGCAGCTTGGCTTCCGCAGAGGGTAACTCCGCTTCGACGATGCGGCGCTGCGGCTTGAACTTGAGGGGCAGGTGCGCGTAGCTGTACAGCGCGATGCGGTCGGGATCGAGCGCCAGCACCTGGTCGAGGGTGGTATTGAAACTGTCCAGCGTCTGCCGCGGAAGTCCGTAGATCAGATCGAGATTGACCGATTTAAATCCGGACGCGCGAGCATCGTCGATTACCCGGCGCGTCAGGTCTTCCGGCTGGACGCGATGGACCGCGGCCTGCACCTCGGGATCGAAATCCTGTACCCCGATGGAAACGCGGTTGAATCCCAGTCCGGCAAGGAAAGCCATGGTTCCCGGTTCGGTCTCGCGCGGATCGACTTCGATCGAGCATTCCATGTCCGGCGAACGCTCGAAATGCATGTCGAGAGTGGCGCAGAGGCTGCGCAACTGGTCCCGGTCCAGGAACGTCGGCGTGCCGCCGCCCAGATGGAGCTGGATGATGCGGCGATCACCGCCGGTCGTGCCGGCCGTCAGGGCGATTTCCTTCGCCAGGTACTCCACGTATTGCTGCGCCTTGGCCTGGTCGCGCGTGACGACCTTGTTGCACGCACAATAGAAGCATACGTTGCTGCAAAACGGCACGTGGACGTAGACGGAAAGCGGTTGGGTAATGCCGCCGATATTGCGGCTGGCAAGCGCATGCCGATAGGCCGACTCGCCGAAAGCCTCCACGAAACGATCTACGGTAGGATAAGAGGTGTAGCGTGGTCCGCTCACGTCATATTTGCGTATAAGTACCGGATCGATCACCAGTTCGGAGGACGGATAGTTCATGTCAATATGCCCGCGGACCTGCACCCTGCTGTTCATTGCACCACTATGCCCAAGAGCGACTGCGGAACCTTGACCTGCGTCAAGCAAGGCGGCGTTCAGTTCCGGCTGCAGTGCACCCTGGCCCGGGAATGAAAGCCGGCAGACCGTCACACCCCAACCGCCCTTGGCTGAAGCCGTGGATGCTTGCCGCCGGCGCAGCCGTGACGGCCAGCATCGTACTCAATCTTGCTGCTGCCAGCCTCGGCCAGAGCGCGCCATGGATCCTTGGCGTCAACCTCACGGTGGCCCTGCTGGTGCTGGGCGCCAGCATTATCGGCGTGGCGCAGTTCGCTTCGCGCGCCGATGCGGAAACATCCCTCATACGCCACGCGCTTGACGCTTCGCAGGCCCGCCTGGCCGCAATTGTCGATTCGGCCATGGACGCGATCATCACCGTCGACGATCATCAGCAGATCGTATTGTTCAACCGGGCAGCGGAACAGGTATTCCGCTGCCGGCGGGAGGATGCGCTCGGCAGCTCGCTCGAGCGGTTTCTGCCCAGCCGGTTTCGCAATGCGCATCGCGGCCACATCGAACAGTTCGGGCGCACCGGTGTGACCAGCCGCCGGATGGGCGACGTCACCACTCTTTGGGCGGTGCGCGCCGATCACGGCGAGGAATTTCCGATCGAGGCGTCAATTTCCCAGGCCATCGAGGGCGAGCGCCGCTACTACACCGTGATCCTTCGGGACATAACCTTGCGAAAGCAATACGAAGACCAGCTCAAGGAGCGCCAGCTCGAACTGAGCAGGCTGTCGGCGCAGGTCCTGGAAGCGCGCGAGGAGGAGAAGACCCGCATTGCCCGCGAACTTCACGACGAGCTCGGCCAGTTGCTGACGGCCATGAAAATGGATCTCGGCTGGGTGCGGGAACGGATTCCGGGCGCAGATGCGGCACTCGCCATGAAAGTACAAAAGATGGGGGAAACCCTCGACCAGACGGTGACTTCGGTGCGGCGCATCGCCGCCGACCTGCGCCCCCTGATGCTGGACGACCTGGGCCTGACCGACGCGGCGGCGTGGCTGGTGGAGGACTTCGAGAAGCGCTCCAGCGTTCATTGCGAATGCAAGATCGTCAACAGCACCCAGACCGAGGATTTCGAGCGCAACGTGGCCAATACAGTGTACCGGGCGTTGCAGGAATCGCTCACCAATATCGCCCGCCACGCGGACGCGACGCAAGCGTGGGTGCTGCTCAGGATCGATACGGACGGCATTCGCCTCGAGGTAGAGGACAATGGCCGCGGCGTGGCGCCGGGAGACATGGCCAAGTCGAGTTCGCTGGGACTGAAAGGCATGCGGGAGCGGGTATTCCACATTGGCGGTTCGCTCGAAGTTTCGAGCCCGGCCCGTGGCGGAACACGCGTGAGCGTGCGCGTGCCCTTGGCCGATCACCTCGTCACGGGACGCCCATGATCCATGTGCTGGTTGCAGATGACCACCAGTTGGTGCGGGAAGGCCTCAAGCAGCTGCTCGCCGCTGCGGAGGGCATCGAGGTCGCTGCCGAAGCCTCGACGGGCGATGAAGCACTCGCGCTGATCAAGCGGTCCGACTTCGACCTCGTCCTGCTCGACATGTCCATGCCGGGGCTGTCCGGCATCAACCTGATCAAGCGCCTGAAGCTGGAGCGCCCGAAGCTTCGAATGCTGGTCCTTTCGATGCACGGGGAACGTCAGTACGCCGCGCGCGCCCTGAAAGCCGGTGCTTCCGGCTACCTGACCAAGGACAGCGCCACCGCGGAGCTGGTCAGCGCCATCCGGAAAATCGCTGCTGGCGGCGTGTACCTGACCGATGCTGCGGCTACAAGCCTGGTCGAGAGCCGCGCCAGCAGCAACCAGTTGCCGCATGAGCAGCTTTCCGATAGAGAATTCGAGATCTTCCGCCTGCTGTGCACCGGCGTGGGACCGACTGAAATTGGGCACCAGTTGCATCTGTCGGTCAAGACAGTCAGCACCCACAAGACCCGGATCCTCGAGAAAATGAACCTCGAGAATTCTGCCGAACTCGTCCGTTACGCCCTGCAGCACGACCTGCTCGACAACCGTCCGGATTCCTGATCCGGCGGGTAGGAATATTCCTACCCCAAAATCACCGTATTTCCCATGAGCACAATCAGCGCACGCTGATAGTCGGGGGGGCCTGTCGCCGCGAAACTGGCGGCATGAACATTGAGGAACAACTCGCCTCCCATCCCGCAGCCCTGGAAGTTTTCATCGTGGAAGGATCAAGCGACGTGCGCGAGCGCCTCGAGGAACTGGTCGGATCCATCGCAGGCGCGCGCTGCGCGGGGACCGCCGGCACCGTCGACGAGGCCCTGGGCGGGATTCGCACAACCCGGCCCGACGCGGTGATCCTGGACATCGGGATTTCCGAAGGCCGCGGGTTCGACGTGATTCGAGCCCTGCACGGCAGCCATCCCGACATACCCATCTACGTGCTGAGCAATCTCGTGCTGGAACCCTACCGGCGCCTTGCCGCAAAGCTCGGCGCATCGGCGTTCTACGACAAATCCACACAAATGGAGCAATTACGGGCCGTACTCGCCCGGAGTGCGGCGCAATACACCACCCTGACGCATTGACCGAGGAGATGGCCATAAATACAGCCACTGTCACCAAGCTTGCCCCACGCATCGTTTCCATGGCAATCGAGAAAAAAATGGATCAAAGCATCCGCCCGGTGAGCTGTTCGACGTGCAACCTCAGGGAACTCTGCCTGACCAGCGGCCTTTGCCCCGAAGACCTGGCGCGCGCCGAGAAAATCGTGCACGCACGGCGGCGCGTCAAGCGTGGCGACGCCCTTTTCAATACCGGTGATGCATTCGGATCGATCTATGCCATTCGCACCGGATTCTTCAAATCCAGCGTCATAGACAACGAAGGCCGCGAACAGGTCACCGGTTTCTTCATGGGCGGCGAACTCCTCGGCATGGAGGGCATCGGCTCGGGCACTTATAACGCAACGGCCACCGCGCTGGAAGACAGCGAAATCTGCATCATGCCCTTCTCGCTGATCGAGGAAATGTCGCACGAGGTGCGTCCCCTCCAGCGCCACCTGCATGCCGTGCTGGCGCGCGAGATCGTCCGCGACCATGGCGTCATGATGCTCCTGGGTTCGATGCGCGCCGAAGAGCGCCTGGCCGTATTCCTGCTGAACCTCTCGCAGCGCTTCACCGTGCGCGGCTATTCGCATTCCGAGTTCTACCTGCGCATGACCCGCGAAGAGATCGGCAGCTACCTGGGACTCAAGCTGGAAACCGTCAGCCGCGTATTCTCCCGGTTCCAGGAATCCGGACTGATCGCGGTCCAGCAGAAACACGTGCGTATCATCGACATTCCCGGACTGCGCCGGCTCGTCGGCCAAAGCTGCTATCCGGACCCGCGCGGAAACTGAAAGAAAGCGCTCTTCAATGAATACCTCCCCCCACGCGCACAAGATCCTGCTCGCAGTCGACGGTTCGCCCTCTGCGGAATACGCGGCGCAATATCTTGCCGCTTACGCCCGCATGCTCGGTCCGGGCATGGTGACAATCTTGCATGTGCGCACGCCGCCGGCCGGGCAGCCCGCAGCCGCGGGCCATTCCGGCCATGAAATGGAGACCGTCGAAACTGCCCGCAACGTACTCAAGGATGCGGGCATCCCCTTCACCTGGCGCAGCGAACCCGGAGAACCCGCCCAGACCATCAGTCGTATCGCTACCGAAGAGCTGGCTGATGAAATCGTGATGGGAAGCCGGGGCCTCGGACACTGGAAGGGTCTGGTAGTCGGTTCCGTCGCCAGCAGAGTCCTGCAGCAGTCTGACGTTCCAGTCACCATCGTACGCGCCGCTTCCCACGTCGCGGCATCCATTCCAGGCCCATCCCGGGACGTGCATCGCATTCTGCTGGCCGTCGACGGTTCCCGGCATTCCGTGCGTGCCACGCAATATGTCTGCCGCCTGCGCGAAACCGGAATACCGCTCGAAGTCGAATTGCTCAACGTCGTGGGGCCGATCCCCCCGGGTTACCTGCAGGAGTTCATTACGCAGGAAAAACTCGAGTTCTACTACCAGCAGGAGGGGGCAAAGGCCCTGTTCGAGGCGCGGGCCATACTGGAATCGGCGGGCGTGAAGTTCAGCAAGCACATCCTCGCCGGTTACGTGATGGATAAACTGATGCAGGTGGCGGCGACGCGCAACTGCAGCCGGATCGTCATGGGCAGCCGCGGCCAGGGGCCGATGGCCGGACTCATGCTGGGTTCGGCGGCGTATCAGGCCGTTCACCTGTCGCCGATCCCCGTCACCCTGGTCAAATAGGGACGTCCCGCCATGGTCCTGGAAACCATTGACGCGGCGCGCGACGTCGGTCGCCTGTACCAGATTGGTTCGATCCTGGTCCGCCACGGGTTCGGCGACCTGGCGCGCCGCACTGGCATCGCGCGCGTTCTCGAAAGCGCTGGCAAGGCGCTTCACTGGCGCCAGGACCGTTCGGCGGCCGCCCTGAGCGGCCCGGAACGCGTAAGGCTTGCACTCGAAGAGATGGGGCCCACCTTCGTCAAGCTGGGCCAGATCCTCTCCACTCGCGTCGATCTGTTCGCGCCCGAATGGATCGCGGAATTCGAAAAGCTTCAGGATCGTGCAGCCGGCGTGCCTTTCGAGTCGGTCCGACCGCAGCTTGCCGAAGACCTCGGAGCCTCCCCCGAAAGCGTGTTCGCGGAACTGGACACGGTGCCGCTTGCCGCCGGATCCATCGCCCAGGTGCATCGCGCCCGGCTCCGCGACGGCACCGCAGTGGTCCTGAAAATCCGTCGCCCCGGGATCGATGCCGTCATCGACGCCGATCTGCGCTTGCTGAACAGGCTGGCGGGGCTGGCCGAACGCGAATGGCCGGCATTGCAGCGCTTTCAGCCGCGTGCCCTGGTGCGCCAGTTCGCCATATCGCTGCGCAGGGAACTCGACCTGAGGACCGAGTGCCGTAACGCCGAGCGCATCGCGTCCAATCTCGCGGCCGACGAAAACATCGTGATACCGGAAGTTTACTGGGAGTGGACGAAGCAGCGTCTGAACGTGCAGGGCTATGTCGACGGCATCGCGGGCAGGGACCTGGGTGCCGTCGACGACGCCGGCCTGGACCGGCAAAGCCTGGCACGGCACGGGGCCCATGCCGTACTGAAGATGGTGCTCGAAGACGGCTTCTTTCATGCCGATCCGCATCCGGGCAATGTGTTCTATCTGCCAGGCAACCGGCTTGCGTTCATCGACTTCGGCATGATCGGCCGGCTTTCCCGGGAGCGGCGCGACCAGCTCGCCGATCTGCTCTACAGCATCGCCTTGCGCGATTCCGCGCAGGCGGGCGAGTTGCTGGTGGATTGGGCGGGTAGCGCGCAAGTCGACATGGACAGCCTGTGCATGGACCTGGAGGCCTTCATGGATGAATTCCACGGCCTTCCCCTGGCGCAGATCGAAGTCGGCCGGCTGCTCGGGGACCTCGCGGCACTGATGCGCGAACACGGGCTGACCCTGCCCCCCGACCTTGCCCTGTTGTTCAAGGCCGCCATCTCCCTGGAGGGGCTCGGCCGCATGCTCGACCCGGCCTTCGACATGGTCAGCGAAGCACGGCCTTTCCTGGAGCGCATCGGCCGCAAGCGGCGTTCGCCCCGCGCGCTGGCCCGGATGGGCATGAAAACCCTTCGGGAAACTGCAGTCCTTGCAGCAAGCCTGCCGGGGGATCTGCGGCGGTTGCTCAAAGCGATGGATCGCGGCGCCATCACTGTGCATGTGGACGTCACGAAACTGGACCGGGCATTCGAGCGCATGGACCGGTCGGCAAGCCGCCTGACGATGGGCATCGTGACCGCGGCGCTGATCATCGGCTCTTCCATCGTGATGACCGTCAAGACCGAATCCACCTGGCTCGGCCTGCCGCTGTTTGGACTGCTTGGATTCCTGGGCGCCGTCGTCAGCGGCATCTGGCTGCTGTGGTCGATCGCCCGCAGTGGCCATCACGAATAGGCATCCGGGATACCTGTTCTTGTCCCATCCGGAATATTGGGTCGAAGAAAAGCCCGGCGCTTTCGGCGCCGGGCCAAGGAAACCACCCTTTGGAGGGAACTGGACGCGGCCCCCGAAACCGCTCTTACCGCACGACTCGCGCTTCCGACTTACTCTCCCGTCGTTTCGATGTCGACGGCAACGCCACCGCGATCGGAATCCGCCTCCACGGAGGCGTCGCCCGGACTGATGCGATCCCGCAACTCGGCTTCCGCCTGGTACCAGTTGTCTTCCGCCGAGACATCGTCGAATCCGCGCGCCTCGGCCCGGTAGTAGGCCGCAGTGGCGACCATGTCATGCCATTCCTGGTCACTGAAGGCGTTGCGCGAGTCTTTTGTCTTGCCGGTCTTCGGCCTCGCGGCTGCCGGTGTACGTTTGCGCGCCGGCTGCGCTCGAAGGATGCGCGTCCGGCCAGCGCCTTTCCTGCCTGAAGCTGCAGTTGTCATGATGCGTCCTCCGTCTCCGCGCGTGTCTGTCGTGTCGCTTCGCTGCTCCGCCGGCAGGCTGTCCGCCGAGCCGGATATCCGCCATCCGCATCGAAGCATGCATGGCAACCATGGCGCGCACCTTACCTGCAGACAAGCACGGGCACTTTGCCGTGGGTGAGGACCTTGTTGGTCTCGCTGCCCAGCACCAGGCCCTGGAGGCCGCGGCGCCCGTGCGATGCCATGACGATCAGGTCGCAGCGTCGCTTCCTGGCTTGCTCGACGATGGCCTCGTAGGGATGCACGGCGAGCCTGAATGCCGTATCGCAGGCAACGCCGGCTTTGCCGGCCCTGGCCGCGACCCTGTCGAGGATTCGCCGCGCGCGCTTTTCCTGTCCAGCGTTCCAGTCCTCCATCGTGAGTCCGGCGTAGGCAATCGCGTACTCGGGAAACGCGGTCACCGGATAATCTTCGGTCACATGGAAACCGGTCAGCCTGGCGCCGAGTTTTGCGGCGAGCCTGATTGCCATATCGACGGCCTTGTCGGACAGCCTGGACCCGTCGGTGGCAACAAGTATGTGCTTGAACATTGCGATCCCCTCCGTTGGTTTTTAGAAACCCGCTGCTGGCGGAAGCGCGGCGACGCATCACTGCAATCCTTTCTTGGTGTGTGAAGTATCGCCGCCGCGGCTTGCCGCGTATTGACCAATGTCAAGGGAGGACAAGGCACGGGACCACTCCGGCACGCGGGCGGGACGCCGCAAGATGTGGAAGGGCGGCCGAAGATGTCCCGCGGGCGGTGCGCCATCGGCAGGCGTGCCGGGTCACGAAAAGCGCAAATGACGGCGGCACCCGGCCGCCTTGCCGTTACGTGGCGCCGAGGCGTCCCGTGAAATCGGGGCCGGCGGGAGCCTTGACGAGCGTCACCGGAACCGGCGCGAGCTGCAGCACCTTTGCGGATACCGAACCAAGCAACGCGCCCGCGATGCGGCCATGGCCCTGGGTGCTCATCAGGATCGAATCGCAATCGAGTTCGCGCTGCTTGTCGAGGATCGATTGTACGACCGGGCCGACGACACGGTGGGAAGCGAACGGCAGTCCTGCTTCCTTGAGCAGCGCCTCTGCCGGTGCCAGCGCTCGGCCGCCATGCTCGTAGTAGTAGCTGTCGATCTGTTCCGCCGGAAGGCCGATCATGGTCTCTTCGGCGAATATGCGCGGCTGCACGTTCAACAGGTGGACCTCGGCCGCCCCGGGCGCATTGCGCAGACGGATCGCCTCGCGCACGGCCTGCAGGGAATCGTTCGATCCGTCGACCGGCACGAGAATTTTTTTCATGGATGCCTCCGGTATTTTCCGATCTTTCATCGCGCTGACGATTCGAACACCTGGAACGTTTCGCCCCGCAGGATCCATTGGATCACAAAACCGCAAACTGGCGATTGATACAGGTCAATCGGTTCGGCCTGAAAGATGCATATCGTGTCCTCAACAGACCGGCTGCCCGCCGGCAGGAAAGGATTACTTCGATGACGTCAAGGCGTATCGCGATCATCCAGGGCCATCCGGACGCCGGCGGCGGCCATTTCGGCCACTCGCTGGCGGACGCCTGCAGCAAAGGCGCGCAAGCCGGCGGCCATGAAGTCCGACGGATCGAAGTGGCAGAGCTGGATTTCCCGTCCTGCGCAGCAAGGAGGCCTGGGAAACCGGGGCACCGGCGGTGGCAATACGCCAGGCGCAGGCCTGCTCCGGGCAAGGCGTGGAAAAATCCCTCGAGGGAAAATCCGCGCGCATCGTCGTCACGATGGGTATGCCGGCGTTGGTCTAGCGCTGGTACTTTCGTGCCCACAGTCTGAAAAGCCAGGAGCGCAATATCCTGGGCTTCTGTGGGATCGGCCCAGTCAGGGAAAGCCTGATCGGCATGGTCGAGACGAAGGACGAAGCCAAACGGACAAAGTAGCTGGAGAAATTGCAATCGCCGGGCCGCAAGGGAAAATAGGACGATCAGGCACGCATGGAATTCGGCGAGGACCTGCCGGCGCACCGCCACCGCGGCTCACGGGTCGCCGCAATACGCCGCTCCGGCGTGTCGCGCACGGTACATGTTGCGATCCGCCGCGGCGATCAAGGCCTCCTCGGAACCGCCATCGCGCGGATGGATCGCGCCGCCAATGCTGACGCCGATCGTCCCGCTGGTATCGCCGATCAGGAAAGGCTTCTCGATGCTCGCCACAATCGCCGCCGCGCGCATCGCCAGCGGCTCCGATTCCGAAATCCGGTCGAAAAATATCACGAACTCATCCCCGCCCAGTCTTACCGCGGCATCCTCGGCACGCACCAGGGACTGAATGCGCCTCGCCACCAGTCGCAGGAGTTCGTCGCCAACCTTGTGGCCATGCTCGTCGTTGACCCGCTTGAAGTAACGCAGGTCGAGGAACAGCAGTCCGAAGGGCCGGCCCGAAGCCAGCGATTTGCGGATGCGGCGCGACAGGTACAGGCGATTGCCGATTCCCGTCAGCGAATCCGACTCCGCCTGGGCGATGGCCTCGGTCAGTCGGTCGCGAACCACCGAAGCATCACGGACCACGGCGACCGAGAAACACCTGCCTTCGGTATAGAGATTGGAGATGGCAATCGATACGGGGACCTCCCTGCCCGATTTTGCCAGCGCATAGAGAACCGGCCGCTGGCCCATTGCGCGGGGCCGTCCCTGCTCCCGGAACGCTTGCATGTGAAGTCGATGCGGGACGCGGTATTCTTCGGGAACGAGAGCGTCGAGCGGCCGCCCGGTCAGTTCGGCCGGCGCGTAGCCCAGCACCCGCTGCACGGCGCCATTGGCGTAGGCAATCCGGCCGGCTTCATCGACCACGATCACGGCGTCCGCCAGAATTTCAAAAATATCCGCGACCGCGCTAAGGCTGGAGATCATGATGATGGTGCCGCGCACTGCTTCCCCGGCACCACGTGGGTGCCTGCCGGTACGTCCGTGATCCGGCCGGTGCCTTCATCCCAGGTCGACCTGTTCCCGGTAATCGGGAACCTTGCAGCGCCAGCGCTTGCGCTCCTCGATCCGGTGTCGCAACGCATCCGCGCTGACCGGTTCGCCATGCGTGATGAAGGTCTGGACCGGCGGGGGATCGAAGTGGTCGAGCCACGCCAGGATCTCTTCGTAGTCAGCGTGTGCCGAAAGGTTCGATAGAACCTCGACCTCTGCGCGCACCGGAACGTACTGGCCGTGGATTTTCACGCTTTCCGCGCCGGCCAGCATTGCAGCGCCACGCGTCCCGGCTGCCTGAAAGCCGGCGAACAGGATCGTGTTCGCGGGGTTCGAGGCGAAGGCCTTGAGATGGTGGACCACCCTGCCTCCGGTCGCCATGCCGCTGGCAGCCAGGATGATCATCGGACCGCTCATGGTGTTCAGGCGCTTGGATTCCTGCACCGAGTTGACCACGCGGACTCCCTGGAATATCGCGTCGCATTGTCCGGGGGAGAGCCGGTGCTCCGAAGCATGCTCGCGAAAGATGCGCGTGGCATCGACCGCCATCGGACTGTTGAGATAGACCGGGATGTCGGGAATCGAATGTGCCGACTTCAGCGCGTGGATGTAGTACATCAGCTCCTGCGCCCTTCCCACCGCGAACGTGGGAATGATGGTCACGCCACCCCGGGCCGCTGTGCGGCTGATGATTTCTCCCAGCCGGATGCGCGGATCAGCAGGATCATGGCGGCGGTCGCCGTACGTGGATTCGACAACCAGGTAGTCCGCATACTTCACCGCAGCGGGCGGGCGCATGACCGGATCGCGCAGGCGCCCGAGGTCTCCGGAAAACACCAGGCGACGGCCGGCAATCCTCAGCTCGACGATCGCTGCGCCGAGAATATGGCCCGCCGGCATGAGACGCAGGACAATCCCGTCGCCCAGGTCGACATCAGCTTCGAAGGGAACCGTCACGAGGCGGGACAGGCAGCGCTCCGCATCTTCCTGGGTGTAGAGCGGCAGGGCGGGTTTGTGTTTGGAAAAGCCGGCGCGGTTGGCGTACTCGGCCTCCTCTTCCTGGATGTGCCCGGCGTCCGGAAGCAGGATGGCGCACAGGTCCCGCGTGGCCGCGCTGCAATACACCTTGCCGGCGAATCCGTTGCGCACCAGCAGCGGCAGGTAGCCGCTGTGGTCGATGTGCGCGTGGGTCAGGACCACCGCATCGATCGAAGCCGGATCGACTGGCAGCGGCTCCCGGTTTTTCAGGCGAAGCTGCTTGAGCCCCTGGAACAGGCCACAATCCACCAGCACGTTGCACCCGCCGGCGGAAACCAGTGTTTTTGATCCAGTCACGGTGCCGGTGGCACCCAGGAATGTCAGTTGCAACTCGTCCCGCTCCCGCAATCGGCGGGCGGAGGCCCCCTCCGCTCATCCGCCCTGTGGTGTCCACTCCACCCGCCGCCGTGATCCGCTGTCAACGACCGGACTCCATTTCCTGCTCGGCACGCTCGTGTTCCAGCATTTGTTCCATCATCTGCTGCAGCATGTCCAGGCGCGCCTGCACCTTGTGCTGTTTCATCATCATGCCGCCTTTCATCATGCCCTCTTTCTGTTTTGCTCCCTCCGCGCCCTCCTTGCAATCGCCCATCGCCTTGTGCTCCCGGGCTTTTCCGCCGTCCGCGCCCGGCGCATCCATGTGCCGCATGTTCTCCATCATGGATTGCATATGGTCTTGCATCAGCTTCTTGCGCTCCTCGGGATCACTCGTGGAACGGATTTTCTCCATCTGCTCCCGCATTTTCTTCATCCTCTCCTGCATGGCGCCTCGCGGGGTGCCCGCGCCCCCTTCATCGGGCTCTGACACACCCGGCACCTGGTCCCCGGCTGGATGGTGAGCCGTGTGATCCTCCTCATCCGCAGCCTGGGCCAACGGCATTGCAAGCAAACACCCTAAGGCTATCGAAATCGTCAATGTCTTCATCTGGTCTCTCCTCTGCAAGGGTTCCAGCCGACGGACGCGAAGCGCGCGGCGATCGCTGGCAACCAGGCCCCGGCGGCGATTGCAACCCGGCCCTCCTACAACATAGACCCGGTTCGCCGGTACCGCATTGACGGGCATCAAGGCTGCTGTCCGGAATACGGGACATCCAGGGGACTACACGGTCCAGGGTCGCCGGGCGCCCTGGTCGAGAGTCAGCCACGCGTAGACCGGACACCACCCGGCCAATCCGCTGGCCAGCGGCAGGACACCGGCCAATCCCAGCCAGCGCCATTCCCCGGAAAATGCGAACACGGCCGCGAGAAGGCCCGCGCCGATCGCAATCCGCGGGAAACGGTCCAACGGCTCGACGTTACGTGGCCGGATGAGGGTGCGCCGCGATGTCTACCTCTTCGTTACCAACGACGGCGGATGCGAATCCAGGCGCATCCGCCCTGTTCCCGTTTCGGACAGCCTTGCGGCCGCTGCCCGCGCTCCCACGGTCAGCGATTGATCTCGGTAGCCGTGCGCTGGAAGTAACACGTCAGCATGCTGCTCGCACCGGCGACCAGCCAGAATCCGAAAAACCCGATCGAATAGACAGCGGTGCGGCCAAGCTCCACAGGCTCTCCGAACACCACCAGTTCGGCCGGATCGAACAGCGTGAAGAAAATTCCGGTGGCGGCGCCCGCCGCCAGGAACGACGGCCACAGGATCCACATCGCGCCGCGAGGATTCATCGGCGCACCGCGCCCGGCTTGCCCGCGTCGAGGATCGAACTCATCCCGGCGCCAGCAGCCCATTCGCCAGTGAGCCGCCAGTCTCCGGAACCGTCTTCGATCATCAGGTGCCATCGTCCACTGGCGGGCACCGCCATCGGACCTTCGTACCATCCCGCGGCGCCCGCCGGCAATTGCGCGAGGCGGTCGAGCCCGGCGCGCGTGGGGTGCACGAGCTGCAGCATGACTTTCGGTGGGGCGGCGCCGGTCAGGTGCAGCCGCACCCGGCCTTCCCCGAACAGGACGCGCGCCTGGAGTCCCAGCGCTGCGGCTTCCGACTCTCTGCGGATCACCTTGTTGATGGCAAGGCCCTGCTTGTAGTAATCGTCGGCAACCAGGCCGTCTTCGTGCACCACCGCGAGCCAGAACGTGAAGGCCCCGGCGATGATTGCGCCGACGGGTCCGATCATGAGCAGCCACGGCCAGGGCTCCCGGTACCAAGGTGTGGGGGAATGCGTCATCGCGCCCATGTTCCGTTTCTCCTTCACTGAACCATGAAACTGGCTTTTTCCGTTATCACGATCGCTTCATCGTCACCCACGGTCCGGACCGTGAACACGATCGGGTTCGCGCCTTTTTTCGCATTCCTGCGCGGAGCCTCCAGCCTTACGGGGACCATGCGCGAAGTGGCCGGACCGATTTCCACTTCCGCGGCGTCGCCTTCGATCTCCAGACCGGTCAGTCCGCTCGCGGTAATCCGGAAGCGCCGCGGTACCTCGGATGTGTTCATGATCTGGAGGCGGTAGACGTTCTCGATCTCCTCATCGTCCTGGGCGCTGGCGACCCGGTCGCGAATGACGTCGACCTTGACCGGCACCCGCTGATACAAGGTGATGGCGGCGGCAATGATGGTCGACCACAGGATGGCTGTGTACAGGAGCACGCGCGGCCGCAGGATCCTGCGCATCATCCCGGCAAGGGATACGTGCTCCTTCAGGGCATTCTCGCTGGAATAGCGGATGAGCCCGCGCGGATAGCCGACCTTGTCCATGACCTGGTTGCAGCCGTCGATGCACGCAGCGCAGCCGATGCATTCGTACTGCAGGCCGTTGCGGATGTCGATGCCGGTGGGGCACACCTGCACGCAGATGCCGCAGTCCACGCAGTCGCCCAACCCCTTTGCCTTGTAGTCTGCGCCCCGGCTGCGCGATCCGCGCTTCTCGCCGCGTTCGGCGTCGTAGGTGATGACCAGCGTGTCGCGGTCGAACATCACGCTCTGGAAGCGCGCGTAGGGGCACATGTACTTGCACACCTGCTCGCGCATCCAGCCGGCGTTGCCATAGGTGGCGAAGCCGTAGAACAGGACCCAGAACGTCTCCCATGGCCCGAGAGCCAGCGCGAATACCTCCGCGCCCAGGGACTGTATGGGCGTGAAATAGCCGACGAAGGTGAAGCCGGTCCACAAGGCGAGCGCGATCCAGATGGCGTGCTTGGCGGCCTTCAGGCCGAACTTGCGCGCCGAGATTCCCGACTTGTCGAGCTTCATGCGCTTGGGCCGGTCGCCTTCGATGACCTTCTCGATCCACATGAAGATCTCGGTGTAGACCGTCTGCGGACAGGCAAAGCCGCACCATAGCCGCCCCGCCACAGCCGTGAAAAGGAACAGCGAGAATGCCGAAATGAGCAGCAGCACGGTGAGATAGACAATGTCCTGCGGCCAGAACACCAGCCCCAGGATGTAGAACTTGCGATGCACGAGGTCGAACAGCACGGCCTGCCGATCGTTCCAGGAGAGCCACGGCAGGCCGTAGAAAAGGAGCTGGGTGGCCCAGACGAAAAACCAGCGCGCCACCGCGAATTTTCCAGTCACCGCCCGTGGATAGATCTTGCGGCGGATTTCGTAGAGCGCCTGCTCGACCGGTTCGTTCTGCGCCGCAAGGCGCGGCCCGGGACTGGTTTCCACGTCAGCGGCGGCCGGGAAGCATGCGGCTCAGCGTGTTGTCCCGCAGGACGTAGTGGTGGAACAATGCAGCGGCCGAATGCAGGCCGATTAGCCAATAACCCGCTGTTCCCACGACCTCGTGGACTTCCTTCGCCAGGCCGGCGAGTTCCTTGCTTTCGCCTGCGAGCGCCGGCAACTGCAGCCCGAAGAACGGCACCGCCTTGCCTTCCGCGCTCAGGATCAGCCACCCGGCGAGAGGCATGCCGACCATCAGAACATAGAGCGCCAAGTGCATGAGCCTGCCTGCCAGTTCCTGCCAGGCAGGAGATTCCGGCCGCACGGACGGCCGCGGACCGGCCGTTGCGTGGAGGAGGATGCGAAGCCACACCAGGAGGAAAACCGACAGGCCCAGCATGAAATGCCAGGTCTTCAGCGCCTCCCGCGGATCGCTGCCCTTCGGATACAGTTCGCGCAGTTCGATGGTTGCGTAAACGGCCACGAACAGAACCAGCATCAGCCAGTGCAGGACGATCGAAAGCAATCCGTAGCGGTCTGCACCATTGTGCCAGCCGCGCGCCGGAGATGACGGCCCGCCCAGGCCGGCGCCGGTACCGTTACTTTGCATTCGACAGACCCCATACGTACGAAGCGAGGACATGCGTTTTCGCTTCGCCAAGGAATTCTCCCCAGGCTGGCATCTGGTTGTTGCGGCCGTTGCGTATGGTCGCAGCGATCGTTTCCTCAGTGCCGCCGTGCAGCCAGGTATCATCGGTGAGGTTCGGTGCGCCGAAGGCCGGATTGCCCCGGGCGTCCGCGCCGTGACAGGCCACGCAATAGGTTGCGAATGCTTCCTTGCCTTTGGCGGCGAGCGCCGCGTCATGTGATTCGCCGGACAACGATCTCACATAATTTGCGGCACTCTTCACCCCGTCCTCGCCAAGGACCGGGCCGAACGGCGGCATGATTCCATTGCGTCCGGTCGTGATGGTGGCCTTGATGGTGGCCGGATCGCCACCGTAGAGCCAGTCGTTGTCCGAGAGGTTCGGGAAACCCCGGCTGCCCCGGGCATCCGACGCATGGCATTGCGAGCAATAGTTGAGAAACAGGCGCTGGCCGATCTCGCGGGCCTGCGGGTCCGTAGCGACAGCCGGAATTTCCATTGCCGCGTACCTCGCGAAAAGCGGTCCGTAGTCCTCGGCCGCCCTGGCCTGCTCGCCTTCGTATTGCCCGCCCGAGGTCCAATTGAATGTCCCGGCGAAACGGCCGAGCCCGGGATAGAGGACCAGGTAGGCAATGCCGAAAACGATGGTGATGTAGAACATCCAGCGCCACCAGTTGGGCAGTGGATTATTGTATTCCGCCAGGGTTTCATCCCATACGTGGCCCATGGTTTCCACTTTCTGTCCCGGCGCGCGCGAGCTCAGCGCCCATAGCAGAATCGCGCAGGCCGCGATGCTCACCAGGGTGATGATGGCAACGTAGTAACCCCAGAAGTCACTCGTAAAGTCGCTCACTTGCCATTTCCTTTCCGCTGTGCGGGTTGATCATCGTCGAGCGCCATGCGGGATGCTTCTTCGTAGTGGTGCTTGCGCCGCGCGCTGTAGGCCCACGCCACGATGCCGATGAATGTCAGGAACGCGACCACCGTCATCAAGGTGCGAAGAACATTCAGATCCATGTTTTACCTCACTGTCTTTATCGCGGTGCCCAGTCCCTGCAGGTAGGTGACCAGAGCGTCCAATTCGGTCTTGCCCTTTACGGCTTCCGACGCGCCGACGATGTCCTCGTCGGTGTAGGGCACGCCGATCCTGCGCAATGCCCGCATCTTGGCCGGGGTCACCGCTTCGTCGATCGTGCCCGACGCCAGCCACGAATACGACGGCATGTTGGATTCGGGCACCACGTCGCGCGGCTGCATCAGGTGCAGCCGGTGCCAGTCGTCGCTGTAGCGGCCGCCGACGCGGGCAAGGTCCGGGCCGGTGCGTTTGCTGCCCCACTGGAATGGATGGTCGTAAACGTATTCGCCGGCGACCGAGTAATGGCCGTATCGCTCCGTTTCCGCCCGGAACGGGCGGATCATCTGGGAATGGCAGTTGTAGCAGCCTTCACGGATGTAGACGTCGCGGCCTTCCAGCGCCAGCGCGCTGTAGGGCTTCAATCCAGCAACCGGTTCGGTGGTCGAGCGCTGGTAGAACAGCGGTACGATTTCCACCAGGCCGCCCACTGCGACCACAAGGATGGACAACACGATCAGCAGGCCGACGTTCTTTTCGATCTTTTCCTGGAATGTGGCTTGGCTCATGGGAGTTTCCTCAGGCGTGCGCCGGCGCGGGCAGCGGAATCGCGGCATCGACCGGTTTGCTGCCCGCAACCGTTCTCCACATGTTGTAGGCCATCAACAGCATGCCGGCGAGGAACAGGATGCCGCCGAGCAGGCGTATGGCGTAGAAGGGATAGGTCGCCTTGACGCCCTCGACGAATGTGTAGGTGAGCGTGCCGTCCGGATTCACCGCGCGCCACATCAGCCCCTGCATCACACCCGCGATCCACATGGCGGCGATATAAAGGACGACGCCGATCGTCGCGATCCAGAAATGCACCGTGATCAACCGTACGCTGAACATCTCGGTACGGCCGAACAGCCGGGGAATCAGGTAATAGAGACTGCCGATGGAGATGAACGCCACCCATCCGAGCGCGCCGGAATGCACGTGGCCGATGGTCCAGTCCGTGTAGTGCGACAGCGAATTCACGGTCTTGATGGACATCATCGGCCCCTCGAAGGTCGACATGCCGTAGAAGGACAGCGAGACGATAAGGAATTTCAGGATCGGATCGGTGCGCAGTTTGTGCCAGGCACCCGACAGGGTCATGATGCCGTTGATCATGCCGCCCCAGGACGGCGCCAGGAGGATCAGCGAGAACACCATACCCAGCGACTGGGTCCAGTCGGGCAGCGCCGTGTAATGCAGATGATGGGGTCCCGCCCACATGTAAGTGAAGATCAGGGCCCAGAAGTGCACTACGGACAGGCGATAGGAATAGACCGGCCGGTCGGCCTGCTTCGGCACGAAGTAATACATCATCCCGAGGAAACCCGCAGTCAGGAAAAAGCCCACGGCATTGTGCCCGTACCACCACTGCACCATCGCATCCTGGACGCCAGCGTAGACGGAGTAGGACTTCCAGAACGTGACCGGCATCGCGGCGCTGTTCACCAAGTGCAGCAAGGCCACGGTCAGAATGAACGAGCCGTAGAACCAGTTGGCCACGTAGATGTGCTTGATCCTGCGCTTTGCGAGCGTGCCGAAAAACACCACCGCATACGAAACCCAGACCAGCGTGATCAGCACATCGATGGGCCATTCGAGTTCCGCGTACTCCTTGCTGGTGGTGATGCCCAGCGGCAAGGTGATCGCCGCCAGGACGATTACCGCCTGCCAGCCCCAGAACGTGAAGGCGGCCAGAGGGCCGCAGAACAAGCGCACATGACTGGTGCGCTGAACCACGTAATACGACGTCGCAAACAGTGCGCTGCCGCCGAATGCGAATATCACCGCATTGGTATGGAGGGGCCGCAGGCGGCCGTAGGAAAGCCACGAGATGCCTTCCGTCAGATCCGGGAACATCAACTGCGCGGCGAGCAGCACCCCCACCGTCATGCCTACGATCCCCCACACCACGGTCATGATGGCGAACTGCCGCACCACCGTGTAGTTGTAAGCCAATTCCTGTTGCATGCGTGCCCCTTTTCTCAAGTCAGCAATCGCCCGAAAGCGCACTGTCCATTGCCGACCCGTGCCGTTGTCCAGTTCCGGTCTGCACAAATGCTAGCGACATCGGTCGCGCAAGCGGTTGATCTGGATCAACAGGCGTGCCGGCACGAATGCCCGGGACAAAGTTGATTTCGCTGCGGAAATGCGCAGCAGGAACATCGGTTCGCGCAACACCCCCAGGAATATCGCAAGGGTCTGGCGGCGCGCGGCGGGCGGAATCTCGTTCGGCCCATGGACCTTGAGGAGCCGCAGCGCGTCGCTTTCGCCGAGCCCGTTAGCGGGCAAAGGAATAGCCGCCGGCGAACTCACTTGACCAGCGTGACGGGTATTTCCGACAGATGAATGACCTGCAGGGCCGACGAGCCGACGAGAATATTCGCGATCGCGCCGTGGCCGCGCGTGCCCATCACGATGCGGGTGCATCCCGACTGCATCGCTTCTTTCACGATGGTCCGCGCAACATGGCCGGTCACAACCAGTTCGTCGCCATACAGGCCAGCCGCCTGCAATGCCTTTCTTGCCGGGGCGAGTGCGGTTTCGCCTTCGGCCTGGCAGTACGCATCAATGTCCTCCTGGGAGATGAAGCGCCGCACGTTTGCGGAAGCCATGAAGATCTGCACATTGAGAAGGCGAACCTGAACGGGAACCGCGGACTGGCGCAGGGCGCAAACGTATTCGACCGCCCTTGCCGACGGTTCCGAGCCGTCGACCGCCAGCAGGATCCGGTGTACGTCCTCCGCGTCCTCGAGGTCGAGCGCCGCGGCGCCGAACGGGTTCGGCACCACGGTGACGGGTACCGTCGAGAGATGCACGATTTTGTAGGCCACCGATCCGAGCGCGAAATTCCCCAATGCGCCCATGCCTCGGCTGCCGGCCACGACTTCGTCGCAGTTTTGTGCGTGAACCTGCTCAAGGATGCGGCGAACCGGATCGCCCAGTTCGCCATGGACCTGACAGGCAACCCCGGCAGCGTCGAGCATCGCGCGCGCCGAGGCGGTGTGCGTGGCGGCCCGCAGCGCCAGGTCCTGGTGCTCCGGCGACCCTGCGATAACCGCCGTGTGCACATGCAGCAGGTGGACCTCGCAGGGACCGAGCTTTGCGGCGCGGCGCGCGATATATTCTGCAGCGCGGGTGGCATGGACGGAACCGTCGGTCGCGATAAGGTACTTCCGGGGCCTGGGGCCGATCATCCTTGGACGCTCCGTTGTTCCGTTGTTGTTCGTGCCATTCTCCACGGCGCTGGCCGGGAAGCCGTTGACCTGGGTCAAGCCTCCCGGATCCGCTGCAGCCGGGCTGTTCAGTTCCGGGAATCCTCGTCCTGAAGAATGCGCTGCGAGGGACCGTCGAGGTCGTCGAACTGGCCGCTGTACACGCTCCACCAGAATGCGCCGCCGATTACGAACACGAGCACGACGGACAGCGGGATCAGGAGGTAGAGGATTTCCATTTATCTTTTCTCTTTTACCTTTTCTCTCGTCCCCGCTTTTTTTCCTGGCGCAGCCACGGTGCGCACGCGCAGCGCATTCAGCACCACCAGCAGCGAACTGGCCGACATGCCAATTCCCGCCATCCAGGGCGTGAGCCATCCGCTCATCGCCAGGGGAAGCGCAACGATGTTGTAGGCGAACGCCCAGGCCAGATTCTGGCGAACGATGCGCAGCGTCTTTCGCGCCAGCCGGATGGCGCCGGCCAGGTCCGACAGGCGTGGCGACACCAGGACCATGTCAGCGGCACCCTGCGCAAGCGCTGCGCCGGAGCCCATGGCAATCGAGACTTGCGCCTGAGCCAGGACCGGCGCGTCGTTCACCCCGTCTCCGATCATGGCCACGATCGCGCCCTTGTCCTGCAACTCCCGGACCGCCACCTGCTTCTGGTCCGGCGACATGCGCGAACGGTGGTAGAGGATGCCGGCATGCGCGGCCGCGCCCCGCACGGCTCGCGAACCGTCGCCCGAAAGCAGCATCACCAGCCGACCCGCCGCCCGCAAATCCGACACCAGTTCCCGGGCATCGTCGCGCACCCGGTCTTCGAGGTGGATTTGCGCGATTGGACCGCACGCATCCCCCATCCATACGGTCGTCGAATGCGCGGGGGCTGGCCCGGATCCGTCCACGGTGCCGCAGAGTTCCGCCACGAAGGCTTTCTGCCCTATGCGCACGCGCCGGCCTTCGACCACGCCCTCGATGCCTTTTCCAGGATAATTCCGCACTTCCGCGGCCTCGGGCAGAGGCGATGCACCGGCTGCCGCAATCGCTTTTCCCAGCGGATGCTCGGACTGCGCTTCCAGCGCGGCGGCGAGCGCCAGCACCCGGTCGCGGCCGATTTCGCCAAGTACGCGCACTTCGCTCACCTGCAGCGTGCCATGCGTAAGCGTGCCGGTCTTGTCGAACACGAAATGCGTTGCCCGCGCCAGCGTTTCCAGGGCGCGACCCCGGGTGACGATCATGCCGAGCCGCGCCATCGCGGAAGTCGCGACGGCCATGGCCATCGGCGTGGCAAGAGACAGCGCGCAGGGGCAAGTGACGACGAGCACGGCAACCATTACGGGCAGTGCCTTCGTCGGATCCATCAGGCCCCAGTACAGGCCGGCACCGGCTGCGGCCAGCAGCACGAAACCGACAAAGCGGGCGGCGATCCAATCAGTCAGCGCCTGGATTCGTGGCCGGTCCAACGCTGTCCGCTCCATGAGGCGCACGATGGCCGACAGCATGGCCTCGGCCCCGACGCGGTCGACCCGTACCGCGACGGCATGGGCGCGATTGATCGAACCGCCGATGATGCTGTCGCCGGGCTGCTTCGCCAGAGGCCGGCTCTCCCCCGTCAGCAGTGCTTCGTCGACCTCTGTGGTCCCCCTCTCGATGCACCCGTCCGCCGGGAAACTTTCTCCGGGTCGCACCAGTACCCGGTCGCCCGCCACCAGTGAGGCTGCCGCCACCGCTTCGGTAGCCTGGGAATGGGCGAAATCCGCGAAGCGATTGGCCACCGCGGGCATGGCGCGCGACAGGAATTCCAGGTACTCGGCGGCGCGGTGACGGGCGATCAGTTCGAGATACCGGCCGCCCAGCAGGAAGAATACGAACATCGTCACCGAGTCGAAGTAAACGTCGCCTGCGCCGCCGGTCCAGGTCGCCGCCACGCTGGCGGCGAATGCTGTGCCGATGCCCAGCGCCACCGGCACGTCCATGCCCGCACGACGCTGGCGCAGGTCGCGCAACGCGCCGCGGAAAAAGGGCATCGAGGAGTAGGCCACCACCGGGAACGTAAGGATCAGGCTGGCCCAGCGCATCAGCGTCGCGGCATCGAGCGGGATCTCCCCGCTTGCGGAAACGTAGGCGGGAAACGCGTACATCATGACCTGCATCATGCCGAGCCCGGCGACCGCCAGCCTGAGCAAGGCGTCCCGGCGCTCGCGGATGCGGCTGGCTTCCATCGCACCGGGGTCGTAAGGGTAGGCGCGGTAGCCGATCGCCTGGATTGCCGCGAGGATGTAGGAGAGCCGGGTCCGGCGCTCGTCCCATCGCACCCTCGCCCGCCGCGTCGTGTAATTGACCTCCGCGGCAAGAATGCCGGGCTGGCGGGCAAGATGCACTTCGTTCAGCCAGATGCAGGCCGGACAACTGATGCCCTCGAGGATCAGCGCGGCTTCGCGTTCATGCTCCGTGAGGCGGTTCACGAATCCGTGCTGGATTTCATCGCAGTCGAAAACCTCCAGGCCGGGAGCGATGTCCGCCACCGCCTCCCTCGGCGCGTCGGGGAACCGGTCCCGCTTTTCGTAGTAGTCGCCGAGACCGTTGTCGACGATCGCCTGCGCCACCGCGGCGCAACCGGGACAGCACATTGCCCGCTGCGCGCCGTCGATGCAGGTCTGGATTCTTCCGCCGGACGGCAGCAGTTGCCCGCAGTGATAGCAGGTGGCCGGCCTCGGCAGCGTGCCCGGCAACTTCGCGGGCAGAGGGGCATTCTCGTGAACCCGGGTCCACCGGACTGCGGGCGGGCCGGGCCAGGATCCGCCTTCCGTCGATGCTCCCCTCATCCCAGTCAAATCGAATTCAACCCGGCTTGCGGGCGGTAGTACAGGTGCTAGCACCCAGGAGCGCATAGGCCGGACACCAGCGGAAAATGCCGGTCAGCAACGGCACCAGTCCGATGATGCCGAGCCAGCGCAGATTTCCCTCGATGAATACGAGTGCGCTCAGGAGGAGGATGCCTGCAACGATGCGGATGATGCGGTCGGTATTGCCTACGTTTGGATTCATAGCCGGCTCCCTGGAATGGATTGGGTTTCAACCATGCCATCCTAGGCGCAGGCATGGCTGCGGCCCTTGACCCAGATCAATGCGCAGCCCGGCGCGAAAAAATCCATGCGCAGCCCGGCGCGAAAAAAAAGCCCGCGGGGCCGCCAGGCGAACCCGGCCCAATCTCGCGCCTGGAAGGGCGGACACGCCGCGCACACTATGGCGCCAGGGATTGTCTGCCCGCGCCCCGGACCTCGAATCGAACCCGGTCGATCTCGACCCCGTCGCGATCGACGAGGCCCAACTCGTGATGGCCCGGCCGCGGGCTCCAGAATACCGCCCGGCCGGCGCTGCCGGCGTCCTCCCCGTCCAGGCGCCAGCGATAACCCGCCGCCCCGTCGGACGCCAGGAAACGTACGCGTTGCACGGCGTCCGGAATATCCGGATCGAGTGCAATGATGGTTCCATTGCCCGGGTAGGAGATGTTCGCGCGGTTCGCTGCGGCGGACTTCGCGGCAACATGCGACGTCTGCGTTCCCGCCAGAAACAGCTCGCTCCTTGCCGGTTCGACGTCAGCGTCGTAGTCGACGGAAGTCCGCAACAAGCCTTGCGGTAGCTCCGGCTCGAGCGACGCGGAGCGCCGGTGCAGGTAATTGACGAGTTCCAGCCAGACCGGCGCCGCGCCGGTTACACCGGAAACATCGCGCATGGCACTGCCGTCGAAATTTCCCACCCATACGGCTACGGTATAGCGATCGGTGAATCCGACGCACCAGTTATCGCGCATGTCCTTGCTGGTGCCGGTCTTGACCGCCGCCCAGTGCCGGGATGAAAGCGGATTCTCCAGGCCGAATGTGACGCTGCGTGCCAGCGGATCGGAGAGGATGTCGGCGACGATGTAGGCGGCCCCGCCATCTACCACTGCTTGCGCGACTGTCTTCCCGCCAGGTTGCAGGCTGAGTGGGGAGCCGCGGCCGCCGTTCGCCAGCGTTCGATAGGCGTTGGCCAGCTCCCACAGGCTGACTTCCGCCGATCCCAGCGCCAGCGAATAACCGTAGAAGTCGCCGTCCCCGACTACGGACTCGAATCCCAGATCGCGCAGGCGCTCGACGAAAGCATCGGCGCCTACCACCATCAGCGTGCGCACCGCCGGCACGTTGAGGGACGAGGACAAGGCCGTTCGCACGCTGGTGAGGCCCCTGAAGTCACGGTCGTAATTCTGCGGCACATACAGGCCCGTGGGCGTGACCAGGCTGATCGGCGAATCGTCGGTGAGCGATGCCGCGGTAAGCAATCGCTGTTCGATCGCCATCGCATACAGGAAAGGCTTGAGCGTGGAGCCGGCCTGGCGCGGCGCTTTCACGCCGTCGACGTAAAAAGCGCTGGCGGTGTTGCCGCCATTGCCGACATAGGCCAGCACTTCCCCGCTCCCGTTGTCCACCACCAGCACGGCGCCGTCGGCGACATGCCTGCCAGCAAGCGACGCCAACTGCTGTTGCAAAGCATCGTTCGCATGCGCCTGCAGTTCGCCATCCAGCGTGGATTGCAGGCGCGGTTGCGCGGATGTCAGCAGCTCGCGCGCCACATGGGGCGCGAGTGTCCTCGAAGCTTCGATGGCCGGCTCTGCAAGCAGCGCACCGCGTGCCAGCGCTTCGAGATCCTGGCAGGCGGACTCCAGTCGCATGTCACGGCCCAGCGTGCAAGCTCGCACGGCCGCGATCTCGGACTTCGCGTTCGGTCCGCGCAAGAGCACGGCAAGCAGCAGGGATTCACGCTCATCCAGGCCGCTGGGCAACTTGCCAAAGAGTCCGCGGGCCGCCGCACCGATGCCCTGCAATTCGCCGCGAAAGGTGGACAGGTTCAGGTAGGCCTCGAGGATCTGGCGTTTGTTCCAGCGTTCTTCCAGCGCCTGCGCGGCCTTGATCTGCTCCCACTTCTGCGACACCGTTCGCTTGCGCCGGCTTGCGCGCAGTTCCGGCTCGAGCTGCGCGGCGACTTGCATGGAAATGGTCGAGGCACCACGCGGCCGGGAAAACAGCAACGTATCCAGCGCGGCATCCGACAATGCAAGCCAGTCCACGCCTTCATGCCGGTAGAAGCGCTTGTCCTCCGCGCGCACGATGGTCGCCAGCGCCGCGGGAGAAATATCCTCCAGTCTGGTCCATGCCAGCCGCCTGCCCTGCTCCACTACGCGCAACTCGTGAATCACCGCGCCGTGGCGGTCGAGCAGGACCCCTTCGGTGGAAGTCCAGCGGTTCTTCACCTCATCGAAGGAAGGAATGTCCGCGATTGCCGCTTGCGCGAACAAGGCTAGGGCTAAGACAAGACCTTTCACCACGGAGAACACGGAGAACACGGAGGAAAACCAGTTCGGATTTTTCGCAGTACAAACGTGACAGTTTTCGTACGAATGGCAAAATGTAGCCTTGAGTTCTTCTCCGTGCCCTAAAAGGGTACTCCACGCTACGCGAGGGTATCCGGGGTTCAGGTTTGAAGAAGTATTCATTGGGTTCTAGGGGTTTACCGTTACAGGACCATTCGGCATTTCGCCGAACATCTCCGGCGCGTACATGGCCTCGACGCGCGTAGGCGGTAGCTCGAAGCTACCGGGATTGTTCAGCCGGATCGTATATTCCACCGCCCAGATACCCTTGGGGACGAATCGATAATAGGCGCGGAACGCGTCGAAACCGCGCTCCTCGAAGGCGGGCCAGACGAACCCGCGCCTCTGCTCGCCGCTCGACAGTATTTGCGAATCCTTACCCAGGCCGCTGCCGAGAATGGCGGAGCCCGCCGGCACCGGATCATCGACCACCACCCAGGCCATGTCGGACTGCGCCTCGATCTCCAGCCTGATGCGCACAGTATCGCCGCGACGCAGTTCGCCGGGCACCTTCACTTCCACCGGCGTGATGGTGCGTTTGATCTGGAAACCGGAAGACAGCGGCTGCCTGAGCGGAATAGCTGCCCGGCTTTGCACCGTGACCCAGGGCTTGCCCGACCCTTGCTGACGCACGGACAGCGGCGCGCCGGCCACGGGCCACTTGAAGTCGAGGATCCTCCCGCCCTTTTCCGGCTTGCTCCAGTCGATCGACCCTTGCTGGCCCTCGAGTTGCGCGTGCGCCTGTCCGGTTACCGGCTCCGATTCGAACTTCGCGGAGAATTTTTCCATCGCCAGCACACCCCACGCATTCGCCACCGTCGTGTTCCAGTGGCCGCGCTTTTGGCGGCCGAGCGTGCCGCGCACCAGACGCGGGATGTCTTGCTGCCAACTGGCGTCATTCAGGAACGCCAGCAGCACGCGGTTGGCGTTGACGTCGCCGGAAATCATCAGCCACCACAGGTAATCCAGGCGTTCGGTGGAGAATCCCATTGTCGTGCCCTGGAAATTCAGGCGCGATCGCACGATCTGCCCGGCCTCAGCCAGGAGTTGCTCGCGGTCCCTGATGGAATCGCTGCGCGCCAGCAGGCCATGCCAGTCCAGCACGGCCGACGTGGGCCAGAGGTTGGGGGCGATCTCGATGGAATCCAGCAGGTTCGGTTCGATCGGACCGTAGCGGGAAAGCGCGTCCAGCGCCGCGAGTTTGCGAATGGTCAGGTCGGCGCTCGGCATGGGCGAGTCGCGGTCAGCCCGGCCGCTGACGAACATTCGCAAGGCGCCCTGCATGCGCGCCAGCGCGCCGTCCGGTATGCGCCAGCCCGCCTCGCTGCCTATCGCCAGCAGATAGGCCGTCAGCGTGTCGCTACCCTCGCGCTCCGAAGGGAAGTAGCGGACAAATCCATCGCGATCGAGATAGGACGGCAGATCGTTCATCACGTGATCCCATAACGCCGCATCACGCAACGCGATTGCACGGGAAGCGCGCTGCTCGAGGCAGATGTACGGATACTCACCCATGAATTCGCGCACTCCGGCCAGCTCATCACCGAGTCTGGGCAGCAGGCTCAGCCGCACGCCGCCGCGTCCCGGCACCGCATCGTCCGCAATTTTTACCAGGAGATCCAGCGGTTGCTCGAGTTGCGCCAGCGTGGCCTGGAATATCCGCACCGGAACCGCGGCGATCACTTTCTGGCGGACCTTCAGGCGGTCGGCCTGGCTCTGACCGGATGCGCTCACTTCCGCGGTCACGACTTCCCAGCGCAACTGTCCGGCATTCACCGGAACCGTCACCTCCCACTTCGCGTCGCGCGCTTCCCCGGCGGCGAGCGCCAGCCGCACCGCCGGCAGCGCCTGGCCTTCGACATTGCCATTGACTTCCACCTCCATCTGCCTCGCCGAGGCGTTGCGCACCGTGAAGCGGGCCTCGAAGCGATCGCCTTCGCGTACCAGCGGTGGCACGCCGGAGAGCAGCATCAGGTCCTGAGTGGCGCGGATCGATGTTTGTCCGGTACCGAACAGGCCGTTACCGGAGTCCGCGACAGCGATGATGCGGAAGGCGGTCAGCGAATCGTTGAGCGGGATCTCCACCGTCGCCCTGCCCTTCGCATCCAGGGCGACCCTGCCCTTCCACAGCAGCAAGGTGTCGAACAGTTCGCGGCTGGTTTCGCGGCCTCCTCCTCCGCCCTGTGGCAGCGCTTTGCGGCCATAGTGGCGCTTGCCAACGACCTGCATGGATGCGGTCGACGTGTCGACCTCGATGCCACGCGGCTGCATCATTGCATCGAGCAGTTTCCAGGAATCGTTGGGCAGCAGTTCCAGCAGGCCTTCGTCCACAGCCGCGATCGCCACTTCACCCGATTTCGGCGGCTTGCCGCCCGCGCGCTGCGTGACCTGCACGGTGACGCGTGCCGTTTCCCGGATCTTGTAGGTTTTCTTGTCCGCGCTGACCTTGACGCCCAGTTCGTGCGCCTTCCAGCCGACGCTGATCTCGGCCACTCCCATCCTGAAGGCCGGTTTGCCGAGATCGACCAGCGCGGTCGGCTGCACGCCGGATACCCGTCCCCGAACCGCGAGGACGGAGACAAAGACGTTGGGCGCGTGGCCGCCCTTGATCGGAACCTTGACCACCGGCGCGGTGCCCGACAAGGGCTGCACGAAGGATTCGATGACGCCCTCGCGTTCCACGGTGACCAGCGCGGTGGCCTCGCGGAACGGCATCCGCACCTGAAACAGGGCGGTCTCGCCGGGCTCGTAGCGCTTGCGCTCCGGAATCACGTCCATACGGTCGTCATTGCTCTGGTCGAACCACCATGCGTCCTTGCCGGCTACCCAGGCGGAGCCGTTGGCCCAGGAGGCATTGCCGTCCCGATCCCTGGTCTCAGCCGCCATCAGGATGTTGCCCGAGACCGGCGGCTTCACCGAGCAGTTCAGCCGGCCGCGCTCATCCGTTACGCCTTCGCAGACGGTTTCGAGTTTTTTGACCTCGGCGCCGCTTTCGTAGCCGTAGAAACCGCCGACCAGGCGCTTGCGATGGGAGAACATTTCACGCACGTAGAGCTGCGTCCTCACTTGCTGGCCCTTGACCGGCTTCCCGGCCAGGTCCAATGCGAGCACCTGGAACTTCAGTTGATCCTGGGACGCGGCCCAGGAGTCGGGCTTGATGCCGAGAATGACGCGTGAGGGCCAGAGCGGCACGCGAGTCGAAATCGTCAGCATCTCGCCATTGGGATCCGCGTATTCGAATTCGGCGTTGAGCTCCTGCGGACTGTCCGCGGCCGGCAGCCCCGGCACTGTCACCCGCGCGGTCCCCGAGGGGCCGAGTTCCAGGTTTATGATTTTCAGCGGCTTGATGCCAGGAAGCGCCGGCGGTGCCGGCTCGCCGCCTTGCGCGTCCTCGAATTCATACTCGCCGGCCAACCAGCGGCTGTCGCCCTGTTGCTCGACGCCTTCCACGACCTTGCCGTTGGCAAACGTGAAGCCGTCGTAATCCGGAAAAGCCACGGTCTTAGGCCTCAACACGCTGCGCACCCTGACCGGTGCATGGCCGGCGCCGCCGCCGGAGAGATAGCGCAGGTTGAGGTCGAGCGCGACGCTTTTTGGATTGACCTGGACCGCCTTGGGCGCGGCGATCTCCGCCTTCATCAGCGGCACGCGGAATTCCTCCACGCGAAAGCTGCCGCTGACCCGTGTGGTGCCGCGCGAGCCCGGCTGCGATTCGAGCGTGTCGGTCATCATCACCGTATAGGTGCCCTTCTTCGCGCCCTCCGGGATCTTCCATCTGGTCTCCGCGCTGCTGCGGCTGTCCCAGTTCACGGCCAGTTCGTATTTTTCTTCCGAGCCCTGATGCTGGATCACGACTTTCTTCGGCAGGCTGTCCGTCGGCAGGAACGAGAATCCCTTGATGCCGTGCCGCCGATAGTAGTGCTTCATGCCCACGGTTTCGCCGGCGCGCAGCAACGAACGGTCGAACACGGTCGCGGCAATGGTGGGACCGTGCCACGCAGCGCTGCGCAGGTTGAAGCGCCAGCGGGAAATGCCTTCGTTCCACTCCGTCAGCACGAACGACAGGTCCTCGCCGAGGCGGGCCGACACGACGAGTTGCCGGTCGTAAGCGGTCAGGCAGGCGGGCAGGCGTTCCTGTTTCGGCAGGGCCGCGGCCAGCCGCGCACGCCCCTGCGCATCGGTTTCGCCACGGAAATAGACCTTGCCCCCGCAATCCTGGACGGCGACCTGCGCCCTGGCGACGGCGGCGCCGGTATCGAGCGCCGTGACCCAGACCAGCGAACCTTCCCGGCCCCACTTGAAATGGACCGCGAGATTGGTGACAAGGGCAGCAGATTGCACGTAGTAAGGCTTGTTACGGGCGCCAAGCAGCGATGCGCCCAGACGCGGGCTCGCCAGTTCGACGACGTAGAAGCCGGGCTTCTTCAGCGGAATGCCCACCACTTCGAACGCCCGCGCGCCCTGCGGTTTGGGCACGTTGATGCGCTTTACCCGGTCGCGCTCGTTAAAAATCGAATCCTGGCCGATCTGGTACTCGAGCACGTTCTGGTTTCTTTTCTCGTCGTAGCGCCAACGGTCGTTCTCCATCTGGCGCATGCGCTTCATCCAGTCGAGCATCGCCATGACGTCGCCATCGGCGACGCGGGAATAGCCGCCCGGCAGCGTGCCGCCCTCCTCCTGTTTCGATTCGTCGAGTTTTTTCTTCAGCCAGTTGATGGCCACGTCCGCCTTGTCGGCAAGTTCGGCGCGCGGGTCGTCCTGTTTGGCGGTCATTGCCATGCGCGCCTCCACCATCGCCTCGAGGTTGCGCAGCGTCACCGGCATGACGCCCTCGCCCTTCAGCTCGATGATGCCGAAGCGTGCGGGAAACTTCGCCAGCGGCGGGTACTCGTCGGTGCGCACGGCCAGCGGGAAGCGCTTCTGGTTAACGAGCTTGCGTCCGGCGTCATCGGTCACCGCGGCCGGCATTTCGATCGTAAACTGCGCGCGTTCCGCAAACGGTCCCGGGAAACTCACTTCGTCGACGAAATCCGCGGCATTGCGCGCATCGGGCAGCGTCGCGGTAATGGTCTTGCCGCCGGCCAGCTTGAGCACCACCTGCGCAGCCTGCTCGCGCGAAACCGGCGCCGTGAAGGACAGCCGCATCGGCAGGATCGGCAGGCAGCCGGCGTCCTTGCTCGCCCGCTCGCAGGAAAAACGCGCCTGGAAGACATCGCGCACCTTGAATGTGACGCTCTGGTCCTGACCGGTCGCCACGCCGCTCACGGAACTCACGCCCTTGCCCCAGACCAGGCGAACCTCGGCGTTGTTCGGCAGCCTGCGCTGGCATTGCAACACCATGACCGGAATCTTGTGTTCGTCCGCCGCCAGCAAATCTTCAAAACGCGCACCCCTGCCGAACGGACGGCCGTCGATCAGCATTTCATGACCGTCCTTGAACAGCACACGCAACCACCGGTCGATGAAATCGCGGCGCGACGCCAGCAGCGTTTTCCGCTCCTCACCCTGCACCATGCGCACCGGCACCCGCTCTGTGACGCCATGCACGTCGCAATAGGCATGGGCAAGCACCGAGGCGTCGCTGGCCGGCGCATCCAGGCCAAGAACGAAGATCTGCTCTTCGTCGATCAGTGCCCCTTCGTACGGCAACGTCTCGAGGATCGCCGGACCACCGGTGGAAAATTCATAGGACGGCGCCCCTTCGAGCCGGTCTCCGGAAAGGGTCAGCAGATCGGCCTTGAGGGAAAAACCGCAACGCAGGCCCGCGGGCAGGTCGCGCGAGAAATCGTAGATCCAGTTCTTCTGGTCCGCCCAGCGGCCCGTGCCCGGCGCGACGCAATCGACTACAAAGGGTTCCGGCAGGCGCGGATCGCCGAAGGCCACCATCGGTTCCGAGAACCGTACCGCGACCTGACGCACGCCCTTGACCTCGCCCTGCGGCGAGAACGTCTCCACCTGCGCCGCGAACGCGGATCCTGCCGCGAGGCTTGCTATCAGAGCGCACCAACCTGCTTTCATTCGTCCCCCGGTTCTTTCTCACACGCGAACTCAGACACGAGTCACTGTCCGGCTATGGTAGGGAACGAACCCGGTGCGGGCAACTTCGCCGCCACAATATGGCAACTTGATGGCAGCGCCGTCACGCTGCAACTTGCGCATGCGCCTGCCGCCCAGGCGGGCGCTGCCGGAGATTTCAGCTTTTATTGAGACGGGCGCAGACGAGCTCGAGAGTGCTCTGCGCATGGCTGTTGGACTTCACTTCCTCCCACATGCGCTTTTGCATCGGTCCGGATGACCAGGCCACGCTGCCGTCCTCGCCGATCATGTCGATCTGGATGATGCGGTTGATGCGCCGGCCGCAATCGATCTGCACCGTGCCGACGGTTTCCTTGAATGTCGCGCTTTTGCCGCCGAAGGTGTCGGTGAGGACATGGGTGAAAATCCCCTTCTTCTTCACACGCAGATTTTCGCCGTCGACCTCGATGGATTCGACGTCCACGTAGTACTTCGTTTCAGTGTCGGCGCCGACCTCGATCCAGTCCGCGGCGTGGGCCAGGAAGGACTGGGCCAGCAAGGATGCGGCGAAGAGCAGCGCGGCTGCGATGGGAATGGGTTTCATGCCGGCTCCGGATTGGCGCTCACGGCTATACGATAGCCGCCGTGGCCGGCGGCGTCCAGCCGCTGGTCGGCGCCCTCTACCAGTTCGATGCCCATCTGCTGGGCCAGGAAAGCGTGCTCGAAGTAGGCGCTGTTGTACTGGCCCGGCGTCAGCACCACGACGGTGGGGGTTTCGACTCCGTTGGGAGCGACGCTGCGCAGGTTGTCGAGCAGCATGTCCGGATAGTGCTCGACCGGTGCGATCGACTGGCGGGCGAACAGTTCCGGCACCAGTCGCATCATCATCTTGCGGTTTTCCAGCATGTAGGCAACGCCGGACGGTGTGCGCAGGTTGTCTTCCAGGACCTAGTACTCGCCCGCGCCAGCCCGCACCAGGTCGATGCCCGCAACGTGGGCATAGACACCCGCCCGGGACGTCGATGCCAACCATCTCCGGGCGAAATTGCTTGTTCTGCAACACCCGCTCCGTCGCTATCTTGCCCGCGCGCAGGATCTCACGGTCGTGGTAAATGTCGTGCAAAAAGGCATTCGCGCCTTGGCACGCTGGCGCAGGCCCTTGGCGATCTCACGCAATTCTGGCCCCGGAATGATGTGAGGCAGCATGTCGAAGGGAATCAGGCGCTCGGCGCCCCGCCTCCTCGCCGCAAACGGCGAACGTGATGCCGACCCGATGGAACAGGACCTGGGCAGCCTGGCGCATCTACTCGATACGGTCCGGCGGCGTACCGGAAATCCAGTCCGCGAGCGCGCGATAGTGCGTGCGCACGCCGCCGTCCGCCAGGTACATCTCGTTGTAGTAGGAGTCAAAAGACATGGGCTTTCCGAAGTACCGCTATTGCAACGGCCATGCCACGCCTCTCTGGTTACCGAAAAACGACTGAAGTCTTTGTTCTCTATCGATACAATCCGCCCCGCTCGAAGTCGGGCCGGACCCTTGTCCCCGCTTGCGCACCGCCAAAACGCACTGTTCCGGAGCGCCGCACCGGTTTGGGCCGACGCGAGCCGCCCGATCATTTCACTTCCGACAGCCCGCGGGCAAAGCGGACGACTTCGGCGCCGACGGCTTCGATGCCGGCCTGCTGGCGTTCGTCCTTCAGGCTGCCATCCTCATCGAATGCTTCATTGGCGCGGGCAATCGCCATCTGCGTGGGAATCACGATCACCCCGATATTCGAGAGTATCGAACGCAAAACCGCCAGGCCGCGGACACCGCCCAGATGGCCCGGCGATGCCGCCATGAGGCCGGCGATCTTGCCCTTGAAGGCCGCCAGCGCCGGCTCATTGGGTTCCGGCCGCGATGCCCAGTCGATGGCATTCTTGAGCACCGCCGGGAACGCACTGTTGTACTCCGGCGAACTGATCAGCATGCCGTGGTGTTCGACCAGCAAGCGTTTGAACACCTTGGCATTGGGCGGCAGGCCCTGCTCGCGCTCGATGTCGCCGTCGTAAAGGGGCATGGCCACGTCCCGCAGATCGAGGTCCGTCACCTGCGCCCCAGCGGCACGGGCACCGGCAGCGGCGATCCGGATGAGTTTCTTGTTGTGGGAGCCGCTGCGCAGGCTTCCCGCGAAGGCGACGATCTTTATGGAGCCCATGTCCCGGTTGCTCGAGGATGAAGTGATATCGGAATTATCGGAGAGGACCCGCAGCGAAGCCAGCCTGCGGTAGTTCTATAACGCTTTTTCCGCCGTTTCCAGGGTCAGCATGCTTTCGAAATCGACGATGCTGAGAGGCTTGCCGAACAGATATCCCTGGCCGTAGTGGCATCCGTAGGCATTCAGGAAGGCAAGCTGCGCCTCGTTCTCCACACCCTCGGCGATAACCTTGATGCCGAGGCTGCGCGCCAGCGTGATGATGGCCCGCACGATGGCCGCATCGTTGGGATCGGAAGAAATGTCGCGCACGAAGGACTGGTCGATCTTCAGCACGTCCAGGGGCAGGCGCTTGAGATAGGACAGGCTGGAATAGCCGGTGCCGAAGTCGTCGATGGCGATCTGCACGCCGGAGTCCGCCAGGCGCTTGAGCGTGATGATCGAATTCTCGGCGTCGTGCATCACCGCGCTTTCCGTCAGTTCCACTTCCAGGTGCTCCGCGCGCACGCCGGACTCCCGCATCACGCTTAGCACCAGGTCGGCCACGTTGTACTGCTGGAACTGCCGCGCCGAAACGTTCACTGCGATCTGCAGGGACAAGCCCGCATCCTGCCACTTGCGGATCTGGCGGCAGGCGGTACGCAATACCCACTCGCCGATGGCGCCGACCAGCCCGGCTTCTTCCGCCACGGGGACGAAACGCGCGGGAGAAATCATGCCGAGCTTGGGATGGTTCCAGCGCAGCAGGGCCTCCGCGCCGATCACCCTGCGCGTCGCCAGATCGATCTTAGGCTGAAACACCAGGCTCAGTTCGTCGCGCTGGATGGCGGTGCGCAGCCCGCCCTCGATCAGCATGCGATCCTGCACCTCGCGATTCAGGTCCGCGGTGAAGAACTGGTAGTTGTTGCGGCCCAGGTGCTTCGCGCTGTACATCGCCGCATCAGCGTGCTTGATCAGCTCATCGACCGTGCCGGCATCGTCCGGATACAGGCTGATGCCGAGCGATGCCGACACGAACAGGTCCTGCCCCTCGCCGGGAAACGGCCGCGCCAGGTCTTCCAGCAGCCTCTCGGCGGAAATCGACAGGGCCGGCAGGCTGGTGACGTTCGGAAACACGATGGTGAATTCGTCGCCGCCGGTGCGCGCCACCGTATCGCCTTCTCGAATCAGTTTGCGAATACGTTCCGCCGCCTGCTTGAGCAGGGCGTCGCCGACATAATGACCAAGAGTTTCGTTGACCACCTTGAAGCGGTCCAGGTCGATGTGCATCAGGCCCACGCGCAGGCGGTTGCGGTGCGCCTGCGCCACGGCTTGGGTCAAACGGTCCTGCATCAGGAAGCGGTTCGGCAGGCTGGTGAGCACATCGTAATTGGCGAGATACTGCACCCTCTCCTCGGCGCGCTTGCGCTCCGTAACGTCGCGCGAGGTCAGCACGATGCCGCGAATGCCGGGATGCTCGAGCAGGTTGTTGCCAAGCACTTCTAGATGGATCCAGGAGCCGTCGGCATGCCGGAAACGCATCACGGTGGGCAGGGGCGAAGTCTCGCCGCGCAGCACCGCGGTGAAGGCATCCCGCGCACGCGCAACATCCTTGGGATGAACCGTTTCGAAGGGTGTCTTGCCGATCAACGATCCGGGCGGATAACCCAGCATGCGGGAAGCGGCGGGCGACTCGTACACCGTGACGCCGCCTTCGTCGTGGATGGTGATGATGTCGAACGAGTTCTGCACCAGTGCGCGGAAGCGAGCCTCGCTTTCCTGCATGCCGTCGCTCTTGCGGCGATCGCGCGGCGAGCGTTCGAAAGGGCCGGAGCGCATGGCTATGCGATGCCCCGGGCTGCAATCCCGGCCGGCAGTTGCCTTTCGACCCGCTTGCGGCAGTACCCGCGGACTTGCTGGTTAAATTTGATGTTCAAATCTTTCTACGCCTCGAAACCCCGTGCCGGAACGAGGTATGCAGCCTCCATCGGTGTCGTATTCTGTTTGTTTCTATTGCTATTTTCGGTCATTTTAGCGCTAGTTGCAGGGATTGGTCTGATAAAAGTAACTTTTGCGGGGCGTTTCGTGGGTTCAGGCCGCCAAAACACCAGCAGACCTAGTCTGCACGTCCGGATTCTGGCGTCGCCATGTGACCGGTTTTCATTTCTGGGCGGCCGATTTGCGTATTCCTGCCGGGTCATGCAGAGGCTCATCCGCGCCCTATTAGCGGAGCCAATTCGCTACAATCCGGCGCTGATTGGTCCATTCCGGGTTTCCAGCCATGAGAATAAGTGCATCGCCGGCATGCGCCGTGGCCTTGCTGGTCGCCGCGTCCGCCGCCGCCAGTGATTACGATTGCCTGATCGAGGCGCGCCAGCAAGTGGAAATCCGCTGACTTTTTTTCCTGTTTTTCAATGAAATACTGCAGAAATCGCACGCGCCTTTGGCTACTGGCAATAGCCAGAGCCCGGGCGGGAGCACAACCCTTCCTCATCCCGTGACACCGACATCCCTGCAATTGCAGACCCGTGACAGCGGCGACCGCGTCGTGAAGTTAGCCGGCGACTGGACGCTGGCAAGCTTGCGTAACGACCCGTCGAAAATTACCAGGAAACTCAAGGCCGCGGCCAAGGACTCCAGCCTGGTGTGGGATCTGCGGGCAATCGAATCCCTGGACAGCGCCGGTGCATTGCTGATCTGGCGGGCGTGGGGCGGAGTCCGCCGCGCTTCCGCGATGCTCCGGCCGGAACATGAGCCGATCCTGGCACGGCTCGCGGCGATGCCGGCAACCGAAACCCAACGCTGGCGCCCTGACTGGCTGGCGCCACTGGTGTTGCTGGGCCGCGGAGAAGCCCGGCTGTCCAGCCATATACTCGGTTTCGTCGCGCTGCTCGGCCTGCTGGTTCTGGACGCGCTGTATCTGTTGCTCCACCCGAACCGGATCCCCTGGCGCGAGATCTCCGCGACGGTCTACAAATCCGGCGCCCAGGCGATGCCCGTTACGGCGCTGGTGGGATTTCTCATCGGCGTGGTGCTTTCCTACCTGTCGGCAGACACGCTCAAGGCCTACGGCGCGGATGTCTACATCGTCGATCTCCTGGGCATCTCGATCATCCGCGAGCTTGGTCCGCTGCTGGTCGCCATCCTGATCGCCGGACGCTCGGGCTCGGCGATGACTGCGCAGCTCGGTGTGATGCGCGTGACCGAGGAAATCGATGCGATGGCCACCATGGGTATTTCACCGACGCTGCGTCTGGTGCTGCCCAAGATTATCGGCCTCGCGATTGCGTTGCCGCTGGTTTCGATATGGTCCACCACCGCCGCGCTAGCCGGCGGCGCCGCCGCGGCTTACGTGCAGCTCGGCATCAGTTACATCTTCTTCTTTGAATCATTGCCCAGCGCGGTGCCTGCTGCCAACATCTGGATTGCCTCCGTCAAGGCGCTGAGTTTCGGCATCGTGATCGCGCTGATCTCCTGCCACTACGGACTGCGCGCCAAACCGAACACCGAAAGCGTCTCCCGCTCCATCACCAGCGCGGTTGTGGTCTCGATCACCGCGGTGATTCTGATCGACGCGGTTTACGCAATACTGTTTCGCAGCGTGGGGTTCTAGGCATGCCCGGCGATCCGGTCGTCACTGATCCGATCATTACCGACCCGATAATCCTGGTGGAAAAGCTCTGGACCCGGCGTGGCGGCCATGACATTCATCGCGATCTGGACCTGACGGTCGCGCGCGGCGAGATCGTCGGCATGGTCGGCGGATCCGGCAGCGGCAAAACCACGTTGCTGCGGGTGATCATCGGACTGGATGCGCCGGCCAAGGGCCGGATTCGCCTGTTCGGCGTCGATCCCTTGCGTGCGCCGCGTATCCGGCGAACGCAGATGCAACGCCGTTTCGGCATGTTGTTTCAACAGGGCGCGCTGTTCTCGGCGCTGAGCGTGTTCGACAATATCGCGCTGCCGCTGCGCGAACTGAAGTGCCTGGACGAAGCCCTGATTCACGACCTGGTAATGCTGAAGCTGCACATGGTCGAGATCGAGGCCAAACACGCCAACAAGATGCCGGCCGAGCTTTCCGGCGGCATGGTCAAGCGGATCGCGCTGGCCCGGGCGATGGCGCTCGACCCGGAACTGCTGGTGCTGGATGAACCCACTGCCGGGCTGGATCCGGACCTCGCCCGCAGTTTCGTGGATTTGATCAAGGTGCGCTCCCGGGAACTCGGGCTCACCGTGTTCATGGTGACCCACGACGTGGACACGCTTGCCACACTCGCCACCCGGGTGGCGGCGCTCGCCGACGGACACATCGTCGCCGATGGTCCGCTGGCGCAAGTGCAACAGAGCGAGCACCCCTTCGTGAAGAACTTCTTCGGCACTGCCGCGCCGCTGCTACACTCGGCAACGGTTTGAATACGCATCGATCAATCGACGCCGCATTGAAATGGAAAACCGTTCCTACGCCATCCTCACCGGCTTGTTCACGATTCTGCTCGGCGTAGCCCTGGCGCTGGCGTTCGCCTGGTTCCGCGGCGACACCCGGGAGTACAACGAATACCTGGTGGTGTCCAAACTGCCGGCGTCCGGGCTATACAGCCAGGCTTCGGTGCGCTACCGCGGCGTGGAAGTCGGCAAGGTCACCGAGATCGGGCTGGACCAAAAGGATCCGACTACCATTCTGATTCGGATACTGGTTGAGGGCAGCGTGCCGATCACGCGCGGCACCTTTGCCCAGTTCGGCACCCAGGGGCTGACCGGCATCGCCCACGTGCAACTGGATGACGATCAGTCCGATCCGGCGCCTCTGCGGCCTACTGGCGCCGGGCCGGCGCGGATCGCGCTTCGCGGCAGCGCCCTTGACGATCTGGCCGAATCCAGCAAAGTGCTGCTGCGCCAGGCCACCTCGCTGCTCGAACGCATGAACGCGATTGCCAGCGAAGACAATCAGCTCCGGTTGGAACGCACGCTACAGAATTTCGAGCAGGCCTCGGCGCGGCTCGAGCCGGCGCTCGCCGCCATACCCGAGGTGGCCGAGCGTGCCCGGCGCATGCTCGGCGAAGACAATCAGGAAAGCATCCGCCGGTCGCTGTCCAATCTGGCGGAGGCGACCGACGCGATCAAGCCATTTGCCGAGGATTCGCGCCAGGTGATGGCCAACATGCGCGCGCTATCGGAAAAGCTGGACCAGATCTCGACCGAAATCTCGGTCGAAGTATCGGATCGCACCCTGCCGAGGATCAACGACCTGGTGGAACAGCTCGACCGCGATTCGCGGGATTTCCGCCGCCTGGTGCTGCAGATCGAACGGGAACCGCAAAGCCTGGTATTCGGACGCCGGCCGGTACAACCCGGCCCGGGTGAACCGGGATTCAATGCGGGACGGAAATGACCCTTCCCCACGACAAAACCTTCACCGCGGACAAGGGCACACTTGAAGCGGAGCAGGCGCAGAGGTGCGGAAAAAACAACGCAAAGGAAAACGGTATGGACGTTCTTGCCGGGAAATTGTCCCGTTCTTTCTGCCAGGGAGTCACAAGGAATTCCATTTATGCGCTTTTCTTCGCGCGGCCTCTGCGCCTCTGCGCCTCTGCGGTTCGAATTGCTGATTTTGGGATTGGGGCGGAAATATGAGAGCGGCAATCGCCATTCTGTGCATGGCGCTGATTGCAGCCGGTTGCGCCACGAACCGCGAACCTGCCCCGCAGACCTACGATTTCGGACCGGTCGGCCAATCCGAAACCGGAGCGAATAGCGTACAAGTGGTCGAAATGCGGGCACCCGAGTGGCTGGACGGCAGCCAGATGCTCTATCGGCTGGCCTATCGCGATCCCCGCGCACTGACACCCTATTCAGGCAGCCGCTGGGCTGGCACGCCGGCGTCGATGCTCACACTGCGCCTGCGCCAGCAGCTCGGCAACGTGCCCGGTGCGAAATGCATTTTCTCGTCCAGCCTGGCCGAATTCAGCCAGACCTACGATGCCTCGGATTCGAGCCGCGCGGTGCTGCACGTCCATGCGGTCCTCGCCGCCACCGGCGCGCAGGGGCAGCGGCTGCAGAAGGAATTCCGTCTGGAGGCGAAGGCCCCGACACCGGATGCGGCGGGCGGCGCGGCTGCGTTCTCCGCAGTGGCTTCCGATCTGGCGAAGGCCATCGGACAGTGGATGGCCGGGACCGGCCTCTGCACTCAGACCTGATTCGCTGACGGTTTGCGAAATCGTTGTGGCGCGAGCGCCGCAACCAGATTGCGTTCCAGCGGCAGGGGGTCCCCGTTGATCTGGCTTGCCACCAGTTCCGCCGCGAGCCCCGACCAGGTCATTCCCCGTGAACCCAGGCCAAGGCAGGCAAACAGCCCTGGCTGACCGAGGCCTCCCACCACTGGCAGGCGATCCGGGGCCACAGCCCGGAACGCAACCCGGCCCCGCAGCCCGCCGGCACCCAGTCCACTGGCGAAACCGGGAAGCATTTTCTCGAGGCGCTGCAGATTCCCCTCATGGTCCTCAGTGCGCTCGGACGTGTCGGACATGCCCTCGTTGAAGCTGGCGCCCAGGCAATGCATTCCGCCGATTGAGGGTGTGACGTAGCCTTCGCGGCATACGGCGATGCGTAGCGGACGCCCCTCCCGTTCCGGAACGAGGCTGACCTGGCCGCGTACCGGCTGCAGGGGTAGCCATTGCGCGGGCGCAAAAGACGTGGCCGCATGAGCATTCGCCAGCACCAGTACCGGTGCACACGCAATGACAAGGCCGCCGGCATCGATGACTTGCCACTCGTCCTGGCTGCGCTTGATTTCCATCGCCGCCACACCGTAACTGGCGGTCAATGCCGCCCCGCCCGCTGCCAGGTTGGCTATGCACATGCTGGCGGGATCGGCCCAGGCCGCCTGCGGAAACCACCAGCCCGGCCCCGCCACGGGCGCACCGGCCAGCATGGAAGCGTCTCCGGCATCAAGGGTCCGCAACAGGTCCTGCGGCAGTGAGAATTCCTCGACGATCCTTTGTTGCTTCTCAAAACGCGTGGCATCGCGCGCGATCTGGAGCACGCCACCCTCACCGGTAGTCATTGCATTGCCGCCTGACCTGAGCGCGGCGTGGTGACGCAACGTGTAGAGGAATCCCGCAGTGGTAAAACGGCTGTGGGAATTCCAGTCGAGCGATATCACCGGGCGGATCAGGCCGGCGGGATTGCCCGACGCCTCTTGCGCGGGTGCTCGATGTGCCTCGATGACCTGAACAGCCCATCCCCGCCCCGTCAGCCTCTGCGCGCAGGTGCTGCCGGCCAGCCCCGCGCCGATCACGATTGCACGCTTGTCCTCCGATGCGGCTATGGCGGTAGCACCGCCGGCATATCGGCCAGCCAGCATTTCGCGTTTTCCGGCAAAGCCCTGGCGCTTCTCGACTGTGAATCCGGCGGCGCTGAGGCCTTCGCGGACCGAGACTGCCACGGAATATGTCGCGAGAGTGGCACCAGGCTTGGCGACTCGCGCAATTTCGTGGAATACGGGTTCTGTCCACATGGCCTGGTTCCTCGCCGGCGCGAAACCATCGAGAAAAAAGGCATCGGCCGCGGCGTTGAGTTGCTCGAGCATCACCGCGGCATCGCCGAACAACAATGTCAGGGTCACCCGGCCGCCCTCGAAATGCAGGCGGTGGAAGCCTGGAAGCAGCACCGGCCAGCTCTCGTGCAGTTCCCGGGCAAGCGGCAGGATTTCCGGGATTGCCACATGGATGCGCTGCAGGTCGGCAACGCCGAAAGGATGCTTCTCGACGGATATGAAATGCAAGCGGACGTCGGCTGGTGCGGTTTTCTTCCACAAACGCCAGGTCGCCAGGAAATTGAGTCCCGCCCCGAAGCCGGTTTCCACAATCACGAACGACGCTTGCGATTGCCAGCGTTCCGGCAGGCCGTTTCCGCTCAGGAAAACGTGTCGCGCCTGTTCGAGGCCGCCATGGGAGGAGGCGTAAACGTCGTCGAACTGAGCCGAATACAGCGTTCCATCGTCGCGGAATGAAGGGTTGGCGGGAATGATGGGCCGATAGTCGGGATTCACGGAAATCGCCGCGTAAGTAGATGAAGCAATGGGGCCATCGCCTTAGTCTCGATCACGGCAACTGGCGAGGCTTTTTGTCTGTTTGTCCATATGGGACAATCTACCGGAGATTGCCCTATTAGCCGCGCGGCACTGTGGATTTCCCATTCTTTACAGGGGTAAACGCGGCCCGTATAATGCGCGCCTTTCGTGGGGGTATAGCTCAGCTGGGAGAGCGCTTGCATGGCATGCAAGAGGTCAGCGGTTCGATCCCGCTTACCTCCACCACGTAGTTGTAGTAAGTGGAAGTCGTAAAGATCAAGTCCCCATCGTCTAGAGGCCTAGGACATCGCCCTTTCACGGCGGTAACCGGGGTTCGAATCCCCGTGGGGACGCCAAAAAGCAAAAGAGCCACCTCGCGTGGCTCTTTTGCTTTTTTACGCATCCCCACGGGGATCGAACCTGCAAGGTTCGACAAGCCGACATCCGGTGAATGTCGGCTTGGACGCTACGCGTTCCTTGCGTGGCGGTCCTTCGCGCAACCTTGGTTGCTAGTCCACTGCCGCGCCGCGTTTCATGGCATCAAGTGCGGCCAAGTTGATCGACGCATTCCTTGTCGCTCACGCTCGTGAAACCCTGCCCCTTGCAGGCATTCTGTCCCTTGCAGGCGTTCATCTCTGTCTTGCAGGCGGCCTGGCCCTTGCACGCATTGGCGCCGTAACACTTGACTTTGACGGCGCTGCTATCCGCAACCGAATTCGCGCCGCCGCCCTGCGACGCGCAACCCGCCGCAAACAAGGTAGCTGCAGCCAAAGCCATCGTCATTGTGGTCGATCTGGAAATTTTGTTCATTGCTGGTTCTCCAAGGTAGGACGGCCCGGTTGCAGGATGCGACAGAAAAATGACACGGACGGGAGGGCCGGACCGCGACCTTCCTCACACGACCGCTATTGGCTCCTACGCGGCAGACGCGGGTTTGGATTCAGCACCGGCCGACCTTACGCCTCTATCGGCATCCGGAGGCGCAGATCGGGGGAAAGTCGGGAAAGAATGGGAGGCGGGATTCAGGTGGGGAATTTTGCCAGTTCGCTGTCCATGCGCTTGAGAACCTCTTCGCGGCCAATCAGCTCCAGCACCGCATCGATCGAGGGCGTATGCATTTCCCCGGTCAGCATGACCCGCAGCGGGATGGCCAGCCTGGGCATCTTGAGACCATGCCCCGTGATCACTTCCTTGAATACCGCGCTCAAAGCCGGGCGCGCCCATTCGGCGCCGGCAAGCTTTTCCCGCAAAACTTTCAGCGCAGGGAGAATTTCGGTCGAATAGTGTTGCGTGCGCAACTCTTCCGTCGGATGCAGGGCACGATAGAAGTACACGGCCTCATCGGCAAGCTGCACGATCGTGTTGACCCGGTCCTTGAGCAGCGCGATGACGGCTTCGAGGTTCGGGCCCTGCGAGACATCGCAGCCATCGCGCTCCAGGAAAGGTTTGGCCAGCACCGCGAGACGCGCGTTGTCCGCTGCCTTGATGTATTGCGCATTCAGCCACTGCAGCTTTTCGGGATTGAACTTGGCCGGCGAACGGCTCACCGCTTCCAGCGAAAACCATTCCACGAACTGCTCGCGCGTGAACATCTCGGCGTCACCGTGGCCCCAGCCCAATCTTGCCAGGTAGTTAAGCAGGGCTTCCGGCAGATAGCCTTCATCCAGATACTGCATCACGCTGACCGCGCCGTGACGCTTGGACAACCGCTCGCCGTCGGCGCCCAGAATCATTGGAATGTGGCCGAATCGCGGCAGCGGCGCGCCTAGCGCCCTGAAGATATTGATCTGGCGAGGCGTGTTGTTGACGTGATCGTCGCCACGGATGACGTGGGTCATGTTCATGTCCCAGTCGTCCACGACCACGCCGAAGTTATACGTTGGCACATTGTCGCCGCGCAGGATCACCAGGTCGTCTAGTTCCTGGTTGCTGATGGAAATCGGCCCCTTGACCAGGTCATCCCAGCTCACATCGCCGTCGTCGGGATTTCGAAAGCGCAGGACGGGAGCGACGTCCGCGGGGGGCGTTTTGCCCCTCGCATTCTCCGGCCGCCAGCGGCCGTCGTAACGCGGCTTCAGGCCTTTCGCGCGCTGTTCCTCGCGCATGGCGTCGAGCTCTTCCTTGCTTGCGTAGCAATAGTAGGCCTTGCCTTCGTCCAGCAACTTCTTCGCCACCTCGCGGTAACGTTCCAGGCGCTGCATTTGATAGAAAGGCCCTTCGTCGTAGTCCAGATCGAGCCACTTCATGGCGTCGAGAATGGCCTGCGTGGACTCCGGCGTGGAACGCGCGGTATCGGTGTCTTCGATGCGCAGGATGAAAATACCGCCGGTCTTGCGCGCGTAGGCCCACGAGAAAAAAGCCGTACGTGCGCCGCCGATGTGAAGGTATCCGGTGGGACTGGGGGCGAAACGGGTGCGGACCATCGAAAGGTTCGGAAATGCAGGAGCGAAAAGAGGCGCTATTGTACGCGATGCCTCGGTGCTTCACGCCTTGCAAACAAAGGGTTCCGTGAGGTCGCAAATTGACCCTGCCCGGGGCGCTGTGGTTAAATGCCCCCACTCGCGCGGGTGGTTAGCTCAGCGGTAGAGCACTGCCTTCACACGGCAGGGGCCACTGGTTCGATCCCAGTACCACCCACCATGGTTACCACCCATCATGGTCAATCAAGCCGTTACCACACTCGCCGCCTGCGGCATGGTCAATGAGTGCCACGTTGTGGCCCCCACTCAAATACTCGTCAACATTTCTCCACTGCGGCCCAAGCGTTCCCGGGAAAAAGTGCGCTTAGCACTGCGTCATGCCCTCGGTGCTGGTTGCCGAAATCCAGGGTCAGCCGGCCACGGGCGCATCCTGGGCAGGCTTGATTGCCTGAAGGTGCCGGACCGTAGGGACAAGACAGGCACTCGCGGCCTTTTGGCGCTCCAAGACACTATTCGTCAGTCCGTGATGCTGAATTTTCGTCAGGACAATCCGGCGAGCCCTCATCAGTACAGGACGTTCAGCCAGTCGGTTCACGCATTGCGCCGAATCGATCCGAGGCATTTGGAGTTTTATCCCATTGTGAATGAGCGCGCGGCAGAACTGCTGGCAGGCGCGCAACATACGCTGCACCACTGAATTTCGGTTTGTGCGAGTCGCAACAGGTCGGATGCCCTTCGCATAAGTCTTGCCTCCCTGGACTTCGGAGGAATCTGACCCGCGGCTCGCCTTTTTCACCTTGCTTCGATCAAGACTCGACCTCACGGCCGGATCGGTGCATCCCCGGGTAGGTGCAGGACAGCTCGAACCAGACAAGGCGCTCGAAAGGCCAGCCCGGCCTGGGGCGCGAAAAAGGGCGAGGTGCCCACTACTTCATTGGACGCAGGCGGCAAGAACCTGTGGCATCATCGGCACGGAACGCCTGCTGTGGGCGGTCGTCGGGGTTCAAATCCCGTACGGAATCTGGGCGGAATTATCAACATCGGGCAAAAGCCGCATCGTAACCACATGCTCTCCCGGGCGATGACCTTGCTGGTCATCTGCCTTCACTGCGCCCCATTCGCCTATGCCGTGGACAGCAATCCGGAACGCTACCGGGAGCTGAAATCCATTGCATTCTTCGGCGCCGTCTCCGTTAGTGTTCACAATACCGGTGTGACTGAGGTCGAAGTTAACCCGGACTTTTCATTTGAGGAGCTGACGCAGTATCTGCGGCTTCAAGTCGCCAACTATCTTCCTGACATCCCGTACCGTGGCATTGACGCATCCGGACAGGCGGATACCCGGATCGCCGATTCAATGGGTCAATTGTTCTGCAGGATCTGGGTTGACAGCAGGAACACGCCGGCGGTATTCCAGGTAAGGTGCCACGTCTCGACGTCGACCCACTTCAACATCATTGACGATGTATCGTTTGGCTACGGTCCGAAAGAAATGGCGCCTGCGATCGTTCGCGAGCAGATCAACGAGATCCTGAAGGGGTTTGCATCGATTTTTCTGCGGACCCGGGATGAGTAGAAATGCGGCAACTCGCTGAGCGCGTCCGCCTGGATTGCGAACCGCATCGCCAGGCACCGCATCCGCAACCAGAAGCTAGCTCCGCTCGCGCATCCCGGGCGAGCGCGATTGAGCGACAGTGTCGAGAAACTCCTGTGGAAGTTTGATTTGATCGCCGAGCGCAGGATCGTATCGTCCTTCCGGCTCTCTTTTTTTCGCAAGTAACGTCAGGACACTGGCTGAAATCCTTTTCAGCCACGCACTCTGCGATGTCCGAGCAAGGGTCCCGGCTTTGTCTTCCCGCATGGTAACGGAATGGGCGTTAGTAATTAAATGGAGAGCGCTGTCATTGCTGCGCATCCCTGCAATATTGGTTGAAAAAGCGCGCCCGGGACTTGCGCGAGTCGGCACCAAAGACGCCGACCTCCCTGTGCTCAACGTTCCCCGGGCGCACGCTTCATGTCGCAACGGCCATGCCAGGAGTGCCTGTTGAAACTTCGACAACTCAGGATCCCCTCGAACACGCTCTGTTTACATGCGAAAAAAACGGGATGTCCGGATATCGGCATTTCGAGTTGACGATATCTCAGCGACCGGGCGCGCGGAAAGCGTCACTGACTGTCAAATTGGCGAAGCCAGGAACAGATGTACCCGGGAAATGGACGAATATTCGGCCTGGCTTCCGGGAGATAAGAAGCCATGCCGATTGCGCCATTGGCAACGGCAACCACGCTGTCACTGTCTGCAGGTCACCTGCCTGCTTAATTTCCCGGCGCAGGCGGTTCAAGGGCCAGGTAATGGTTCTGCCTCGCAGTGTTGCGTCAGCGCGGCTCCACGGTTTCAGATGAAGTTCGGAGGCACTCCATCCACCGGCATCATGCCGTCCATGACGCCGCAGAAAAAATGCGCCGGGTGCCGGCCTTAAAAGCGGAACAACACGGACACCGATGCCATATCAACATCGAAGACTTTATCGCCGAGCGGATCGGGCGCTTTATATCGCTCCCACTCCGCCCGTACCGTGAATCCGGCATTTATGTTGTAGTCGACTCCGGCACCAAACTTCTCGCGTATCTTGTTTTCTGATTTGTCGTTACTTGAAACGAGCAAGGTCAACGGCGAACCATTGATGTTCGCACTCGTTTTGGTGTAACTCAGGCCAACACGGCCAATCAGGGACCACTTGTCGTTGAGAGGAAAGGTTCCCACCGCGTCAATGAATGGGGCGGTCATCTTGTAATCCAGATCGAAGGTGCCGACCGAAGTGGATGGCACCCCGGCGCTGCGGAAATCCGAGTGGATTGAAGTTGTCCCCAGCGACGCGTAGCCACCTTCAACCGCAAAATTGGGATGGAACTTGTAGCCGAGGAAAACTTTCAACCCCGTGGAGCGATTTTTCTCGTCGACGATAGTCGAGGCGGCGCCGTTTGCCGCCACAAAGACCGCATTGGCGTTGTTTACCGTTTGATCTGGAATACTTGCAGCCGTGGCGCCGATGCCTACTCCCATGTACCACAGAGATGCAGGACCATCGGGGGCTTTTGCGGATTCCTGCGCAGAGACGCCCAGGGAAATTGCGGAGAACGCCAACAGAACCAGACCTGTCAAAACACGCTTGTTCACACGAGCCTCCTCTCGGGTTAAGTGCATGAGCCTGTCCACTTTTACCAGAATGTTCCAGTTATGTAAATTGGATGGCGGGAAGATGGGCGACCGTCCATATCTACCTTCCAACGCGCACTCATTGGCTCTGGCGTCTCGCCTGGGGGCTCGTGCCTGCAGCATACAATCCGGCCAGGAAACTCAGCCCGCCTTGTGAGGCTGTTCTGGCCGGACTGGCATTGCTTTTTCTCAATCGCGCAATCCATCCAGTCCCCACGCGGGAGGCAACCAAGGGACTCGCAGGGCGCCGTCATTGCTCGCACAAGTGTGAGCGAAGGGCGTCCCCTCGTTCAGCGCACCAGTTGGTTGATTTCGATGATCGGCAGCAGGATTGCAAGCACGATCATCAGCACCACCCCTCCCATCACCAGGATCATTACCGGTTCGAGCAGCGTCAGGAACACCGCC